>ENA-UOWO01002423-UOWO01002423.1-activated-sludge-metagenome-genome-assembly--contig:-NODE-2423-length-23039-cov-15.544988_pt1 | contig 23039 bp, 30 predicted proteins | sample MGYA00238148_ERZ761564 | MGnify/ENA primary metagenome ERZ761564 (study PRJEB28885, sample SAMN05720194) | activated sludge metagenome | isolation source: Anaerobic digester | place: USA... | reverse complement strand
GTGATAGACATTAACAACCAACAAGATTATTTTATTTATTATTTACCAAAAATGAGAAAGAAAAAATCTTCTTTCAATTGGGCAGAGGTAGTAAAGCTACTTTTACCCTTAACCGTTTTTGCCTTAGCTATGGTATGGCTGGGCACTTTTATTTCTTAAATTCCTAAAATGGAAAAAACAAAAGTTGAGGCAGGTGCAGGCACAGCTTTAAAAGCAGGTATGTTCGGAGCTTTCGGCGTATCATTAGCAGGGGTGATAATAACTATAATTATGATCGTTTTGTTATGCCTTTGTTGTTCATTACCTAGCATACTTGGAACAGTTCAACAATGATTAACAGAGTTGAAATAACCGACGATATGATAGCTGAAGCAAAGAGGGTGGCAGAGTTAAGAAAAATAAGATACGGGCACAATACCAATGCAATCAGCGTAGATAGGGACATTGTAGGAGATCTTGCAGAACAGGCACTTGAAAAAGTATTAGACGAGTTTAATTTCCTATATACATCTACAAGACTTAAAGATACAGGGGGTGGCGACGACTACGATTTTGAAGTTATGAACGAGGGCGTAGTTAAAACGATAGATGTTAAGGGCTCGACCTTTACTTATGATTGGGAGAATAGGGACGAAAACGAGGTGCACGTATGGGACAATCAGATCGGGAATATTTTAAAAACAGATCTTTTATGCTTTGCTAGAGTTTGGGTTAAAAGTAGGGTAATATATATATTAGGCGTTATTCCATCTTCAAGGTTTAAAATCAATATGCTACCCGTAGGCGAGGGCAATCTAAAGAGGTGGGTATGCAAAACTAAACTACTTTGGGACATACGCTACGAACTAAGCAAGCAGAGATTATGATTAAATTTGTTATCTATCACGCCCATATACCCAAATTAGGGGGCATTGAAAGTGCGATCTATAATCTTGTAAAACTACTAGACCCGAACAAATACAAAGTAACCCTTTGCTATGTCGATAATCAAACAGACAAGAGCCTATTTAAGTATGCCGAGTATTGCGATATTAAAAGAATAAGACCCTTTGAAGAAATCAGGTGTGATGTTTGTTTAATTGCTTCTAATTTCCCCCTACCCTACCAGATCAAGGCAAAAAAGTGTTTACAATGGGTGCACGCTGACTACGAGCAATATAAACTAGATCTTGTTAGGAATAAGGGCGTTGTAAACTATGTGGCTGTATCAAATCATATTGCTAAAATTGCGAATAAACTTTTTGGAATTGAGCCCGTTGTGATCTATAACATAATCGACCCAGATTTTAAATTGAGCTCGAAAAAGGGTTTGAAGTTCGTAACTAATAGCAGAATATCGCCAGAAAAAGGTTTTGAGCGTATGAAGTTAATGGCACAGGGTATGCAAGATTTAGGAATTGAATACCAATGGCGAGTTTATGGCGATAATGTAGTTGCCCCCGATTATTACAGAAACGTAGTCAAGTCATTTCAAAAGACCAATGTTCAATTCTTAGGGTTTAGGGACGATATTAGAGAGGGCTTAGAGTGGGCAGATTATTTAGTGCAATTATCAGATTTTGAGGGCTGTCCATATTCAGTTTTGGAAGCATTAAAGGTCAAAGTGCCTTGTATCTTGACCGAATTCCCGTCAGCTTATGAGCTGATTAAAGAGGGTGAAAATGGGTATATTGTGCCTTTTGATATGAACTACGACTTTACGAAGTTTAAGGAAGTTCCAAAAAATGTTAAACTTTTAACCAAAGGAGAAATAAAACAATGGGAAAATTTGTTAGATTAGCCCCCGTCTATCAGACGCCAAAAAGCATTAACGATAAATTCAGGGCATTGCCCGAAATAGATTGGACAGGCAAAAGAGTGATAGATATCGGGTGCAATAGTGGCATATTAAACTTGATCTTAGAAGCAGAGGGCGTGGCAAAATACACGGGCATAGATGTTAGCGACGATTACATAGAAGAAGCAAAAAAGAACTTTCCAAGCGTAGATTTTCAAGTAGGTGATGTTACTAATTGGACTTGGGGCAAGTATGATATTGCCCTAAGTTTTTCAACCTTGCATATCTTAGATGACATTGACTTTGAAAAAGCCCTTAAAAATATCAGCGAGAACTGCCACGAATTATATTTTGAAGTGCCGACAGAGGGTGTAAGTTCTTTATACTATACAAGATCAGTAGAGGAAAACGTGTTAAGGGCAAGAAAGTATTTTAGAAAAGCTAGATTGATCGGGGACAGCCCAAGCCCACACGACCCTAATTCAAGAAGAAAGATATTTAGATGTGTTAGTTGAAATAAAAGATCTATATACAACGGCTTTTTGGGGTAAGCGAATAAGATTGATCTATTCGCCATACATTGCAGGTGCTTATAATGTAATTTATGGGGACGGGGAATTATACAGGCAGTATTTAAGAGATCTTGTTAATAGATACGGCAAGGTGTGGGGGTGTATAGAGAACGAGAAGGACATTGCAATCAGGTTAGGAACATTTAAGCGATTGATTAAAAGCCTAAAGCGTGATGGGTATTTAAAGAAAAAAGAGAAGTGGAAAGGCGAGGGGCTATATGGTGGACTAACGGCAGATAAAGATTTAAACATTATAGACGGACATCATAGAATTGCTGTTCTTTATGTATTAGGACAAAAAGTGGTAGAATTAAAAATAACCGACATACAAACAACCGATTAAATTTTTATTAAACAACAATGAAAGTAAAAGCCGAAGTTTTGCAGAAATACAATGATCTGCAATTAAAAAGGTTAATTGGTAAAGGGGAAATTTTAATATTGGACAAGAAAAGGGCAGAGGAATTGATTGACAAAAAGTTAATTCAGGTAATAGAGATCATAAGAGAAAAGAGAGCCACAAAAGCTGTTAGAAAGCCAAAAAAATCGACAAAGAAAAATGAAGATTGAATTATGTCCAGAATACGAGATAACTGAAGACGGAGATGTATATTCATTACCCAAATATGGTGGGGGTAAGGGAAGGGGAAGGTTTACAAAGATGGCTTTGCTAAAAGGCTCGGTGGGTAAGAATGGGTATAAGTATGTGAACATAAAAACTGTTAATGGGAAGAAAAAGGTATATGTACATAGATTGGTAGCTCTGGCATATATTGACAATAAAAATAAATTACCAACAGTAAATCATAAAGACGGCAACAAGTTAAATAATGATGTTAATAATTTAGAATGGGCAAGTATGAGCGACCAAATGAGACACGCTCACAGATTAGGTTTGAGGGTAACGACCGAAAAACAAAGGGCTGTATTGAGAGAAAATATAAAAAGAGCAATTGAGAGCAACAGGGGAAGACCGAGTTGGAATAAAGGTTTACATTTTCTAGGGCAACCATCTTGGAGATCTTTAATATAAAAACAAACGAACTAATACCATATAGAAACAATGCCAAAAGGCACAACAAGAAGCAGGTTGAGCAGGTGGCTAATTCAATTAAAAGGTTTGGTTTTGTCCAACCAATTGTGATTGATAAGAATAATGAAATAATAATAGGTCATTGTAGGTATTTATCAGCCAAGCAATTAGATCTTGAAACCGTTCCAGCTCTAAGAGTTGAAAACTTGACCGAAGATGAGATAAAGGCTTTAAGACTTGCAGATAATAAACTTAACGAAAGTGAATGGGACTTGGACTTAGCATTACCAGAGCTAAAAGGACTGGACATTGAGCTTCAGGAGCTAACAGGGTTTGATAAAGAGCTACTTATTGAGCCAGAGGAACGAGATGACGAAGTGCCAGAAGTTCCAGAAACACCGAGAACTGTTTTAGGTGATATTTACGAGCTTCCAGCAAGTGCAGGTGGGTATCATAGAGTGATGTGCGGTGATAGCACAATGATTGACCAAGTAGAGAAGCTAATGAATGGACAGAAAGCAGATATGGTGTTTACAGACCCTCCTTATGGAATGAATTTAGATACTAATTATACTAAAATAAAGCCAGATACAGAAGCTTCTAGAAAATTCCAAAAAGCAAAAGGGGAAAGAACAAATAAAAACTATTCAAGGGTAATAGGAGATGACAAGGAATGGGAATTTGAGTCAGCTAATCATTTTGACTGTCCCGAACAATTCTGGTGGGGTGCTGATTGGTATAGAAGAACATTACCAGTTGGGGGTAGTTTTTTTGTTTGGGACAAAAGAGAAAATGATGATGGTTCAAATCTGGACTCAATGTTTGGAAGTTGCTTTGAATTGTGCTGGAGCAAAACCAGACACAAGAGAGAAATTGCCAGAATTAAATATGCCGGTTTGCTTGGAACGGAAAGGGAAGATGTGAAGAAAAGGTTACACCCTACACAGAAACCTGTATTATTAGGTGAATGGTTTATTAATAAATTTTCAAAAGAGAATCAATTAATTGCTGATATATTCTTGGGTTCTGGCTCTACCTTAATAGCTTGTGAAAAGACAGAAAGGGTATGTTATGGAATGGAATTAGACGAACATTATGTTGATGTTATAGTTCAGCGTTATGTAGATTATACGGGTAATACTAAAATTAAACTAAATGGACAAGAAATTACTTGGGACAAAACAGAAACTAAGTGAATTGAAGAATATTCACAAGCGTTTACAGAATAAAGATGACAAAAAGGCAATAAGATTGTCAGAGCTAGGTATTAGATACTATAAAGCTAAATATGAATTGTTAAAGTATATGCAAAATGGAAAATGAAAACGCCGATTTAAACCCCATACCTAACAACAAGAAGTTTGGGAAAGATCAGGGGCAACCATCACCACAAGCCAAGAGTGAAGGGTGGCAGAGAAGGCGAGAAAGGGAAAGGTTATGGGCAGAGCTATTAAATACAGCAGGAAGCAGTTATAGTGAAGCACAGAAGTTTGCAGAAAAGGTAAAAGCCCACCCAGAAAAATACACTTTATCGCAGGTAATGATGGCAAAGCTATTAAGCAATGAAAAATACTTCAATCAGTATTTAGACAGGGTATTAGGCAAGCCACAACAAGATATTAAATTAGACGCAAACTTTAGTGTAGAGGACGCAAGGGAATATTTTAAAAATGTTAAAAGAGATATCAATTCCAAGCTACTTGCAAATAAAGAACAAGGAGGGGAAAAAGACAATCTTCCTACCTAACAGAGCACAGATTGATTTTGTTAAGAATAGAACGGGGCGAGATATAATCTTAAAAGCAAGACAGCTTGGCTTCACAACCTTACTGCAATTGTTAAAGCTAGATCGTATATTATGCGAGGACGGCATTACAGTTGCTACAATAGCTCACAGATCAAACAAGACTAATGATATATTCCAGATCGCCAAGTATGCTTGGGACAACTTGCCCGACAGTATCAAACAATCTTTTCAGGCTAAATACGACAATGTAAGAGAACTATATCTAGCTTCAACTGCAAGCAGGTATTTTGTGGACTTAGATGTTAGGTCAATGACGGTGCAAGATCTCCATATATCAGAAATGGCATTTATTGATAATGTCGAAGAATTGTTAGCGTCATCATTAGAAGCAGTTCCTAAAGATGGCAATATCACGATTGAGACAACGGCTAACGGGCTTAACAAGTTCTATGATCTATGGACAGAGGCAGTTCAGGGCAAGAACGAGTTTAAACCTCATTTTTACAATTGGACTTGGGACGATACATATCAAGAACAAGCACCAAAGGACAGCGAGTGGAAAGAGGAATACAAAACATTAGCTAGGGACTACGATTTAATACTAGATATTCAGCCCCGATTTGATCTAAGCGACAATCAATTTTATTGGTATTACTTAAAAGCCCGTAGGTTAAGAAATATCGTTAAGCAGGAATACCCAACAATTGCAGAGGAAGCGTTTATGTCGTCATCTAAAAGCGTATTTGAATTGTTTAAAGTATCGCAGATTGTGCCCGAAAGACCGATTGAGGTATTTAAAGGCGTAGAGATATACAAGAAGCCAGAAGCAGGGCACAGGTATATTATCGGGTGCGATACAGCAGAGGGCACGGGTGGTGATAGCACGGCGATTGAAGTTTGGGACTTCACTAATGATGTTAAAGAGGAAGTAGCGAGCTTCTTAGACAATACGATAAGACCAGATCAAACTGCTTATTTAATGGTAGAGCTCGGCAAGCTATACAATGACGCTTATTTGATACCAGAAAGAAACAGCTCTGGTTTAACTACGGTGCTTAAATTGCAGGAAATGAATTATCAAAAAATGTTCGTTAATAGGCAGATAGATACTAGAACGCAAAGATCTAAAAACGAATACGGGTGGAGAACGCAGGGCTCAAATAGAGATGTGATGATTGATGATTTTATAGAGTTATTTGAGAATAACAAGCTAATAATAAGATCTTCTTTCATAGTTAATCAGCTTAAAACTTTTGTTAGGCTACCCAATGGCAAAAGACAGCACGACGAGGGCTATCACGACGACAGTTTGTTCGCTTCTTTTCTAGCTGTGCAGGGTGCTAAGTATCATAGAGAGATAGAAATATTATCTCGCAGGAAGTTTGGTATTTGACACTACTTAGCAAAACAAATTAGAATTATAGTTATATACTTCATTGAGGGTTTTCTAAATGTTCACAATACCAAAAGGCTCACCACTAACTAAGGAAATGATTAAAAGTGCAATAGATTTTAACGAACTTAGCAGGGAGGGCTACGATTTAATGGAAAGATATTATCTAGGACAGCACGATATCTTGGAAAGGGTAAGATCGCTTACTTTAAAGAATAACAAGGTGGTAGTTAATCACGCTAAATACATAACAGATATCAACGTCGGCTATCTATTAGGAAACCCAATTGAATATCAGGCAAACGAGCAATACAATATAGAGCCGATACTAGACGAATACAAACAGCAAACAATATCAGACTTAGATCACGAAATTGCAAAAGATGTTTCTGTCTTTGGCAGGCAATATGAGCTGGTATATAACGTGGACAATATGGTGCGATCTGCAAACATAGATGTCAGAAATTGCATACTTGTATATGATGACACCGTTCAGCACGAAAAGATGTTTGGAATAATCTACAAAAGAGGTGAGAAGAAGGACACCTTTGACGCAATAACAGTATATGATAATAACTTCAAATATGATTGTGCAGTAGGGGGCAAAATATCAGTAGGCGAGGGCGAGCCCCACGCCTTTGGCAAAGTTCCAATTGTAGAGTATAGAAATAATAGTGATCTGCAAGGCGACTTTAAGCAAGTATTACCGCTAATAGACGCATACAATTTATTACAATCAGACAGAATAAATGATAAAGAGCAATTGGTGGACGCAATATTGGTGCTTTACGGCTTCACAATGACAGGCGAACAAGCAGATCAATTAATGAACGAAAGAATACTAGGCAATCTACCATTAGACGCTAAAGCAGAGTATTTAATCAAGACGCTAAATGAGGCAGATACAGATACTTTAAGGCAGGTATTAGAGCAAGACATACACAAAATTAGTATGACGCCCAATATGTCCGACGAGAACTTCGTTGGCAATTCAAGTGGCGTTGCTATTAGATACAAACTGCTTGCTTTTGAGCAATCAATCAAGAACAAGGAAAGATATTTTGAAAAGGGTTTAATGCAAAGATTTGAGCTATACAATAACTATCTAAAGAGCATTAACAAAATGCAGATAGTTCCGACATACGAAGTGGACGCTATATTTAAGCGTAACCTACCACAGAACGACTATGAAACCAGCCAGATGATACTAAACCTTGACCGTATCATAGATAGAGAAACCTTGATTGGGCAATTATCATTTATTAAGAACGCAAAGGAAGTAATAGAAGCAAACGAGCTTGAAGAACAGGAAAACTTAAATATTGGGGCGGGGGAATACGGGACAAACAGCCCCTTAACTAATTTATTAAAACCTATCAATGAGAACGATCAGGGTTAAACGAGGCGATAGCACAAATTGTGAGGTAACATTTACAAACGCAGATGATAGCCCATTGGACTTAACAGGTGGCACGTTATCTGTATTGTAGGGTCGCAGTTAATTTAATATTAATTAGTGCCAATGAGTGCGACTACTGATAACACTAAGGCAATTATCGAGCTTACGGAAAGAGTAGCAGAATTATCAACAAAATGCGAAGTTCTAACCGAAAGGCTAAAAATGATGGAAAAGATAAATTACGGCATAATTGCCTTGATATTAAGTGCCGTCTTCACAGCACTCTTGAAAGTAATAGGACTATGAAAAAGATATTAGATGCGTTTAGTTTTTTTGTTTTGCTTTTGGCGTTTGTCATAATGATTTATTATGCTTATATGTCTTTTTTTCCATTTGAAATTATTAGATATACAAATCAAGATCAAGAGGGCGTTGGCATTTATCAAATATTAACACCTACCGTTAAGCGTGGTGAAAGCATAAGATATATATCAGATTTTGAAAAGTTAATGGACATTGGGGGTGAGATGTCTTGTTATTTCCAAGACGGGTTAATTCATCAATTGCCAGATAGATCGAGCAATAACCCCGTTGGCTACCATTACGAAGTAAGATCAATCGAAGTTCCGTTATCACTTAACACCGGAGAATATATTTACACTTGCACGGTGCGATACAAACTAACAATGGGGCGGGTTATAGATTATACATTTAAAACAGAGCCGTTTATTGTAGAATAATGAGCTATTGGAAAGACAGATCACTACAAAAGCTGACAGAGGCAGAGCAATATTCGCTTGGCGCCCAGAAGCAGATCGCACTACTTTTAAAAGAAGCTAAAAAGAAAGTAGATAGGCAGATCAATGAAGTATATCTAGCATATTCAAATAAAACAGGCCTAGCAGTAGATGAGCTTGCAATGGTTTTAAACCATACGGAAAGAGCAAACTTTGTATTAGCTATAAAAGCCAAAATGCAAGAGTTGGCTATTAACTTTAAAGATGTATATCACGAGGGTTATTTAGCGAGGTTAAGCAGGCTTGACGCTTTACGGGAACAAATCTATTGGGAGATGGTAAAACTTGCCCCCAAAGAGATAGCTATAATGGAGGAAACATTTTCAAGGGTAGCAAGGCAGAACTACAATGATTTGGGCTTAGAGTTTAAAAGGTTTAATATTCCTGTCAGTTTTAGTCAGGTAGATACGAATATCATAGAGCAAGTATTATCTCGGAAGTGGTATGGCAGTAATTTCTCGACAAGGGTATGGAAAAACACCGAAGAACTAGCGAGGAATATATGGCTAAAGATCGGTGGTGCTTTAAGTGTAGGGCAAAGTTATCAAAAAACAATGCGAGATATCAGGGGGGAATTTAGGGTAGAAACATATCAAGCAATGCGATTAGTTAGAACAGAAACTAACTTCATATTAAACCAAAGCACTTTAGCAAGGTATAAAAGCGTCGGCATTAGGTATTATCAGTATTTGGCAGATTTAGAGGGCAATATATGTTCTGTTTGTAGGGACTTAAACGGAAGCGTGCATAAAGTTAATGAGGCAATGACGGGGGACAATTACCCCCCAATACACCCTAATTGCAGGTGCACAACGGTAGCATTATTTGAGGAAGACAAACTAGATCTTGAAAAGATAAAAGAAAGCGAGGGTAAGATAAGGGGCGTAGCAGAAGATCTTGACTTTATAACAGCAAGACCCAATAAAAACAGTAGGCATATTTATTATTTCCCTAAAGACGCAACGGCACAGGAGATCACAGAGGAATTGGGCACAGATTGGGTCAGTAAGTTCGTAAGTAACCCTAATAATTGACTATAACTAAACAAAGTTGTTAGTATTATAGTAATACTCGACGGAGGTTAAACGGCTAATTTTATCTTCTAAAACAATGGAGGAAAACCAAAACCTTGACGCTAATACCTCTGAGGCGTCGGAAAAGGGCAATCAAGAGGGCGAAAAGACTTTTACCCAAGAAGAACTAAACAAGGTGTTAAGCGAAAGATTAGCACACGAAAAAAGAAAGTTCGAAAAGGAACTGTCAGAGAAAATTGCTAAAGAAAAGGCAGAAGCCGAGAGATTAGCAAAACTATCTGCAGAAGAAAAAGAAAAAGAGCTCACAAGTAAACAATTGGAGGAATTAAGGCTAAAGGAAAAAGAGGTAACAATTCGAGAGAACAAACTTGAAGCGATATCAGCTTTTGACGAAGCCAAAATACCGATTAAGCTAGTTGATTTTGTTGTGGACGCAGACGCCGAGAAAATGAGAGAGAAGATCAATTCTCTAAAAGAAACTTGGCAAAACGCAATAAGCGACGAAGTAGCTAGACAATTAAAAGGCACAGCCCCCAAAGACATTACTGATAATGAGCAATCTAAAAGGGTAAAAGTCAAAACAGCATTTTAATTAAAAGTTAAACAATTTTTAGAAATGGCAAAAACAGATACACTAAGCCTTTATCTGTCCAATGGCTCAACAAAGGACAAATTGGCTGAGGCTTACGCTGAAGTTGTTGATATGGTGCAGAAAGGTGCTATTTCACAGCAAATCAAAAATACTGCATTATCAGGCGACCCCGAGAGTGGAAGCGTTGAAGTAAGAAGGTTAATGACCTCTGCTTCACAAGCATACGGCACAGCTAGAAAAGCAGGTGCAGGGGACGCAGTCAAGAATAATGGCGTAACCGTAAACTTAAACCAAGATAAAGAAATCGTCGAGGAAGTGGCTCAAAAAGATCTACTTTTCTATGGCGTGGACGGCATTTTGGAAAGCAGGAAAGTTAATCACGAAAAGGCAATGATTAGAGAGCTCGATAGTGCTTTCTTTACCGAAGCCGAAAGTGCAGGAACAGAAGTAACAGTTACCGAAAGCACCTTAGTAGGACAGCTAGAGGAACTTATTCAGGCAGTAGAAACAGTCAAAAACGACAATGTAGATGGCGTTGATAGAGATATGTTAGTTTTAACATTGACCCCAGCCACCTATGGTGCATTGAGGAATTACATTGATACTTTACCTAACCCTGTTGATGGGGGCGTAGATGTCAAGATGTTCCACGACGTAAGAGTATTCTCAAATACCAGACAAACAGAGGACGCAATCTGTATGGCGGTTGGTGCAATTGCACAGCCCGTAGTTGCGAAACCTTATGAGGCAGAGAGAATTCCTTTAAGCAATGATTATGCAATCGAGCTTTACTATTCCTTTGGAACAAAAGCCGTTATGCCCGATTTAATTGCTTATGCAGATGTTGGAACTGTCGTTGTTTCAGCTTAATTTTGAAAATTAAACGAAATGGACGAGATCTCTACTTCAATTAAAGATTATGCTTTAACTATTGATACTACGTTAGACGAAGATGACGAATTGTTAGATTTCGTTGTAGAAAGCGTTATTGATCGAGCATTGATCTATACAAACAGATATCAGCTAGTCGAAGATTACGAGGAGGACAATACTAATACCTCACCCATACCGACCCAATTGGAAAGGGTATTAGCCGAAGTTGTAATTAGGACTTATAGAACAATTGCCGAGAGAAACGAAGCCGATAATTATGCCGTAAAGTCAATAAAGGACAACGGGCAAGAGGTAACGTATTCAGATCAATTAAAGAGCTATCTTAACGGAAGTAGAGATACCGACATTTTTGTCGGTGCAGAGGAAACTTTAAAGCGTTTTAGATTACCAGACATAATTGAACATACCAAACAGTTTTAAAAATCAAATAGCCAACACCTTTTACGATAAAGAGATCACTCTTTATACAACGGAGGAAGTTGTGGACGGAGATGGCTGGGCAAGGCAAGAGGCAACTGAGGGCGAAAGCATTTCAGCTAACATCAGCTTTGCAAAGCTAGACGAGGTCAAGCAGGAATACGGCATAACAACTGATATTTCTGCCACTATTACTACCGACCAAAATATCGCTAGGGGAACTGTTTTAAAGTATGGAGATCAGTTAATGAGGGTGATTAGGGCTATCGCTTTTGATAGCCATTACTTTTTAATCTGTGAGAATTGGTCATCAAAGTCCTCAACCTTGCCAAGTGTTTAGGCAAGATAGAACAAATTGCGTTACTTGATCTGACGGAAGTAATGAAAAGATCAGCCGAAAAGATAGTAACGAGTGCTAAGGAGAAAGCCCCCGTTGATACAGGTGCTTTACAAGCTAGCATAACCCACAAAGGGTTAGATGGCAGTTATAGGCAAGGTGCAATAGTTTTTACACCTACTGAATACGCCCTATACCAAGAATTTGGCACAGTTAAAATGAAAGCACAACCTTTTATGCGACCAGCTTTTGAGGAAAACAAAACGCTTATAGAGAACGACATCAAAAACTTTGTTTCAAATCGTTTAAGAATTATTGCAAAATGAACGAGCCAAAAGAGGAAATCTATACAATATTAAGCGATCTTGGTTATACTGTTTACCAGAGGCGTCCAGAGGTAATTTCAAGTATGCCTTGTATTACTTTCTATATCGCTGATAACAGAATATTACCAACGCTTGATAAAGATATAGCCTACCAACAAATCGTTGCAATGATTGATATTTGGTCAAATACATCGGCCGAAAGTGGCGAGATACTACTTGCGATTGAAAGTGCAATGCGAGGTAATAACTATATTATGGACTTCTGTGCAGACATAGAAGACCCAGATGGTTATTCCCATATCTCAACAAGATTTAATTTAGTAGGTTAATAAGATGTCAGCAGTAAAATCACTTGGCACAACTTTAACGCTAGACCCTGACGGAAATAACACTCTAATAGCCGATTTAACCTCTATTGGTGAGATAGGGGTAGAAAGCGACGAAATAGATGTAACCACTCTCGATAGTGATAGTGGTTACAAGGAATTCATAGCAGGGTTTAAGGACGCTGGGGAAGTTGCATTAGCAGGAATTATCAAAACAGAGAGCAATATGGAAGATATGCTTGAATTAGCAGAGGCTCAAACTGTTTCTGATTGGGTAATAACTTTTACCACAGGCTCAACTTGGAAATTTCAGGGCTTTGTAAAAAGCTGGAAAGAAGCCGAGAGCACAATCGACGGGGTAAGAGGGTTTACAGGCTCTATCAGAATTTCTGGTGCACCAACCTATACGGCAGTTACACCTAGTGCCTAACTTTAGCATTGCTTAGGGTGCTGAAATATCAGCACTCTAGGCAACAAGTTTTTATTTTTTATGGGTCAATTATGGAAGAAATTAACTTTACAGCAAAAGCAATTGCAGAGCTAGAGGAGATCAAGAAACGCCCTATAACAGATATAGTGGGCGAGATCTCAATGAGCAATACTGCTTTGTTTGTTCAAAAGGGGCTAAATTGTTCAGAAGAAGAAGCATTTAAGGCAATCGAATTGTATTTAGAAAAGGGTGGCGATCTAATTTCTCTGTATTTGACTATTCTGGAAAAGTTGCAAAAAAAGGGTTTTTTACCCAAAGCCCTGAACATCAAACAGTTAAGGGCAAAAGTGGAAAATCTAAAAATTTAAGATTTTTCGGTGAGTATTGGGAAGAAGGAGAAGAGACGGCAATCTTGATTGGTTTAGATCTTAGGGCATATTGGGAAATGTGCCCAAAGCAATTTGAAAAATGTATCAAGGTTTACCAAGAAAAAGAGCAAATTGAAGCAAAAAAGATTGACGCACACTCTTTTAACTTGGGAAAATATATTAGTTATGCTTTTCACAGCCCGAAAAAATACCCTAAAAAACCTTTTTTAAGTAAAGAGGTAGCGATAAAGGAAATGACAAGCGAGGAAATGGAAAAGGTAGCAATGAAAATAACTAATAGATTAAAAAACAACAATGAGATTACAAGACCTTGAAATTCTGATAACAGCCAATACAGGCGAGTTAAAGAAAGAGCTTAGCAAAGTAACTGACGCTTTAGAGGGTTTACAGGGAACGACAAGTAGTGTATCTGACGCAGTTGGTAGCAGTTTAACATCTTCAATATTTCAAGCCCAGATCGCAACGCAAATATTAACGAGTGCATTAAAAACAGTCGGTAATGCTCTATTTAATGTTTTTCAGGGCTTGGTGCAGAACGGGTCAGAATTAGGTCGTATCAAGGTCGCTACTAACGTTGTAGCTCGAAATATGGGTATGACGGCAGATGAGGTGGACAAGCTAAGAGATAGCTTAGAGGAAGCAAATACTTTTGGTATTCAAGCAGAGGAAGTTATCAAAACACTAGCGTTATCGGGCTTAACAGAAATGGCAGATAGCGTAAAGGTATTAGACGCTAGAACGGGTGAGTATCAAGATGGCGTATCGGGTTTAGTTTTGGCAATGAAAGATCTTTCGGCAGGTGCTTTGGTAGATAGTGCAGATGGTATTGATAGAATAACGAGGTTTATTAGATCAGGAAATGTCAGCTATGTAGATAACATAATTGAAGTTGGAAATCTAACAGACGCTTACCAAGAATATGCTCAACAGATGGGCAAAACAGTTGGACAGATGTCAGCACAGGAAAAGGCTTTTGTTCGTATGAACATTGTAGTTGAGGAAGGGGAAAAGACCTTTGGTGCTTACGCTTCGACAATGCAATCGGCAGGGAAGTTGTTTCAATCTATACAAAAAAAATGGACGCAAATATCAGCTACGATAGGTGAAGCGTTATCGCCTATATGGGACACTTTCGCTAATGGGTTTTATCAATTAACAAGTGCAATATTTGAGGGCGTTCAGGGTGCTACTGAGGGCATAAGATCTTTTGCTTCTAAAGTGGCAGGTTATCTGATCGTATTGTTTAGAATTATTGGCACGCTACTTAGCAAGCTACCTTTAATCGGAGATAGGTTTAAAGATCTTGCCAACTTCACAATGAAGCCGATTAAAACTACAAAGGCATTAGACAAGGCAATAGATGGGTATGCAAATAGCACAGACAATGCAAACAAAAGCACAAAAGAACTTGAAAAGAGCTTAGCAGGGCTAGCAGGGTTTGACGAAATGAACGTGCTCAAATCTAATGAAGATACAGGGGCAGGTGGTGGTGCAGGTGGAATAGGAGATATTGGGGGTGGTATTGGGGGTGCAAGCGATTGGGGCTTAGATACAACTGATTGGACAAATGAAGCTAATTTATTGGCAGACGGGGTGTTCGGGGAATTCTCTAAACTAGCAGAAAGATTGAAAGCTATTTTTGGGGGAATTAAGAACGATTTTACTACAATGTTTAATTCACAGGGCGTTCAAGATCTACTGAATAGCGTTCTAGCTACATTTAATACAAACCTACCAAACATATTTAGTGCATTTACCAATTTAAAAAATTTATGGTCTTTAATGTGGTTTGATCTAACTAAAACAGGCGAGGTATATGCACCTTTAATCTTAGATAGTATTACTAAATTATTAAACAGTATCTGGACAGAGGCTTTTGACCCAGCAATCAAATTATTAACAACAATGTGGTCTGATTTTACAGGCTCGTTGGTGCAGATATGGGGCGAAGATGGGGAAAGTTTATTAGATAATCTTGGCAAATTTGTCAATGAGATTGTTTCCCTATTCCAAAGTATCTGGGACAATGTTATCGCCCCTATTGTTCAACCTTTCTTGGAAATGCTACAAAGATTATGGGACGACACTTTAAAGGGCGTTGTTGAGGAAGTGGTGCAGTTTGTAATGAAGCTAGTTGATACAGCTTTAACGATCTACAACAACTTTATATCTCCAATAGTCAAGGCGTTGCTAACAGTATTGAAGCCAGCTTTTGATTTTATCGGCAATGTGATATCAACGGCAGTTCAATTAGTGGTCAGCGTCGTAGGTGGTGCGATACAGGCAGTTGTGGGCTGGTTTAATGGGCTGTTAGATTTTATTAAGGGTGCATTTTCTGGCAATTGGGAACTAATGATGAAGGGGCTTTCAGATATGACAAGCTCGCTATTTAATGGAATAGTAAATATCGTCAAGGGAGTGATTAACAGCGTTATTGATATGTTAAATAGATTTACGGGCACAATTAACAGGGCAATAGATAAGATACCTAATGAAGTGTTCTCACTACTTGGAAGAAATAAGGCAGATGTAAAAATACCCACGATACCTAGATTAGCAGAGGGTGGAATTGTTAGCTCGCCTACTTTGGCAATGATCGGTGAAGCAGGAAAAGAAGCAGTTGTGCCTTTAGATAATAATGATTGGCTAAAAGAAATTGCTACACTTGCAGGAGATAAGGGCAATATCAATCTGACTATTAAAATAGGTGAGGACAAGATTTATGAGAAGTTTGTTGACTATATCAATGATGGCACAATGAGATCTAATTCAGCATTATTAAATATTTAAAATGGCAATACCATATCTGATTAAAATAGACGGGTCGAGCTTACCTAAATTAAAAGCGTTTAAGATCGGGAGAAATAAACTTTGGTCAGACGCTAACAGAAATATGAACGGAGATTTAAGGGCTTCATATATCGGTATGTTTCCAAAGATATTTTTAGCTTTTGCACCTACAACAACAACGGAAATGAGCACAATACTTACTTTGCTAGATCAGCCCGACTTTGATGTTAGCTGGTGGGACGAGCAATCAGACAAGATCACAACGGGGACATATTACGCAGGCGATTTTGAAATTCCTATGCTTAGATTAGATACAGAACTTTATGACGCTTTTGAGGTTAATTTAATACCTTTTAATTCATTGGGCTCTATGTCAGTATGATTACAGTATCGGCAGACTTTATAACTTCGGCTAAAAGTGCCACAAAGCAGATTAAGGCAAGAATAGTAAACGGAGATGATACGATTGCAGAAAGTGATGATCTTAAAAAGGTTAAATATACTGCTTCTGGGGAATTGTTAAGGGCTTCAATGAGGCAAATCGAGTTTGAGGTCTTTGGCTCGCACAATCTACTTGGGAATAATGTTTTTTTTGAATACGGCTTAGTGCTACCAGATACAAGCGTTGAATATATTAATCTGGGGTTATTTAAAGTAACCGAAGTGGAAACAGATAAAGCCACAGGCGTTACAAGGGCAAAGGGTTTTGACTTGATGTATGACGCCTTAATACCCTATGTATCAACGGCAACCTTTCCAATATCTCTTACTGATTTTTTAGACGATCTTTGCGACCAATTGGGCTGGACTTTGGCTACTAGCTCTTTCCCTAATGATGATCTTAGCTTAACAGAAGATATATTCGAGGGGCTTGGTATGAGCTACCGTGATGTATTAGATGATATTGCAGAAGCAACGGGGTCATTTATTTTCTTCAATCACGAAAACGAATTGGTAGTAAGGCAGATATCAGAGGACGTTGATGACAGCTTAACGGCTGACAACTTGATATCTTTGGAATTAAACAATAAATATGGTGAGGTAAATTCTGTGGTTTTAAGCCGTATGCCACAAGAAGACAATATCGCACAGCAAGATACGGGAAGTATATCTGAATATGGTTTAACTGAGATAAAGATAGTTAACAACTTGCCCACAGATAGCGATAGAGAAACATACATAGCAGATATATTTACAGCACTTGACGGAATAGAATACTACCCAGCAACCTACAAAACAGAGGGCTTGGGTTACTATGAGATAGGCGACAGAATAGAAGTTGAAGATCTGGCAGAAAATACCTACGAAACTATTGTAAACGAGATTATTTTAGAGGTAACTGGTGGGGTTAATGAGCAGATCAAGTCGTTTATTCCAACGCTAACATCTACGCCCTACCAATATGCTGGAATTATAGGGCAAACCATTAAAAATACAGAGATCATAGTTAATAAGCAGGAAGGGTATATTGAAAGTCTTGTAAGCTCCGTTGACGGGCTTTCGACTTCAGTTGCTCTTAATAGTTCAGAGATAACATCTATTGCATCAAGGGTTGATGTAACAGAAAGTGATATTAACTCTCTTGAAGATGATGTAACAACTTTAACTCAAACGGCAGATGCTCTTACTTTGCAGGTAGAAGGCATGGGAGGAAGCAACTTGATCTTAAACAGCGTTGGCTTGAAAGGGTCTTTGACCGAATGGCAATTATTTGATGAGGAAGGGGCTTTAATAGATAGCGATAATGACGGGACAATAATTCAAACATCTGAAATTAAAGAAAACAGCGAGAGTGGGTCAGCGATACAGATTACAGACGAGCAATATTTAGAGCAAACATTTAACACGATAATAGGGGAAACATATACTCTATACTTTAGATACAAGCAAACAGACAATTGTTATGTTTACATATCAGCAATATCTGAGATTGAACTAACGGGGGACGCTGACGAGTGGACGGTATTTAAGTATGATTTTGTAGCTACTGAGGGAACTACCACTTTGAGATACAGGTCGGTGGCTTCGGAAACTATAACGATAACAGACACGGTAGTTAAAAAGGGTGGGTGCACGGGGTGGCAACAAGCACCTAATGAAGTTTACGGCTCTAATTTTAGATTTGACAAAGATGGCTTTTCTATAACTTCACAAACTGATACTTTCAAGAGCACCTTAGACAATACTTCTCTCTCGGTTTACGATACTGCTGGGGGGACTGATAGAGTAATGATGGTTGTTAGTAAAGACGAAGGCAAGATTACACAATTTACAGCACAGGAACAATTAACTGTTCAGCGATATGATAATTCTGCAAGTGCATTGAGAATAATACCGACTGATACAGGAGCTATGTTTGTAATAAACGATTAAGTTAATTATTAAAAGTAATACAAATGGCATTAAGTGGAAGCGTATCTGGTAAGTTTTCAAATTGGGACACCTATAAGGGCTACCCCTTTATATCTTGGACAGCTACTCAGAGCATAGCTGGTAATTATTCTGATGTTACTGCTTACTTTTATTTTAACAGATCGTCTTACAATTATGGTTACAACTTTACAAACCATTCAAATACTACCAATGTTAATGGAACTACTAGCTACTCAGGGGACACCGACTTTGATCTAAGACCAGGCACGGGAGATTATTTACTAAGAACAATAACAGAGAGGGTATATCACAATTCAGATGGGTCAAAGAGCTTTTGGTGTGGCTGGGACGGTAACACCAATGTTTCAAGTATAGGGACATATAACTTTGGGACTACTTTTACCTTAGACACAATTCCGCGAGAGGCATATATCACTAATGCCGTTAGTTTTACTATCGGGAACAATATTCCTTTAACTATTAACAATTCGGGCAGTTTGTATGTTAAGGCTTTATTGTATGTAAATGGGACGCTGATTAAAACCTCAAATTGTGGGGCAGTTACTAGCTACACGATAACGCCTACATCTGGGGAAAATGACGATATGTATGCTGAAATACCGAGTGCTACCTCCTGCTCAATGTATGTCAGGTTACAGACCTTTACAGATGCTACCTATGCAGTTCAAGTAGGGGGGAACAGAGACCAGACTGGGACTTGCTCAATAGATCAGACAGCCAATAAGCCTACTTTTACTACCTTTACAATAGCTTCGGTAGCAAAGACGGTGGACAATACTGATAAATACTCTAATGTTTTAGTAAGTTCGGCATTAAATACCTTGACCGGCAGCACGGCAAAGATGATACAGGGCTTTTCTAAAGTTAGGGCTACGGTAGCCGTTGCCAATAAGATGGTGGCGTTAAATAGTGCAACTGCCGTTAAGTATAGATTTACCAATGGAAGCCAATACAAGGACAAAAACTATTCAGCCGTCGCAGATGTTACCTTAGATATTGATAATTGCTCGGTTAATTCATTTACGGTTACTGCTTATGATAGTAGGAATTTAACAACAACACCGACAGCTCTTACATTGACCAATAATGCTCAATATGTAGCCACTTCACTTTGGGGAATGGTCTTGATTAGAGATAACTCAGTAGAAGATGGGGTGACTTTACAAATTGCTGGTAGCTATTGGAAAGAATACTTCGGAGGAGGCACAGCAGGAGTACAGAACACGATCACAGCTCATTACAGATACAAAGAAACAACAGAAAGCTGGGGAGCTCAAACATGGAAAGATCTTACTTTGACCGATACAGATGGGGCTCTTAGTTTTGATGATTATATTGAAGGAGATCTTGGAGCTTCTGGCTTTGACCCTGACAAGTCTTTTAACATCGAAGTTCGCATCTATGACAAGCTGACTAACTTCATATTAGAGGGAACACTTCCAGTAGGAACTCCTGTTATTGATATGGTAAAGGGTGGAATAGCAATCAAAGGTAAGTATGACGATGGCGTAGGTGGTGCATTACAGGTAAATGGAGATACATACCACAATGGAATTGAAGCAACAGACCTGTATAGTAAGCATTCAATGTATAGACAAGCAATCATCAATGGAAACTTTGATGAGTGGAGACAAGGAACATCTGCTACATTGTCAGATGTAACAATAAAGTATCTTGCAGATGAGTGGTATGACTATGTAGATAAAAATGGTGGAACATTACCTACTCTTACCAGAAGTAGACAAACACTAACAGCAGGAGAATTGCCTGGTGCTTTTTATTTTACAAGATTGGCAACCAATGGTGCAGGGAGCAGTTTGGGGGTAAGTTCACAGCATAGGTTTGGGAATGGAATAGAACATGGCACAAGATATTTATGTGGTGCAGGAAAAAAGGTTACAATTTCATTTTGGGCAAGGTCTAGCATTGCAAATAAAAAACTTGGAATATATTTAAGACAAAACTATGGAACGGGTGGAAGTCCGACAACAACGGAAATAATCAACGGCACAAACTGGACATTAACAAGTAGTTGGGTAAAGTATGAATATACTATTGAAACTAATACATTGTCTGGCAAGACATTTGGGACAGCAAATGACGATAGTTTGTGGTTGATATTTCAGTATCAATGGGGAAGTAATTATGCAACAAGAGTTGGAGCAGTAGGAGCAGAAACTTATGTAGGTTCAGGAAATATTGATATAGCACAGGTTCAGTTGTGTTCTGGTGAGGTAGCATTACCTTTCTCTCCACAAACATTAGGAGAGGAGCATACAATGACTGTGTGTGATAGTAGGTTTCACAGGACAAGCAACCTTTCACCTGCTCCTGCTACTTTAACTTCAGTTACTTTGCAAACTGAATACAATAGTAATAGTGATATTGTTAAACTAAGTAGCAATCAGATTTGGATAAGCAGGAGAGTAAAGATGTTTATTCTAAACATAAATCAGCAATCTGATGGAACTTTTAGTTATTATATTACCTATAACAGCATTGGGTATAATACTCAATGTCCTACTACTGTATTTTCTAGAACATTTACATATTTAGGTAGTGGTGCAGATGCAGTTATATCAATAAATTGTTATAGGAACGGTGGTAGTGTCCTTTACTATGATAACTATTGGAACTCATATAATGTTACTGCTTTTTATGTCTAATGAAACAAGACCAATACAAAATATGAAGTTAAAATCTTTTTACAAGGACAATATTTACATAATAACGCAATCGCCCCATTGTGGTAGTGCCCAAGATTGCAAGGCAATGGACTTTGGGTATTTGGGTTATGGAGATAAAAATTTATACGCCCCTTGCGATATGACGTTTAAGAGATCTTGGAACGACGGGGTGGAATATTGGGTAAACGGCTGTGAGGGGGTATATATTCAATGGGTGCATATTAAGCCCGTAAATTCTATTAATAAAAAAGTGGGCGAAAAGTTCGGAACACCTCTTAAAGATCACGGGCATATTACTGTTTACGACAAAAAGTGGGACATCTATTTAAATTATTGTGATAGATCAGCAACGCTTTACTTCTGGGAATACGGCAAAAAGGACAATAAATGGTCGAATTGGGCTACCTACCCAGACCTGCAATTTAGTTGTTATACTAATATAGAGATGGTAACACTTCAATTACCTATAAAAATTACTACTACTAATACTGCTCCTCTAAATATCAGGGAGCAACCTAATACTACTTCTAAGATTGTAGGGCAAATACCCAATTCACAGGAATTTAATACAAAGATCGTAGCGAGTGGAACAGATGTAAACGGCAATAAAACTTGGTATGGCGTAAGCTACAACTCTATCAATGGCTATATTTCGGGTGCTTATGTTATTGAGCAATCACAAGTTCAAGATTGTTCTGTTCAAGAACAAAAGATTAAAGATCTTCAATCTTTGTTAGATGCTCAAGACTTGAAAATTTCTCAGTATAAGGCAAGTGTAATTCAGAGTGAGGAACTATTTCAAAACCTATGAAATTTGGGGCTGTAATATACCTAGAATTGATTTGAATACAAAAGATGACTAACATACCATTTAACGAGCCCTGTGCATTAGAGCCCTATGTAAAGACCAAAAACGAGCATTTCAGCATTTTACAAGATATTACCCTTAAACGTGCAGGCGAGATCTGTGCAATGTGCCCTTTAAGGGTAGAGTGTCAGCCCGAAATGGTCGGAGATAAAAATAAATTGATCTTGCGAACTTATGAAGATTAAAAAAAGAATATGGGTTAAGGGCTTACAGATCAAACTTGATTATTATAGAGCCCGAAACGTAGTTCAAAAACAGGAGATTAGAAGATTAAAACAAAAGCTAAGGGACGGGGCAAAGTATATAGGAATTAAAGAAGCCATAAGGCTTTTTATTTTAAAAGTTAAATACTTTATATGGAAAAAATAAGAGATGCTTTTAACTCCCTGCCCTCTACTGTTAAGGTGATAATCTATTCTGGGCTTTCTAACTTACTGGGTATGCTATTAGTTTTTACCAATGGTGAAGCTGAATTTGACTGGAGAAAACTTCTAGCAGTAGTTATTGGAACTTTAATCAATGTCGTTGCTTATTTGATCTTGAGAGAAAAAGAAAATGGACAGGGCTAAATATGACGAAGATTTGATATTGCTTTTTATACCGATAGCAATGTTTTTACTTTTGCTTTTTTGTGATCTAATAACGTGATAATAAAAGATTTAAACTTTTTGCTTGAAAGAGAGAAAAGAATACAAAAAGACCAAAAAGATGTCGGACAATACCCAGACATTGCTGATTATATGAGGTTATACAACGCCGTCGTTGATATCGTTAAGAACGAGGAACAAATCAGGAGAAGAAGAATAATAAACAAAATTAGAAAAAAACGCTGATATC
>ENA-UOWO01002422-UOWO01002422.1-activated-sludge-metagenome-genome-assembly--contig:-NODE-2422-length-23039-cov-20.191612_pt1 | contig 23039 bp, 12 predicted proteins | sample MGYA00238148_ERZ761564 | MGnify/ENA primary metagenome ERZ761564 (study PRJEB28885, sample SAMN05720194) | activated sludge metagenome | isolation source: Anaerobic digester | place: USA... | reverse complement strand
CGAAAATTTCCAAAAATTAAAACTTGACTTTCACAAGAGTAACTTTGTGAGAGCCTGTTTTCTTGTTAAGGATGAAAATGACATCTGAATGGACAATCAAATCCCCCGGCAACTGCAGATTTGACGCAGTCTCGCTCGGCGAGGTGATGCTCCGGCTCGATCCCGGCGAGGAGCGCATCCACACCGCGCGTTCCTTCCGCGCCTGGGAGGGCGGGGGAGAGTATAACGTCGCCCGCGGCCTGCGCCGCTGCTTCGGCCTGCGCACCGCCATCGTCACCGCCTTCGCCGATAATCCGGTCGGACGACTGATCGAGGATTTCATCCTCCAGGGCGGGGTCGACACCGCCTGGATCAAATGGGTTCCCTACGATGGCATCGGCCGCAGCGTGCGCAACGGCCTCAACTTTACCGAGCGCGGTTTCGGGGTGCGTGGTGCCGTTGGCTGCTCCGACCGCGGCCACACCGCCGCCTCGCAGCTCAGACCCGGCGAGATCGACTGGGATGAGCTCTTCGCGGTGGAGGGGGTGCGCTGGTTTCATACCGGCGGCATCTTCGCCGCCCTCTCCGAAACCACCGCCGAGGTCGTCCTCGAGGCGATGGCGGCGGCCCGGCGCCATCACACCATCATCTCCTACGACCTCAACTACCGCCCCTCGCTCTGGAAAAGCATCGGCGGGGCCGAACAAGCGCGCGCCGTCAACCGCGCCATCGCCCCCCTGGTCGATGTCATGATCGGCAACGAGGAGGATTTCTCCGCCGCCCTCGGACTCGAGGTCGAAGGGGTAAATGAAAAGCTGGTCGACCTCGATCCCGGCAGCTTTAAGAAGATGATCGCCCGGGCGGTGGCCGAATTCCCCAATTTCAGGGTGGTCGCCACCACCCTGCGCGGGGTCAAGAGCGCCGGCCTCAACGACTGGGGGGCAATCTGCTGGCACGACGGACAGTTCCATGAGGCCCCGCAGCGGCGCGATCTGGCCATCCTCGACCGCGTCGGCGGCGGTGACAGCTTTGCCTCCGGCCTGATCTATGGTTTTTTAAGCGGCGGTGATGCCCAGCGCGCGGTCGACCTCGGCGCGGCCCACGGCGCCCTGGCCATGACCACTCCGGGCGATACCTCGACGGCAACCCTGAAGGAGGTGGAGCACCTCGCCGCCGGCGGCTCCGCGCGCGTGCAGAGATGAGACTATTTCTCACGAAGGCACGAAGGCACAAAGAAGAGCATAAGAATATATTTATTTGTAACTTCGAGGCTTTGTGGCTTGGTGAGAGATTTAATCATAATAAATCAAGAAACTTAACATGGAGAAGTGATATGAAAAAATTACTAAGGATTGCTGTCAGCCTCATCGCCCTCAGCGGACTGGCTTTCGGCCAGAACTATGTCGATGTCGCCCCCGGCGACGGCACCCTCTCGGCCGCCCTCGCCGCGGCCAATGACGGCGACGTCTTCCGCCTTATCCCCGGGGCCGAATATACCGAGTCGGTCAACAAGACCCTCGGCACCATCGTCGAGAAGAACATCGCCATCGTCGCCGACGGCGACGGCTCGATCAAACCCATCGTGAAGATTCTAACCGATCCCGCTGAAGGCACCTGCCAGTTCTTTCAGGTCGGCAACAACGCCTCGCTGCTTCTTGCCGGATTGGAACTGGACGGCGCCGTCGACGGCGTGGTCAAGGTCTCCTATCTCGCCCGCTGCTACATGGGCGAGGTCGCCCAGCCCGCCACCATGAAAAAGATCCATCTCGAGAGCTGCCTGGTCAAGAACCTCCTGAGTAATGTCCTGGACGGCGCCGGCACCAGCCTTAAGGGAAATGTCGTCGTTGACACCACCATCGTCAACAACAGCATCGTCCACGACACGGGCACGCTGGTCCACTATAAATATGTGGGCTCTCATTACATCCAGGTGAGCAATTCCACGATATATACCATCAAAAGCTATGGCTTTCGCCTCAGCGGCTATGACGATAGCGCCAGCACGGAATACCCGGTGATCGTCATCGACCACACCACCTGGTACAATATGGGGCTGACCGATATGCGCGAGATCATTCTCACCGAAAAGGCCACAGCAGTGCCGTTCGACAAACCGATCACCATCACCAATTCGATTTTTTCCACCCAGACCAACTGGGAAACCACCAGTAAAACCGCCATCAATATCAAGACCACCGTGGGCGACGCCATGGCCACCATCACCAACATCTGCATGTGGCAGCTGCGGCCGAAAATGGCCTGGCTGAACCACACCGTCAAGGACACCATCCGCATGGATCCCGGTTTTGCCGACCCGGCCAACGGCGATTTCACCATCCCGGCCGGCTCGCTCCTGCTCACCTACGGCAGCGATGGCGGTCCGGTCGGCGACAAGCGCTGGACCAACAATGCCTCCGCTGTCGCGCAGCCCGGCCTGCAGCCCGAAGGTTTTGCACTTTCTCAGAATTATCCCAATCCCTTCAACCCCGCCACCACCATTGCTTTTGCCCTGCCGGCTGCATCGCAAGTGCGGCTGGTGGTCTATGATACCTTGGGCCGCGAGGTCGCCCTGCTGGCGTCAGGGCAGTACGGAGCGGGCAGCCACCGCATCGAATTCGCGGCCGCTGGCCTCTCCTCCGGCCTCTACTTTTACAAACTGACCGCGGCCGGCCGCAGCTGGACGAAGAAAATGGTGCTGATGCAGTAGGGAATCCCAGAGACAGGACAAGAGTGGATGGCAAGAAACAGTGTTCTGAATATCATTTGTTTTCTTCTGGCGGCGGGCGTGGTGAAAACGCCCGCCCAAACCCCCGCCTTCCCGGGCGCCGAGGGGGCGGGACGCTATACCAGCGGCGGCCGCGGCGGCGCGGTCTGTGAGGTGACCAACCTCAACGACAGCGGCCCGGGCTCCCTCCGCGAGGCGGTCTCCCAAAAGGGCAAGCGCACTATCGTCTTTCGCGTCTCCGGCACCATCCGGCTCAAGAGCGAGCTCAAGATCGCCAACCGGGACCTCACCATCGCCGGCCAGAGCGCCCCGGGCGACGGCATCTGCATCGCCGACCAGGCCGTCGTGGTCAATGCGGACAATATCATCCTGCGCTATCTGCGTTTCCGCCTCGGCGACTCGCTCAAGACCGAGGCGGATGCCCTTTGGGGCCGCTACAGGAATGAGATCATTATCGATCACTGCTCGGCGAGCTGGAGCGTGGACGAGTGCATGTCCTTTTACAGCAATCGCAATATGACCATCCAATGGTGCCTCATCGCCGAAAGCCTCTATCTCTCGACCCATTCCAAGGGGGCCCACGGCTACGGCGGCATCTGGGGCGGCACCAACGTCAGCTTTCACCACAACCTTTTCGCCCACCACTCCAGCCGCAATCCCCGCTTCGACGGCTCTAACGCCCTCTGCATCAACGTTGATTATCGCAACAATGTCGTTTACAACTGGGGCTTCAACAGCGCCTACGGCGGCGAGCGCGGCACCATCAACATGGTGGCCAATTATTACAAGTACGGCCCGGCTACCAAAAGCGGAGTGCGCTACCGCATCGTCGAGCCCTCGGACGGCCAGGGTGTATGGTACATCGCGGATAATTATGTCACCGGATCGCCGGCCATCACCGCCGACAACTGGGCCGGGGGCGTGCAGGGCTCCTACCGCTTTCAGGCCTCGCTCCGCGCCGGCCAGCCCCATCCCTACGTGCCCATCACTCAGCACAGCGCCGAAGAGGCCTACTCCCGCGTGCTCGAATACGCCGGGGCGATCCTGCCCAAAAGGGATGGTGTCGACACCCGCATCGTTCTGGATGTGATCAACGGCACCGCTTCCTTTGAGGGGACGGGCTACAAGAAGGAGAACAGCATCCCCGATCCCTCCCTGATCTGCGGCATCATCGACTCGCAGAGCCAGGCCGGCGGCTGGCCCGAGCTTTTCAGCCTGCCCGCCCCGGCCGACAGCGACCACGACGGCATGCCTGACTTTTGGGAAAACGCCAACGGCCTCAATCCCGCAGATCCCGAGGACCGCAACCTCATCGATGCCGAAGGCTATACCATGCTTGAGGTCTATCTCAACAGCCTGACCGGGGCGACCACTGAGGTGCGGGGAGAACCCGCCGCGCAGCCGGCCGGCCTTGAGCTCAAGCAGAATTATCCCAATCCCTTCAATCAGGGGACGGCCATTTCCTTCACCCTGCCGGAAGCGGGCGAGGTGGATATGTCGATCCACAATGCGGCCGGCCGCGTCGTGCGCCGACTGGCGCGCGGCTCCCTGGCCGCCGGGAACCACCGCCTGCAGTGGGACGGCCGCGATGAGGCAGGCAGGCCTGCGGCCTCGGGACTCTATTTCTGCCGCCTCCGCTTCCATCAGCAGCAAAAGGTGATCAAGCTGCAGCTTCTGCGCTGAGCAGGGCTGCCCAGGAGCTGACCACTCGCACATGAGCGCTAGAGAAGGAGTAGCTATGGTATTCACAAGATCGTGGTGCAGGAGGGGGCTGGATATTGTGCTCATCCTCCTGCTGACCCTCGCCGGCGCACAGGCGCAGACGCGCAGCCGCATCAGCGGAACGGTCAGGGATGCCGCGAGCGGGGAGAGCCTGCCCGGAGTCAATGTCGTCATCGAGGAGAGCAGCCTCGGCGCCATCACCAACCTCAAGGGCGAATACGTCATCATCAACGTCCCGGTCGGCACCGTCACCGTGCGGGCCTCGCTGATGGGCTACACGGCGCAGAAACTAACCGGGGTCATGGTCTCCGCCGACCGCGTCGCCCGGGCCGATTTTGCCCTGCGCCAAACCGTGCTGCAAGGCAGCGAGGTGGTTGTGCGCGCCCAGCGCGACGAGCTCAACCTCGAGGTCTCCAACACCCAGATGGTGGTGAGCGACGCCCAGCTCCAGGACGCGACCGGCATCCGCGAGGTCAACTCCTTTCTCACCAAACTGCCCGGGGTATCGACCGATAACGGCTATCTGACCATCCGCGGCGGTTCGGCCGACCAGACCGGCATGCTGGTCAACGGCCTCTCCTATGTCAACAGCGCGGCCGGCAATGCCGAGACCAGCATCCCCCTCAGCGCCATCGAGCAGATTTCGCTGATGTCGGGCGGCTACAACGCTGAGTACGGCAATTTCCGCTCCGGCCTCATCAACGTCAGCACCAAGTCCGGCTCAAAGGAGGCCTATCACGGCACCCTCAGCCTGTCGATGGACAACTCCCATATCCGCCGCTTCGGCGGGCCGTTCTACGACAGCAAGAGCCAGCCCCTGCGCGTCTACCTCGATCCCGCCGTCGCCTTTACCGGTACCAATGAGGCCTGGAAGGATGACGCCTATTTGCGTCAGCAGCATCCGACTTTCACCGGCTGGAATACCGCAGCGGCCAATTTCAACAAGGGCAATCCGAAAATCCCGGCTAGCCCCCTGGATTATTACCTGCTGGCGGCGTGGATGTTTATGGCCGTCCCCGATTACGCAGGGCTCGAAAAGGCGGGAATCGACATCAGCGCCATCACCGCCGAACAGCGCGCCCTCTTCGAGGAGCACCGCATGGAGGAGGAGGGGAGCGACTGGAACATCGACGGCGGCTTCGGCGGCCCGGTGCCCCTGATCGGCCGATATCTCGGCGGGGCCACTTTTTATATCTCCAACAATTCCCAGTCCCGCCACTATGTCATGCCGGTGGTGCGCAAGACCCAGGAGACCTATACCACTCTGGCCACGCTGCGCAGCCAGCCGCGCAATAATCTCACCCTCACCTTCAATGGTCTGCACAAGCGCCAGATCGGGGTGAGCCCGATCCGGCCGGCCTTTGGAGATTTTCCCGACGCCAGCCGCTCCGGCGGATTCATGCCCCTGAATAATATCAAAAACATCAGGAATGTCGGCGACAGCTATGCCTACTGGTTCGATCCCCCCTTCTTCCCCGAGATCGACCAGACCACCCTGATGGGCGGAATGACCCTCAACCATGTGCTGAGCAAGAGCCTTTTTTACGAACTCAGCCTCAGCGCCATGGGCATCAGGAACAACTCCAATGTGGGCGACAACCGCGACCAGACCATCCTCACCCAGTTCGGCCCCTTTCCGGTCACCGAGATGCCCTACGGCAAGTTCATGTACGGCACCAACAAGATCAAGGTGGACAGCACCTACACCTATACCTATCCCAGCTACGACGGCCTGCCGGGTGTGCCCTTCCGCTTCCGCCGCAAGGAGGGCGATCTCTACGACAACACCCGCGTCGGCCAGTACCGCGCCAAATTCGACCTCGCCTGGCAGGCCGGCACCCGCCACTATCTCAAGGCGGGCGCGGAGTACAACCACATCGATATCAAACACAACCTCTGGCAAAAGTGGAACGAGAATTACTACAACGCCTACGAGTTCAACTATCACCGCACCCCGAGCCAGACCGGCATCTACCTCCAGGATCAGATCAGCCTGGAATCGATGATCGCCAACCTTGGCCTTCGCTATGATTACTATTACGGCGGAGGCGGCAAATGGCCGACCGGGGACGCCTTTGCCAGCGAAGCCTTCACCCCCCAGGTCTTCGGCGAGGATTCGGTCCTCTTCGACTATCTGGAGTCCGGCCGCTCCTGGATCTGGGACTCCTGGGAGGCCTACGACCGCGAGCATCCCGGCTTCCTGCAAAAGATCAGGAATTTTCATACCCTCAGTCCCCGGATCGGCATTTCCTTTCCGGTCTCGGACAAGTCCAAGTTTTATTTCAACTATGGCCACTTCCGCTCCAATCCGCCCTACTACACCATGTATCTCTACCGTTATCGCTATACCAAGAACGGTCTCTACGACATGTCCAATCCCAACCTCGAGCCGCCGCGGACCATCTCCTACGAGCTCGGCGTCGCTTATAATTTTTATGACAGCTTTGTCGCCAAAATCTCGGGCTACTCCAAGGATGTCAGCGGCCAGCACGGCGAGGTGACCTATACCAATGCCGCCGGCACCATCAACTACGACGCCTGGTCCAACAACGAATACCAAGACATCCAGGGCTTCGAGATCAACCTCAGCAAGAGCGACGGCGGCTGGATCAACGGCTGGGTCAATTTTAATTATATGCTCAAGAAGTCGGGACTGACCGGCCGCGAGACCATCACCGATGTCACCATCAACAACGACCAGGAGGGGCTCTACGAAGGCCAGGAGTCCAGCTCCCTGCCGGTGCCCAAGATCAACGCCAACCTCACCTTGCGCGCCCCGGATGATCTGGGGCCGCGGCTGTTCGGCCTGCATCCCCTGGGCGGCTGGAATTTCACCCTCTTTGGCGAGTGGGAGCGGGGCGATTATTTTACCTTCAATCCCCTCAGTGAACTCCACGTCAACGACAACATGCGCTGGCCGGATTATGCCATGATCGACCTCAAGGTGACCAAAATGTTTCGCGTCGCCGGTCTCCAGACCACCTTTTTCGTCGACATCAGCAACCTTTTCAATTTCAAGGTCAATTACATGAGCCGGGGCTGGCCCTTCGACAGCGCGGTCAATGACGAGTATTATTATCTGGCCTCGCTGCGGCTGCCGATGTACGATTCGCCGGACTATGACGCCCTGCGCGCCACCTATCCCGGCTATTTCATCGCCGGCAAGGACAAGATCGGCGACCTGCGCTCGGCGGACAAGCCCTATATCAACGATCCCAATTTCAATTTCTGGCTTTACGGCCAGCCGCGGGATATCTGGTTCGGCCTGCGCTTTGCGTTCTAAGCGATAATTTTCTCACGGGGGCACAGACACGCCGAGAAAAAGAGAAAAACCTGTAGATCCCTGCGCCCTCTGCTGCGTCTCCGTGCCACTGTGAGAAATTTTGTTTTGTGTAATCCTGCGAATAAATTGGAGCGTCGCATGCATAAAATAAATCATCCCAAGGTACGGCTGCTGTTCTGCGCACTCGGCTTGCTCGGCGTCGCAACGGAGTCCTGGGCCCAGAAGGCCCCGGAGCTGGAAACCGCCCTCATCAAGGTCAACCGCATCTGGACCGGCGTCACTGCCAACGGCGGCAAGGGCAGCTTTGACTACCGTGCCGGCTTTTTCCCCAATGATTTCGATATCATCGGCGTGCGCGGCCAGGAGCAGGACCTGTGGGCGGGAGCCGGTCTGAAACTCGCCACCACCAACTGGCGCGATCCCATCGATACCCTCCACACTGTCGCCATCTACGGACCGACCAACGATTTCATGCCCAACGGCAAGGTCACCGAGCGCATCAGCAGCTATCTGCGTTACAAATACACCGAGCAGGAGATCGATTTCAAGCCGGTCGCCCTCGACCTCTTCGGCGTCCACGATCCCTCCAGATTCGGCGACCTCACCTGCGACCAGATCGTCCAGGTTACCACCGAGAACATTTTCGGGGTCGAGGTCAAACGCCGCATCATGGGCTGGAGCCAGACCTTCAATGACGACTATCTCATCCTCGACGTCGAATTCACCAACACCGGCAGTGATACCCTCACCGATTTCTATATCAGCGTCGAATCCAACGGCGCCAACACCTACCGCTCCAACGGCACCCGGCCCTCCCCCGGCACAGGGGAGAATTTCAACACCGTCACCACCTGGCAGCACTATTACGGCGGCCGCACCGGCGACAGCCTGCGCGTATTCTATGAATACAGCGCTGACGATCCGGCGGTCCCCGGCGACCTCATGGGCGCGCCGGTCACTTCACAGAACGGCCGCCTCATCAATCCCAAGTTCGTCTGGTATTCGATTTTGCACGCCTCTGAAAAGCCCTATACCGACCCGACCGGCGATGTGGACGATTTTCTCCAGCCCAAAGTGACCTACATGGGCACGGCAACCAAGTTCCCCTACAACAGTGATGGGGACGATTACGGCGACAAGAATTATTGGGCCCTGCGCGGGGCTTACAGTGAATTCTTCCCCATGAGCGGCAGCACCTGGCCCGGCACCCTGCACGCCGGCAACACCGACGAGACCGGCAGTCCAAGCTACGCCGCCCATCCTGCCGGGACGATCCAGGCCAACAATTCCAAGATGTACTGCACCTTCGGGCCTTACCTCTTCCATCCCGGCGAAAAACTCCACCTCGTCTTCGCCAGCGGTTTTTCCGGCCTCGATATCCGCACGGCCAAGGAGGTGGGAGCAAAATGGAAAAATGGCACCCTGGAGAATCCTCCCGGCATCCCCGATCCGCGAACAGGCTTTTTCCCTGAGAATTTCGCCTTTCCGGTCGATGCCAGCGAGGTGGATATGCGCAAGGACCGCTGGGTCAGCACCGGCATCGACTCGGTGATGAAGAGCGCCTGGCGCGCCAAGTGGAATTTCGACCACGGCTTCCGCATCCCTGCAGCCCCGCCCCCGGTCGAATCGGTCACCATCACCGGCCTCGGCACCGGAGTCGAGATCCGCTGGAGCGCCCCCGAAGCCGAGAGCCGCCCCGATTTCGCCGGCTACCGCATCATGCGCCGGCTCTCCAATCTCGACACCCTCTTTTTCGAGGAGATCCATGCGAGCGGGCCCGAGGACAAGGCGGCCGAGCATCTTTTCGTCGACAAGGAGGTCCTCATCGGCGCCCAGTACTACTACTATGTGCAGTCCCGCGCCCGCATCGCCGCCGACGATCCCCTCGCCGATCCCCTCAGCCGCGGCCGCATCATCTACAGCAGCCGGGTCATGCAGCCGACGATCAACTGGATCAATCCGCCCCACTTTTCCCAAAACGACCTGACCAGGATCCGCATCGTGCCCAATCCCTACAACATCAATGACCCCCTCCTGGTCAAGCAGGGCTGGACCGATCAGCGCGGCATCCAGTTCTACAATCTCCCCGGCAAAGTGACGATCAAGATCTTCACCGAGTTCGGCGACCTCGTCCAGACCATCGAGCATGACAGCCCGGTGAGCGCGGGCTACGAGATCTGGGATATGATCACCCGCAACCAGCAGGTGATCAGCAGCGGAGTTTACATCGTCGTCTTCCAAAAGCCCACTGGCGAGACCGCCTTTCAGAAATTCATGGTCGTCCGGTGATCCGGAGCCAAGGAGAATGCTCTCATGAAACCATACACCATGACAAAGTTTATTCTGACCGCTTTCTTCGCCGCTGCGGCCCTCACACAGGCCCAGGTCGGGCTTGACAAGATCGCCCAGAGCACGATGAATTTCCAGCAGGTCGGCCTCTCGGCGCGGGCGAGCGGAGTGGGCGAGGCCTTTTGCGCCCTCGGCCGCGGCGCGGAGGCGATCTTTTACAATCCGGCCGGGGTGGTCGAAGCCGGCAGGCGCGTGGATCTCAAATTCTACTCCACGCAGTGGATCGCCGACATCAACTATATGGCCGGCGCCCTCAGATATGACCTCGGCCGCTATGGCGCGCTCGGCCTCTCCTTTCTCAATGTCGATTACGGCGATATCTATACCACCTCTCTGCTTGATGCCTCCGAGAGCGCCCTTTACCCCGAGGGCTACAAGGATACCGGACTGGCGGACAACGTCGGCGCCTGGTCGCTGGGCCTGACCTATGGCCGCGCCATCAGCACCCAGTTCCTCATCGCCGGCAACGCCCGCCTGGTCAGCCAGTCCCTGGGCACCTCCAACCTCGCCGGCGGTCTGACCCAAAACGACGCCACCAAAATGGTCTTCGACGCCGGCGTCAAATACTATACCGGGATCAAGAGCTTCCGTTTCGGCATGGCCATCCGCAATTTTTCCTCCAATCTCAAGCGCGAGGAGATCAACGAGCAGCTGCCTCTCACCTTCACGATGGGGGCGGCCCTCGACCTCATGGATTTCACCGGCGGGGATAAAGGACCCCACAGCCTCACCCTCTCCGTCGATTTCGTCCATCCGAATAACTATTCCGAACGGGTCAACGCCGGACTGGAGTACCTCTTCATGGAGCGGGTGGCGCTGCGCGCCGGCTGGCAAGGCAATAACGACATCGCCTCATGGTCGGCCGGATTCGGCCTCCATACCCCCGTCGGGGGCAATGATATCTATATCGATTATTCATATTCATTTATCGATACATTTGACAGTGTCAGCCGTTTCGCACTGGGGATAGGATTCTGAGAAAGGCGCTCACCCTGCTGCTCGTCCTGCTCACTGCGGGCGCCCTGGCGCAGGGGACATATACCAATCCCATCCTCCACGCCGATTACTCCGATCCGGATGTGATCCGCGTGGGGGAGGATTTCTACCTGGTCTCCTCCAGCTTCAACCATGTGCCGGGGCTGCCGGTGCTGCACTCACGTGACCTGCTCCACTGGGAGCTGATCGGCCATGCCCTGCCGCGCCTGCCCGCGCCTCTCTACGACCGGGTACAGCACGGCAGGGGGGTATGGGCGCCGAGCATCCGTCATCACACCGGAGAGTTCCGGATCTATTATTGCGATCCCGATCTAGGGCTCTTCCTGGTCAAGTCAAAGGATCCCGCCGGCCCCTGGTCGCCGCCCTTGCTCGTGCGGGAAGCGAAAGGCTGGATCGATCCCTGCCCGTTCTGGGACGACGACGGCCGGGCCTGGTTGGTCCATGCCTGGGCCAAAAGCCGCGCAGGCTTTAACTCGATTCTGACCCTGCACGAAATGAGTCCGGATGGCATTCGCATCCTCGATGAGGGGGTGACCGTATTCGACGGCCATGCCCATCATCCGACCATCGAGGGGCCAAAATTGTACAAAAGAGAGGGCTGGTACTACATCTTCGCCCCGGCCGGCGGGGTAAAACCCGGCTGGCAGACCGTTCTGCGCTCCCGCTCGATCCAGGGCCCCTATGAAGACAGGATCGTCCTCGCCCAGGGGGGCACCCCGGTCAACGGGCCGCACCAGGGCGGCTGGATCGAAACCCCCGCCGGCGATTCCTGGTTCATCCACTTTCAGGATCGCGGGGCCTATGGACGCATCCTCCATCTCCAGCCGATGCGCTGGCAGGAGGGATGGCCGGTGGCAGGGAATGATCCCGACGGCGACGGCACCGGCGAGCCGGTGCTGGTTCACCCTTCGCCGGCCTTGCCGCCGTTTGCCGCTGTTATCCCCGCCTCCGACGAGTTCTCCGGCCCGGCATTGGGGCTGCAATGGCAGTGGCAGGCCAACAGCGACAGCGCCTGGTACAGCCTCTCGGAGGCCCCGGGCCAGCTCAGGCTCTATGCCGTACAGGCGCCGGACACCACCGGCAGCCTGTGGCTGCAACCCAATCTGCTGGCGCAGAAATTTCCAGCCGATTCATTCACCGCGACGGCTGTCATGAAGGGTTTTTCACTCCAACCCGGGGCGAGGGCAGGTCTGGTCATCTTTGGCACGGACTATGCCTGCCTGACCCTCGGGGCTCATCAGGAGGGCTCTCTTCTCCGGCTGAGCATCTGCCGGGCGGCCGACTCGGGTGGAGAGGAGAGGGTGGAGGAGGAGGCAGTGCTGCCCTCCACATCAGTGAGCTTGCGGGTGCAGGTTTCGTCCGGCGGCCGGTGTGCTTTTAGCTACAGCATGGATGACCATCGCTTTATTCCGATCGGCGGACTCTTCACCGCCGCTGCGGGCAAATGGGTCGGCGCCAAAGTGGGTCTTTTCGCCGCCGGGACAGCCGGCGGCCAACACGCCTGCGGTTATGCCGATTTCGACCGCATCCATTTTACAGGAGGGGAACAATGAAGCCCCGCGCCCGGACTTCAGCCGTCGCCCTGGCTGCGCTCCTGCTCATGGCCGCCTGCAGCCTGATGCCCTGCCGCCGGGAGCAGACGCCCGTGCTGCGCCTGATCGGCGATTCGACCATGGCTGACAAGCCGGTCGAGGAGACCCCCGAACGGGGCTGGGGCCAGCTATTGCCCCTGTTCTTCCGGCCGGAGGTCAAGGTGGTCAATTACGCCAGAAACGGCCGCAGCACCAAAAGCTTCATCACCCAGGGATTGTGGGCTCAGGTTCTCGCCGATCTGAATGAAGGGGATTACCTCTTCATCCAGTTCGGCCATAATGACGCCAAGGTGACAGATACCACCCGTTACGCGGAGGCGCACACCGCCTACAAAGCCAATCTGATCCGGTTCATCGCCGAGGCGCGCGCCAGAGGCGCCCGGCCGCTCCTGCTCACCTCACTCGCCCGGCGCTACTTTTCAGATGAGGGCGTTCTCCGGGACGCTCACGGCGACTATCCCGGCGTGGTCCGGGAGGTCGCGGCTCAGTACGGGGTGCCCCTGATCGACCATCACGCCCGCAGCATGAAACTGCTCGCGGAACTGGGACCTGAACGATCGGAGCGACTCTTCATGCGCGTGCCGCCCGGCCTTTTCAAGGGCTTGCCGGAGGGCAAATCGGACAACACCCATTTTATGGAGGAGGGGGCGGCCGAGATGGTCAAGCTGGCCATCGCCGGACTGCAAGAGTTGAAGCACCCCCTGATCAAATATCTCAAGCCTGGGGCGGAATGGCCGCAGCCACAGCCGCCGCCCTGGCCAATTCCGCTGGAAACACCACCCAAACCATAATTCACACTCTGTCCCAAAACAAGGAGGTAGCATGAATCGTTACTCTACCATCTTCCTCGTCCTGCTGCTGGTACTTCTCACCGGCAGCCTTTGGGCGCAAAACCAGGCCGCCGTGCACTGGAGCCTGATGCTCCCGGACAGCGGCAAGGTTTCAGCGGTTACCGGCAACGCCCGCGGCCTCACCCAGACCCACGGCGATTCCTTTATGTGCCGTGATTACGCCAACGGTCCAGGACCCGATCAGCGCTGGTATCCTTATAACTTTAATACCAAAAAGGCCATCATGTGGGGGCCCGACACGACCCAGAATGAGAATATCTGGGTGCAGTTTGCAGCGCATCCCAAGGCCTACAACGATTTCCACGCCGATTCGATGACCATCTACCTGGGCGCCAAGGGCACGGACAAGATCAGCGTCAACCTCTGGTACGATACCCATGCCGATTTTTCCAATCCCGTCGCTCTGAATGCCACCCCCCTGGCGATGAAAAAAGATGGAGATTCGCTCTTCACCTTTATCCTCGACAAGGCGGTTCCGGAGGCCGATACCCTCTACGTTCGCGTCTACGCCTGGAACGCCGGCCCGGCCTCGAACAGCAAATACCTCTATATGCGTCTCTGCACCATTTACGGGACGACCACAGCCAACCCGATCCCGGCATCAGCGACCTGGGCGCTGACCAGTGCGACCGGTCAGACCGTCGCTACGGCCGGAAACGTCACTGCCGTAGACGAAACCCTGGTCAATCTCAATATCAATCAGTATACCGGCTACAATGGCGCCCAGCGGCTGCGCATCATCTCCGCGCCGGGCAAGAATATATGGCCGGCCAATCAGACGGACCAGATCGATTCGGTCTATGTACAGTTCGCCGTCTCCCCCAAAGCCGGTTCAAACTTTACGGTGACCATGCTTTCCATGGATCTCGGCTGTCATTCGATTGACAATTTCAAGGCTAACGTCTGGTACTCGAAGGATCCCGATTTTCTCAATCCCGTCCAGGTCGTCTACCAGACAGCCGATACCCTGCACAACTGGCTGCCGCGTAACACCTCCAACACCTGTCAAACGGTGACGGCAGCGCCCAATCTCCTCATCTTGCAGGGCGAGACCTTTTTTCTGCGTATCTATCCCTGGGTCGACAATAATCCCTCAGAATCTTCGGGAAAATATCTCACCGTCCAGAATGTCCTGATCGGCGGCGTGAGCGAAAGCGCCCCGATGCCCTCTTCAGCGACCTGGGCGCTGACCAGTGCGACCAGTCAGACCGTCGCCACTTCAGGGAAAGTGAACGCAGCGGATCAATGGCTCAACAAAATGAACATCAACCAGTATACCGGCTATAACGCTTCACAGCGCACCCGTATCTACACCAACTCCTGGCCTGCCAACCAGACCACTCAGCTGGATACGGTGTTTGCGCAATTCGCGGTCTGGCCGAAGAGCGGCGCCAAATTAACCGTAAATTCTGTTTCGCTCAACATCGGTGCGCACTCAACCAAGACCATGAAAGCCAACATCTGGTATTCAACAGATTCCACTTTCGCCAATCCCGTACAGATTCCTTATGCAACGGCGGATACGGTAAACAACTACCTCCCGGACAAGGATTTCCCGATGGCCGCCGTTTCAGCCGCCCCCAATGTAGTGGTCGAGTCCGGACAGAGATTCTATCTCAGGGTTTACCCCTGGAATGTCGATGCGAGCGTGAAGACCGGAAAGTATTTGACCCTGCAGAATGTCGTCATCAGCGGCCTGGCGGAAGGCGGCGCTGATTACGAAATGCCGGTCATCGTCACCAATCCGGTCACCTATATCTCCACCACCTTTGCCACCTCCGGCGGCGCGATTCCCTCTGACGGTGGCGCCCCGGTGACCGCGCGCGGGGTCTGCTGGAGCACAGTAACGGGTCCGACCACCGCCGATGCCAAAACCAGCGACGGAGCCGGCTCGGGCGCCTTTGCCAGCAAGGTGACCGGCCTCAATGCCGGCGCAACCTACTATCTCCGCGCCTGGGCCACCAACGACGCCGGCACCGCCTACGGCGAAGAGATGACCTTCAAGACCCTCGATTCTCTGGTGGTCCCGACGGTGACGACGGTCGCGGTCAACAACATCATGGTCAAATCGGCCAAGAGCGGCGGCAATGTGACGGAGTGGGGCGGAAGCGATGTCATCGCCCGCGGCATCTGCTGGAATACCACCGGTGATCCCACCATCGCCGACGAAAAGAGTGAGAACGGCGCCGGCATCGGCTCCTTCACCAGCAGCCTCTCGGCCCTGACTGCCACCACGACCTACTATGTGCGCGCCTGGGCGACCAACGCCAGCGGCACCGGCTACGGCCAGGTTGAGACCTTCACCACCCAGTCGCCCGCTCCGGCGGTCCTCAAGGTCGTCGCCCAGGATGGCTCGGGCGACTATACCACCGTCCAGGCCGCCTTCAACGACGTGCCCGATTTTTACACCGGGATGTGGTGCATCTTCGTCAAGTCCGGCACCTACAAGGAAAAGCTCATGCTCGCCCAGAACAAGACCAACGTCGTGCTCAAGGGCGAGAATGTCATGACCACTATCCTCACCTACGACGATTATGCCGGCAAGCCGGGCATCGGCGGCACCTCGAACTGCTACAGCACCGCCATCGAGGCGGATGATTTCACCGCCATGGATATCACCTTCCAGAATACCGTCAAGAACGATGGCTCCTTCGCTGACCAGCAGGCTGTCGCCCTGCGCGTCAACGGCGACCGCGGCGCCTATTATAACTGCCGCCTCCTCGGCTACCAGGATACCTATTACGCCTGGGGCGGCCACGGCACCGTACGCACCTACATGAAGGATTGCTACATTGAGGGCTCGGTCGATTTCATCTTCGGCCGCAATATCAACGTCTTCGACCACTGCACCCTCCACGTCAACCGCCAGAACGGCTGCATCACCGCGCCCAGCACCGATGCCACCTCCCGCTTCGGTCTGGTCTTCATGGACTGCGTGATCACCGCCGATTCGGTTGGTTTCAATGACGTGCCGATCACCTCCTTCCACCTCGGACGGCCGTGGCAGGGGAGACCGCAGTGCGTCTATCTCCGCTGCGAAGAGCCCGCCACCCTCAGTCCCGAAGGCTGGACAGTGATGAGCACCGGCCTCAATCCCCTCTTCGCCGAATATCACTGCTTCGGCGCAGGATCGAATTTCTTCGGACGCATCAACGGCGGCATCCAGCTCAGCGATGCGGAAGCGGCCGAGTATACCCTCGCCAACATCTTTGCCAAAACCAGCAGCCCCAACCTGGGCTTCGACTGGATGCCGGAAAAGCCGATCTTTACGGATGTTGAATGGAGCAAGGGACCGGAGAGCCTGCCGTCAGTCTATGAACTCTCGCAGAACTATCCCAATCCCTTCAATCCGGTCACGACCATCAACTACGCCCTGCCCAAGGCGGGCAAGGTGCGGATCACCATCTATAACATCCTCGGGGCGCAGGTCGCGACCCTGGTCGATCGCCAGCAGGCCGCCGGACGCTATACCGTCCGCTTCGACGGCCTCCAGCTCGGCAGCGGCACCTATTTCTACCGCATCGATGCCGGGGAATTCCACCAGACCAAAAAGATGCTGCTCATCAAGTAGCCGGGCAGCCTGACAACCTGACCTAAGGAAACCGGGCGCAGCCGGGTCACAACGGCTGCGCCCGGAAGTATAATGACTCGTTTACGAATGATCTTTTTAATGGCCGCCCTCGCCGGGAGTACCTGGGGTCAGGGCACCCTGTTGCCGGATGCCTCATTTCAGGGCATAGGCGCAGGTTCCGCTCCAGATCTCCCCAGTCAGCACACCGGTGGAACACCCGCCCCTGATACCACTTTTCAGCACATCGGTGTAACCGCAGATCTTCCGGTCTTTTACGCCGAGGTCAAACAGACGGTCACCTTCCCCGGCTCCTGGCTGGCGGCATCAGGCAGAAATTTTACGGAATGGCGCAGCGCCACACGGCAAATCGTCTTCGACCACCTCCTCGCCGAGCCGCCGCGGGCATCCTTCCAGCCGGTAACCCTCGCTGAAGAGGACCGGGGCAGCTACACCGCCCGCAAGGTCGTTTTCAATCTCAATGGCTGGAGCCGGGTCCTTGGCTATCTGCTGGTGCCCAAAGGAGAGGGGCCCTTCCCGGCCGTGCTGCTCCTCCATGACCACGGCGCGAGATTCGACATCGGCAAGGAAAAGATGGTTCGCCCTCTCCAGGTCGATCCGGCCAGGCTGCAGGCTGCGGAAGAGTGGGTCCGGGGCGGCTACGGCGGGCGCTTCGTCGGCGATGAACTGGCCCGGCGCGGCTACCTCTGCCTGGCCGTCGACGCCCTCAACTGGGGCGACCGCGGCGGCGCCGGCAAGGAGGGACAGCAGGCCCTCGCCTCCAACCTCTTCAATCTTGGCATCTCCCTGGCCGGCCTGGTCGCCTGGGAGGACCTCGCCGCCCTGCGTTTTCTCTCCTCCCTGCCTGAAGCGGATACGACCCGCATCGCCGCGATCGGCCATTCCTTCGGCTCCTACCGCGCCTGGCAGCTGGCCGCCCTTTCGGAGAAGATCAGGGCGGCGGTCTGTATCTGCTGGATGGCCGGGCGCATGGAGCTGATGGTGCCGGGCAACAACCTCACCAAAGGCCAATCCTCCTACACCACCCTGCACCCCGGCCTGACCCGGCTGCTCGACTATCCCGACGTCGCCAGCCTCGCCTGCCCGCGGGCCCTGCTTTTCTTCAACGGCGAGGATGACCATCTTTTTCCCCAGCCCGCCGCCCGGGCCGCCTTCGACAAGATGCGGCGCATCTGGGAGGAGCAGGGCGCCGGCGACAGGCTGGTCACCCGCTTCTGGCCCGGCGGCCACCAGTTCTCCCGGGAGATGCAGGAGGCCGCCTTTGACTGGCTCGATGGCCAGCTCGGACGACGCTAGTCCCAATTTAACAGGAGTAACACCGTGACCAGATTTGCATACCTCGCCGGAGTGGGGCTCTTGCTGGCCCTGACTCTTTTACCAGGCCTCAGTCCCGCGATCGCAGCGGGTGGAGAGGGCTTTGAAGAGGCCATCCAGCCTCCCGTCATCCCGGAGCGCAGCCTTTCCATCCGCGATTTCGGCGCCATAAGCGACGGCCATACCCTCTGCACCGAGGCCATCCAGCGGACTATCACCACCTGCGCCGGGGCCGGCGGTGGCAGGGTGATCATCCCTTCAGGGATCTGGCTCACCGGCCCGATCCGCCTCGAAAGCCGCATTGAACTCCACCTCGAGAGCGGCGCGCTGCTCCTTTTCTCCAGCGATCACAGCCTCTATCCCATCATTCAGGCCCCGACCAAGGGGTGGCTGGTCGCCTCGCCCATTTATGGCTACAAGCTGGAGGATGTCGCCGTCACCGGCCGCGGCATCATCGACGGGGCGGGGGAGAGCTGGCGGCCGGTGAAGAAATTCAAGACCACCTCCCGGCAGTGGAAGGAACTCGTCGATTCCGGCGGAATCGTCAGCGAAAAGGGGGATATGTGGTGGCCTTCACGGGAAGCGCTGGAGGGGGAGGCCTGGCTCGAAAAGCTGCAGAAGAGCAAACCGAAAAAGGAGCACACCGCAGAAGATTATCTCCCGGCGCGGGATTATCTCCGTCCCTACATGCTCTCTTTCATCGACTGCAAGCGGGTGTTCTTTGAGGGCGTGACGATCAGGAACTCGCCCAAGTTTGCCCTCTGTCCCGCCTGGTGCGATCAGCTGATCATCCGGGATGTTAAAGTGAATAATGAATGGTGGGCGCAGAACGGAGACGGCATCGACATCTCGGCTTGCCGCAACGTGCTGGTTGAAAACTGTACGGTAACTGCCGGAGATGACGGTATTTGCATGAAGTCCAGCGATCGCTCGGGGCGCACGGGTCCGGCCCTGGAGAATGTCCTCATCCGCAACTGCATCGTCTACCACGGCCACGGCGGCTTTGTCGTCGGCAGCAACACCGACGGCGGCATGCGCAATATATGCGTCGAGAACTGCACCTTCATCGGCACCGATGCAGGCCTGCGCTTCAAGAGCGCGCGCGGACGCGGGGGTGTCGTCGAAAACATCCGCATCCGCAATATCCGCATGAAGGATATCACCGGCGAGGCGATCAGCTTTGACGCCTTTTACGAGAGCAGCCAGCCGGACACCCTGGCCCGCGCTGTCACCCCGGAGACCCCCGTCTTCCGCAATATCACCATCGACAGCCTTTACTGCGCCGGCGCTGCCCGGGCCATCGTCATGACCGGCTTGCCCGAGATGCCTGTTCAGAACATCCGCATCCGCGATGCCCACATCTCCGCCACTGCCGGCGTGCAGCTGCGGGATGTCCGCGACCTCGCCCTTGAACAGGTGGTGGTCAAACCGGCGCGGGGTGCGCTTTACGATTTTAAGCGCTGCAGCGGCATCTCCATCGACGGCGCCGGCTTTATGGACAAGAGCGCCGACTTCCCTTCGGACAGCTGGCGCTCCCTGATGCACCATGACAATGCCTGGTTTGCCACCCCGGAGGCGGCCGCCGTCGCGGAGAACCTCCTGCTCTACCAGTGCGCCATCGGCGGCTGGCCCAAAAATATCGATATGGCCCGCCCCCTGAGTCCGGCGGAGAGGGCCGCCCTCGCCTCGCCCCCCGCCGACACCCTTGCCACCATCGACAACGGCGCCACCTGGACCCAGCTTGCCTTCCTGGCCCGCCTTATCTCAGTTCACCCTGAGCCGCGCTTCATCGCTGCCTTCAACCGCGGGCTCGACTATCTGTTTGCGGCCCAGTACGACAACGGCGGCTGGCCGCAGTTCTATCCACTCCATCCCGGCTACTATTCGCATATCACCTACAATGACGATGCCATGATCGGGGTACTCACCCTGCTGCATGGAATCGCAGCGAATGAGGAGCGCTTTCGTTTCGTCGATGCCGCGCGGCGGGCTCGGGCGGCCTCTGCAGTCGAGCGTGGTATTGGCTGCATTCTTGCAACCCAGCTTAAGGAAGGGGAGAGGTGGACAGCCTGGTGTGCCCAGTATGACGAGAAGAGCCTGCAGCCGGCCCCCGCGCGCAGATACGAGCTGGTTTCGCTCAGCGGCGACGAGAGCGTCGGCATTGTCCGCTTTCTCATGCGCCTGCGCGATCCCGCGCCGGAGATCGTCGACGCGGTTCAGGGTGCGGTTGATTGGCTGGAGAAGGTCAAAATAATAGGCACCCGCGTTGATTACGTCACGGATGCCTCTTTGCCCGGGGGCTTTAACAAGGTGGTGGTGTCCGATCCCGCCGCACCACCGATATGGGCCCGCTTTTACCTGATCGGCTCGAACCGGCCTTTTTTCAGCGATCGCGACGGCCGGATCTATTACGATCTGGCCGAGATCTCCGCTGAACGCCGCAACGATTATGCCTGGCTGGGTTACTGGCCCCAGGAACTGCTGGCAAAAGAGTACCCCGCCTGGCTGGCGCGGGCGGATGTGCGCCTGAAACTGAGCGGGGTAAAGTAATCCACACCTGTCGGCTGCTGTTTTTTTCCCCACCCTGACTGAGGACAACTGCAGCGCCTCGGCTGCGGCTGTCCCCGCCCCGGCAGCCTATTTCCGCGCCGGCTGGAGCCTCAGCATGCGCACATCATGCGACGGGATTTCCGCCGAGAAGGGTTTGCGGGTGGTGCCGATCTCGCGATGCGCCCAGAGATCACGGATCCGCCATTGTGATGTGCTGAAATCGATAGCCCGGCCGGAAAAGCTGTCCTCGATCTTGTGGCTCTTCCAGTCGAAAAGAACCTTTTTCGGCAGCCGGCTGCGATTGAGAAAGCAGGCCGCCCATTCCCCGCCGGTAAGGGGTTTGAACCAGACCTCCAGGCTGTCCTCGGCGAGGTATTTGAGCCCCTGAATGCCGAGGGAATCCTGGTCGACGGCGATGGCCTCGCGGTTGGTGAGGATCTCGATGGTCTGGGGGCTCATGGCGCTGAGGTCGTTGCCAGCCATGAGCGGGGCGGCAAGCATGCACCACATCGAGAAATGGGCGCGGTCCTCCGCTTCCGTCATGCCATTGCCCACCTCCATCATGTCGGGATCGTTCCAGTGGTCCGGGCCGGCATGGACGCGCAGCCCCTCCTGCATATCGAGAATCTGCATCACACCCCACGAATTCCATCCGCCGTGGTCGACAACCCCGTCAAAGACGACGGCGATGTCGCCAGTGGTCCGCCAGAGATGACCGACCTCTTTGGCCCACAGCCAGGGTTGGTTGCTGCCCCATTCGCAGAGGCTGAAGACGATTGGCCGTCCGGCCTTGCGCAGGGCCTCGCGCATGGTGGTGTAGGCCTCCCGGGCGTTGAGGTCGCCGGTCGCGCACCAGTCGTATTTGAGATAATCAACCCCCCAGCGGCTGTACTGCAGGGCATCCTGGTATTCATAGCCGCGGCTGCCGGGCCGTCCGGCGCAGGTGGTCCATCCGGCATCGGAGTAGATGCCGAATAAGAGTCCCCTGGCATGGACATAGTCGACGAGGGCCTTCATGCCCGATGGAAAATGGACCGGGTCGGCCTGGATAAAGCCGTCGCCATCGCGCTGGCCATGCCAGCAGTCGTCGATGACGATGTAGCGGTAGCCGGCCGCCTGCATGCCGCTGGCCACCATGGCATCGGCGGCGGCGCGGATAACCCCTTCGTTGACCTCACAGCCGATCTTGTTCCAGCTGTTCCACCCCATCGGCGGGGTCAGGGCCAGACCTTCGAATTTTTGGGCATGGAGGGAGGTGCAGAGGAGTAGTACTATAAAGAGCATGGTTCGGCGCATCGTGCTTTCCTTTGCCAGGGTGAGTAACTGCCGGGATTGTCGGGGTAATGTAACCATTTTCTGCTCCCGAGTCAACGGCTCTTTTGGCTGCAGCCGGAAAACCGGCGGCCGCCCGCTCTCATTTACGCCCGCATTCGCCCGGCCGCACTGCCCGTCCTGAGTTTTTCCCGGTTTTCAGACCTCGCGCAGCTGCCTGCAGCAGCAGAGAATGGAAAATAAATAATTTAATTCTTGCATGGGATTTCTTTTTATGGTATAATTAAACGATAGGTATCCAGTCCGGCATTCGCTGTTAACACTAGCGTGGTTAGGAAAAGTCTCTGTCTCTGCAGGGGGATAGAATCAAGCTTTCCCTTATTCTCCCGGAGGTAATCACTCCTTAACCGCCGGGGGAGGCCTCTCCGTTTCGGCATCCCTGATAACCCAGTTATACCGATGGCAGTCACGATTCTTGCAGGCAGCTGTCACCCCCTCATTCCACTGACCCCCCTAAGGTGGTTCGAGAGATGGCTGCCTGCATTTTATTATGATATGACAAGGAACCAATCCGTGCGTTCTTCTGCGGCAGGACCGTTGTGGCGGATTGAGCATCCTCGTTCGTCGGTATCTGCGATGAGATTATCACGTCCAGGACTATTATTAAATATTGCTATAATCGGGAGAATTTACTATTTTATGCCGAACACCGGGGTCAACCGGTGCTTGTTCTCCCATCGCCTAATGCACCATGAGCGAGTGATGCCCCTATAGCTCAGCTGGATAGAGCAGCGGTTTCCTAAACCGTTGGTCGCAG
>ENA-UOWO01002421-UOWO01002421.1-activated-sludge-metagenome-genome-assembly--contig:-NODE-2421-length-23048-cov-4.602140_pt1 | contig 23048 bp, 16 predicted proteins | sample MGYA00238148_ERZ761564 | MGnify/ENA primary metagenome ERZ761564 (study PRJEB28885, sample SAMN05720194) | activated sludge metagenome | isolation source: Anaerobic digester | place: USA... | reverse complement strand
AGGTTTAGTACAAGGCGTTTGTCTTGCCGAACTTGGCAATGAAGTCGTTTGCATTGATATTGATAAAGCGAAAGTTGCAAAGCTTAAAGAGGGCAAATCGCCAATATATGAGCCTGGGATTGAGGAGTTAATTGCCAAAAATTTAAAGGCGGAACGCCTTGTCTTTGATACGAAGTTATCTTCTCATATGAAGGACAACGAGGTGATTTTTATCGCTGTCGGTACTCCTCCTGATGAGGATGGCAAGGCCGATCTCAAGTATGTTTTAGCGGCGGCCGAAGAGATAGGAAAAAATTTATCCGACTATCAAATAGTTGTGAACAAAAGCACTGTTCCAATCGGTACGGGAGAGTTGGTTAGGCAGGCGATAAAGAAGCATTACAAAGGCGACTTCGATGTAGTGTCAAACCCTGAGTTCCTGAAGGAAGGATCAGCCATTGATGACTTTATGCATCCGGATCGAATTGTTATCGGAGATGCCAATGGTTATGTCGCTGCAAAGAAGGTTGCCAAGTTGTACGAAGTATTGGAAGCTCCGATTGTTATCACTAACCTCGAGACAGCAGAGATGATAAAGTATGCCTCGAACTCTTTTTTGGCAACCCAAATTTCATTTATTAATTCAATTGCTGCTGTTTGTGAGAGAGTTGGTGCCGATGTAGTCGAAGTCGCCAAAGGGATGAAGCTTGATTCCCGCATCGGACAGAAAGCTTTTCTTAATGCTGGTTTAGGGTATGGTGGGTCGTGCTTCCCGAAAGATGTTGAAGCAATGATCCAAATTGCGAGCGAAAATGACGTGAATTTTACGATACTTGAACAAGTAGAATCTACCAACAAATCTCAGCGCCAGAAGATGATTTTGCGGCTCAAGGAACGCTTTGGAAAGCTTTCCGGTAAACGGTTTGCCCTTTGGGGAATTGCCTTTAAACCAATGACCGATGACATTAGGGAAGCGCCCTCCGTCACAATCATTGAGAGTCTTTTGAATTCAGGAGCCGAGGTTGTCGCCTTTGACCCGGTGGCGGCTGAAAATGCTAAAAAAGTCTTTCCTCAATTAAAAACTGCCAAGACAGCACTCGAGGCCTGCAAAGACGCCGATGCTCTGATAGTTGTCACAGAGTGGAATGAATTCAAACAGCTTAACTTAGATAAGGTTAAAAAAGCTTTAAAGTGTCCGATTGTCTTTGACGGACGCAATGTTTGGGAGCCCCAGATAATGCTAGAGAAGGGCTTTGAATATTATCCGATTGGACGGACCAGAACGGTATGGCGGTAATTACCTACTACTAAATTACGAATGGCTGCACGAAATTACAAATATTACAAATCAGCCAGTCGGTGGAACAAATTGGTAATTACGTAAAATTCGTACTTTCGTGGGGTTATTTGTAATTTTGTAGGAGTGTGATGAAAAAAGTACGCAAAGCGGTGATCCCGGCGGCGGGACTCGGGACACGTTTTTTACCAGCAACTATCGCACAGCCAAAGGAGATGTTGGTCGTTGTTGATAAGCCTGTAATTCAATATGTTGTTGAGGAGGCGGTGGCTTCTGGTATAGAGGAAATCCTGATCGTTACCGGTCGCAACAAAAGAGCGGTCGAAGATCATTTTGATCCTCCTTTTGAGCTGGAAGATGCTCTTTTAAAGAAAAACAAAGTTGAACTCCTGGAATCAATTGAAAAAATATCAAAACTTGCTCATCTTCATTATGTCAGGCAAAAGAAGCAATTGGGGCTTGCAGACGCAATCTACCAGGCCAAGTATTTTATAGGGGATGAGCCATTTGTCGTGCTCCTTGGAGATACAATCATTTCCTCTAATAACGGTTCGACTTGCGTTGCAGATATGATGAAGATTTATGATTTAACTGGTAAGTCCGTTGTGGCTACCGAATTCGTGCCTGAAGGAAAAGATATCTCCCGGTACGGGGTTGTCAAACCAAAAAAGGGAGAAGCTCCAAAGGGTTGTCCCGAGTGTTATGAGCTTGAAGATCTAATAGAGAAGCCGGAGCCCGGTACAGAGCCGTCCCGTATGGCGGTAGCTTCAAGATATATTTTCGATCCGGCTATCTTTGACTACATTGAGAAAACGGAGCCGGGCAAAGGGGGCGAGATACAAATTACAGACTCAATGAGAATGTTGTGCAAGGATGTCGGACTCTATTCCTATCCTTTAAATGGTAAGCGTTATGATATTGGAAATAAAGTTGATTATATTAAGACAAATATTGAGTTTGCTCTGTTAGCAAATGAGACGAAGGGAGAAATCAAAGGGTATATCTCTGACTTGGCATCAAAGCTGGGTTGAGAAAATATTATTTGGAACGCGAGACAGTATCCTTTAGCAGTTTTCCATGCATAGACTCTTTTAATCTTTAAGCAGGTTTGGTAATCTAGCAATAATGAATAAAGTGCCAACAGTTTCAATTATTATTCCGGTAAAAAAGATAAATGATTATATTCGGGAATCAGTCCCGAAGATTTTAGAGCTGGATTATCCGGAGTATGAGATATTGATTTTTCCCGATGATGAGGACAAGCAGCACTCTTGGCCGAAGACTCGCATTATTCCCTCAGGCAAGGTTGGACCTGCTGAGAAGAGGGACCTGGCTCTAAAATATGCAAAAGGAGAGATCTTCGCTTTTTTAGATGATGATGCCTATCCTCGTTCAGACTGGTTAAGAATGGTAGTCAAGCATATATCGAATCGAACGGTGGCCGTTGGGGGACCAGCGCTGACACCGTCTCATGATGATGTTCTGCAAAAAACTTCTGGTGCTGTTTTTGAGTCTTTTCTGGGAGCTGGCGGTGCTAGAGATCGTTATCTACCGATTGGTAAGTCAAAAAAAATTTTTGATTGGCCAACGGTAAATTTTTCCGTCAAACGAAGCGCCCTGGAGGAGATTGGTGGGTTTGATAGCACTTTTTGGCCTGGTGAGGATACCAAGTTATGCCTTGATCTGGTAAAAGCCGGCTACGATATTATTTATGAGCCGAAAGCGATTGTTTATCATCACCGACGAAGTAATTTGTTAAGGCATTTCGTCCAAATTGGAAACTATGCCCTTCACCGGGGACACTTTGCTAGAATATATCCAGAAACATCACGAAAACCTTTTTATTTTGTGCCCGCACTCTTTGTTTTATACTTAATATTCTTGCTCTGCTCCTTCTGGGTGGTCAATCCGCTTTTACAGCAATTGTTTGCCATTCCAGCGTATCTTTATATTGCCGGTCTCTTTATTGACGCTCTTATTGTCGCTTGGCGATGGAAAAATCTTTTAGTTGGACTTTTAACAATCCCGATGATATTATTGACACACGTTTGGTATGGGATCCGGTTTGTTCAAGGGCTACTAACAAAAAGCATGAAGCATTAAGCGTTTTGGGAGAGATAGACGATGAAAAAGATAGCATTCGTTACTGGGATTTTAGGTCAAGATGGTCCCTATCTCGCTAAATTATTACTTGAGAAAGACTATCAGGTATTTGGCTTGATTCGCAGGTATTCGAAAGTGAATTTTGATAACACTGATTATCTGGGAATCACCGACAGGATAGAATTCGTTTCCGGAGACATGACAGATGAGGGATCATTGACGAACCTGGTCAAATGTATTTCTCCTTCAGAAATTTACAATTTGGCTGCACAATCCTTTGTTGGAGCTTCATGGGATCAAGCAAAGCTGACCACGGAGGCAAACTCGTTAGGCGTACTCTACCTCCTGAACGCGATTAAAAATCACGCTCCTACGGCCAGATTTTATCAGGCATCAACCAGTGAGATGTTTGGAAACAGTCATGAAAATGGGATTCAGACGGAGAACACGCCTTTCCACCCTCGAAGTCCTTATGCAATCGCCAAACTTTATGCTTACTGGATCTCGATCAATTATCGTGAGAGCTACGGTATGTATTGTGCAAACGGTATCCTTTTTAACCACGAGTCACCTTTAAGAGGAGTGGAGTTCGTAACTAGAAAAATTACTGATGGGGTAGCGCGAATAAAATACGGATTGAGTAATGAGATTAGGCTTGGCAACACAGACAGTAAACGCGATTGGGGCTTTGCCGGCGACTATGTTAGAGCAATGTGGTTGATGCTTCAGCAGGATAAACCAGACAACTATATCGTATCAACCGGAGAAACTCACTCGATTAAAGACTTTCTCGCTCTTGCTTTTAAGTATGCAGGAATCAAAGATTGGGAGAAGTATATTAAAATTGATCCGGCATTCAAGCGGCCGGCAGAATTATTTACCTTGCAGGGCAAGTCGGATAAAGCGCGCAGGGAGTTGGGCTGGAAACCGGAGGTTAAATTTGACCAGTTAGTGAAAATGATGGTCGAGGCTGATCTTAAACGTGTCAAGGCGGAAGCTTCGATGAAAAAAATGAAAGCAAGAAAAGCATAGCGACCCTAAGTAGCCGTTCGAGTTGGTTTGGTTTATAAAACGGAGGGCTACTCAAAAATCGATAATTTTTAATAGAGGTTTTTAATGGAGAAGATAAGTCATATAAAGAAACCAACTGAAGAGCAAATATCAAAGAATGCTGAATTTAAAGTAGCGATCTCTTACCCGCCGATGCCTGACGAGAAAGGTACTCCCTGTCTTGGCCAGAACCGTCAGTTTCAATGGTTTAATAATCCAACCTATATTTATCCGATGGTGCCCTCATATGCAGCTTCTTTAATGAAAGAGCAGGGTTTTGATGTGATGTGGGATGACGGGATTGCCGAGGAGTTGACGCAGGAGGCTTGGCTAGAGCGGTTGAAGGAATTTAATCCCAACCTGATTGTCTTTGAGAGCAAAACTCCGGTAATCAAGCGCCACTGGAAAGTTATTGATGTAATCAAGAAAGAAATTCCCAAGGCAACGGTTGTTTTAATCGGTGATCATGTCACGGCTATGCCGGAAGAGTCAATGAAGAACTCTAAAGTGGACTATATTCTAACCGGCGGAGATTACGACTTTTTAATCCTAAACCTTGCCAACCATATCCTACACGGGGAAAAGTTGGAGCCGGGGATTTGGTATAGGGAGGAAGTAAAAACCAAAAGCCCAGACTCCAAAGCAAAAACTTTTGAGGTTAAGAATACTGGGCATTTCTTACTCAACCACGACCCCGACGAATTGCCGATGATTGACCGTGAGCTGACTAAGTGGCATCTTTATGCATATAAAAACGGCAATTACAAAAGAACTCCCGGTACATACACCTATGCGGCCAGAGATTGCTGGTGGGGCCAATGCACTTTTTGTTCTTGGACCACGATTTATCCCGGTAAAGATTACCGCAAGCGATCTGTTACAAAAATGCTGGATGAGGTCGGCATGCTGATCGAGAAATACCACGTTAAAGAAATTATGGATGACTCCGGTTCCTTCCCGATCGGGCCATGGCTTCGCGAATTCTGCGAGGGGATGATCGAACGGGGTTACAACAAGAAGGTCAAAATAGATTGTAACATGAGACTGCGGGCGCTTAACCAAGCCGAATACGAGCTCATGGGTAAGGCCGGTTTTCGCTTCATTCTTTACGGACTTGAGTCGGCTAATCAGAAAACCCTTGATCGAATCCATAAGAATTTGAAGGTCGAAGAGATCGAAAAAGGCGTTAGAATGGCCAAAAAGGGCGGACTTGAGCCACATATTACAACCATGATGGGTTATCCTTGGGAAACTAAGGAAGATGCCCAACGAACGATAGATTTGTCAAAAAAACTATTCGACAAGGGTTACGTCGACACATTGCAGGCAACGATTGTGATTCCTTATCCGGGGACGCCGCTTTTTAAAGAGTGCAAAGAAAACGGTTGGCTTACGACTGAGGACTGGGACGACTATGATCAGCGCATGGCGATCATGAAGTCGCCATTGACGGAAGACGACATCAAGGAATTGACCCAGGGATTGTATAAATCTTTTGTCACCCCTAAATTCATTATGCGCAAAGTTCTCTCGATTCGAAACTGGAGCGATGTAAAATTTATTTTTAGGGCAGGTGGAAAAGTTCTTGGCCATTTAATGGATTTTTCAACGAAAAATAAAGTCGAGAAAACAGAGCACCAAGCCTAAGCACCTATTAGTCTTATAGTTCGAAATAACGGTTGAGATAAGAGCGGTACATCGAGCCAATGTTTGAAATTTAGGATTTAGCTATTTTGTCCTTTATATGAGCGAAAAACTACCAAAAATATCTATCTGTTTGCCAACCTATAACAATGCTACCACACTCCCAGAGTGCCTGGAACGGATTGCGAGTCAGAATTATCCTAAAAACTTAATAGAGATCTTAGTGATTGACGGTGGCTCTAGTGACGAAACACTAAATATTTGTAGGGAATATACCGATCTTATCTTTGAGAATCCGTTCAGGGTTGAGGAGAAAGGGCGGGTTATCGGGATTGAGCATGCTAAAGGCGACGTGGTTGGTTTTGTTGATGCTGATAATTTCCTGGAAGGAAAAGATTTTTTTCGAAAGATATCAAAACCTTTCATGGAGAATCCTGAAGTTGTCTTTGTCCAGCCACGATTTTATACCACGTCGAAAGGGGACGATCTGATCACGAGATATATTGCGGCAATCGGAGGCGATGATCCATTGTCGTATTACCTTGGGGTTTATGATCATCACTCGTATATCAACGGTAAGTGGAGTGGTTCAACTGTCATGGCAATAGCGAAGGAGCGGCAATATACTTTATACTCTCTGAAAAACATTCAAGACATGCCTCCGTTTGGTGCAAACGGGTGTTTTATCAGCCGTTCGTGTTTGGATAAGGTTAAACACGATCCTTTTCTGCACACCGATGTGGTTTTTCGTCTTCTGAAACAAAAAAATCTTTTTGCTATCGCCGAGGCTGGCCTAAAGCACAAACAAAACGGTTCTGTTCGAGGATTTCTAATGAAAAAATTACGGAGAGCGTCCAGGAACTACGATGAGCTGGAAAGAGAGTTCTTTTTTCATTTGCGCAAGAGAAATCTTTTACTGTTCTTCTTGTGCTGTATCTTTATTATTCCCTTGGTTATCGACTCCATCAGGGGCTTCATCCGTCGTCCCGGAAGTGTCTGGTTTTGGCACCCCATTATTACAGAGCTAACGTTTTTAACTTACATTTATGGAGTTGCAAAGCGCCGATGGCAAAGCATCTCAAAGTCATCATCCTAGCAAACGCTTTTTACAATGGTGGAAAGAACTTTTGGGGAGGAGGAGATTCTCGCTGTTTTAATATTATCAATCGTTTTCCCGAAGATCGTTTTGTTTTTTGTGTCATGTCAAATCATGATGGTATAAGAGTTTATAGCCGAAACATTAAGCACAAATTTGAAAAAATTCTACAGTCATCATTATTTGGTAATCTGTACCTAGATTACGCCTGGAGATCTTTATCTGGAACATTCCGGCTCTGGCGGTCTTTAAAATTACCACTCAAAGAGAAAGTGCTCATATACAGTACATCAGATTTTTTTCCAGATGTTTTGCCGCCATTTTTTTTGAAGAATAAAAATCGACGATGGATTCAGGTAATTCATCATCTCTACCCTGATCCCAGGAAGAGAGAGGGTAGTTATTTTCGAAATTTTATCGCATACTGGCTCCAAAAATTTTCTTTTTTTCTAATTAAGAAAAGGGCTGACAAAATCGTAGTCGTTAACCCGTTGGTAAAAGAAGCTTTAATCAATTTTGGTATCGAGGAAAAACGTATCCTTTCTTCGTCAAACGGTATTGATCTAAATTATTTTCATCAAATCAAACCAAACAAAAAATATGATGGTTTATTTCTGGGCAGGTTAAATCGAAGCAAAGGAGTATTTGATTTGCCAGAAATTTGGAAACATGTATGCGAGAAGGTGCCCAAGGCTAAGCTTGCAGTTTTGGGTGAGGGAGATGATAATATGGTTAAGGCACTTAAAAAAAAGATTGCCGAGGGTGGTCTTACTGACCGGATAGATATTTTAGGTTTTATGGAAAACGATGAAGCGTTTTCATTGCTAAAAGGAAGTAAGTTATTTATTTTTCCCAGTCATGAAGAAGGTTTCGGTATTGTTCTGGCAGAGGCTGGAGCTTGCAATGTGCCGGCAGTGGCATGGAATTTACCGGTCTATAAAGCTGTTTTTGGTAGTTCTATTTGTACAGCAAGAAGAGACTCTTTCGAGGAATTTGCCAACATTGCTATAACATTATTGCTGGATGAAGTTAGGCGGAGCGAGGTTGGAAATAAAGTGGCACAATTTATAACTCGCTACTCTTGGGATGAGGTGGCAAACGTGGAAAGAAGTATGATGATGAATCTTTTGCTTCCTTGACTAGTGCAGGCTCACTTTGTATGATGTTTTTAAGAGAAAGAATCGAATCTATCAGTTGTAAGAGGAGTATTGCGTGAACCTTCAAGGACTTATTAGGGAGATACCTGACTTTCCAAAAACCGGAATCAGCTTTAAGGATATTACCCCCCTTCTTGAGAATGCCGAAGCTTTTAAATCAGCAATTGACTCACTCTCGGCCCCATATCTGGATAAAGAAATTGACAGAGTTGTAGGTATTGACGCAAGAGGATTCCTTCTTGCCGCCCCGGTTGCTTACAGGCTAAGCGCCGGTCTTTCTATTGTGAGAAAGAAAGGCAAACTTCCTTCTCAAACTATCAGCGCTGATTACAGCCTTGAATATGCGGAAAATGTAATTGAGATGCATAATGATACGATTAAGCGTGGAGAGAGAGTGGTCTTGGTTGACGACGTGTTGGCAACCGGAGGTACGGCTGCCGCGGCTATTAAGCTGATCAATCAGCTCGGAGGTAATTTACTGGGCGCCTCCTTTTTAATTCAACTTGATTACCTTAATGGGAAATCAAAACTTGACGGAGTGCAAACCTGTTCTTTAATTAACTATTTTTCGGAGTAGAAAGGCAGGATATGGCCAACACTGCAGATTTTGGGGTTTTTGGTGGTTCGGGTTTTTATGATCTTCTAAAAAATCCTGAAACTATAACTGTAAAAACACCCTTTGGTCCAACCTCAGATAAAATAACACAGGGCGAAATCAGTGGGAAAAGGGTAGCGTTTCTGCCGCGTCACGGAGTTGGTCACAAGCACCCTCCGCACAAAATTCCCTACAAGGCCAACCTATTTGCTTTCAAGAAGTTGGGGGTCAAGTATATAATTGCTCCTTGTGCTTGTGGCTCTCTTCAGCCTGAGATAAAGCCAGGTGATTTTCTTGTCTGTGACCAGTTTGTCAACTTTACTCACGGAAGAGATAACACTTACTTTCATGGTCCGGAGGTTGTTCATACCTCGATGGCAGATCCTTATTGCCCACAACTGAGTGAAGCTGTTATTGGGGCAGCCAAACGCTTAAAGATCAAAATATGGCCAAAGGGGACTGTTGTAGTAATCGAAGGGCCTCGCTTCTCTAGTCGGGCGGAGTCGCAATTTTTTACCAAGATGGGGTGGGAAGTTGTCAACATGACAGCATTTCCTGAGTGTGTGTTGGCGCGAGAGTTGGGAATGTGTTATCTGAACATTGCGCTTGTGACCGATAATGACGCCGGTCTACTGGGTGAAAATGGAATCAAGCCGGTTAATTTTGATCAGGTTTTAGCAGTGATGGAAGACAATAACGACCGGGTTAAAAAACTGATTTTTGAATTAATTAACAGTTTCAATGTTAAGCAAAGTTGTTCTTGTGCAGTTATGACTCCGGAGGCGGAGAGATTGATTGCTCAAGGATAAGCAAAAAGGCTACGATGAAGATTGGAATGATTTCAACCTATCCTGCTGAAGGTGCACGGCATGATTACCAGGGTGGCGTTGCTGCTTATACAAAAAATCTGGTACATGCGATTGCTGGCAACCAACCACAACACGATATCATTGTTATTGCTAACCAGATCAAGGGCAAATGTGTTTACCGGGAAACCGACAATGTTAAGGTAATCCGCTGCTGGCACAAAGGGTTGCGTTTTTATAAAGAAATTTTAGCAACAGCCAGAAAAGAGAATCTTGATGTGGTTCATTTGCACCAGGAATTGAGGCTATATGGCGAGATTTATACCTCTTTTGTTCTTCTTTATCTGCTCTGGCGCTTGAGACGACAAGGAGTTAAAACCGTCATAACGATTCACGGTATAGTTGCCAAAAAATTGATTAATGCTAAGTTTATAAAGGAGAACAATACTTCTTTCCCGCCCTTTGTCGTAAGGGCAGGCTTCCATATAATTTTTTGTGGAATGTGTCGGCTGGCTGATCAAATCATTGTCCACGAAAATTTCTTTCGTGAGGTTTTGATTAGTGATTACAAGGCAAAGCCGAGCAAGGTTGATGTTGTTAATCTTGGTGTCGAGGATCTGGTGCCGGTTTTAACTTGTGAACAAGCTCGCAAGAAACTCAAGATAAAGAAAAAGAGAGTAATTCTTTTCTTTGGGTATGTAACCAGCTATAAATCACCTGAGCTTCTTCTTCGCGCCTTTGAACAATATATCAAGCAGGACAAAGACTGTCTATTGATTATTGCTGGAGGCAAACACCCGGGTCTCATGGATGAACGTAAGTATCTCAATCGGTATCATGCGCTGCAAAGGCACGCACGCCGGATTGGGAGGGAAAATGTCTGGTGGTATGGTTTCGTTCCAGAGGATGAGATAGAAGAGGTGATAATGGCTGCCGACCTTCTTGTTTTTCCTTACACAGTTGCTCTTTCGACCAGTGCTCCACTTTCACTCGCTCTTTCCTACCAGAAACCTTTCCTTCTCTCTGAACAGATAGGAACTCTTTTCTCTGAAAAGTCGATTGTTTTTAAAAGCGACCAGGAAGATTTAACAAGGGCAATTAAACAATTTTTTAATCGAAAAGATTGTTTCTCAGCGTTTGTTTCTAAAGTAAGAGAGGAGAGGTTACTAAAAAATATTGCTGCAAAGACCAGTAAGCTGTATATTAAGTTAATCAATCATAGTGCTTGGTAGGCAAAGTTGGTTTAATAAATATCTAGCAACATAGAAAGGAAAGTTATTATGGCAAAAGAAGGAAAAGTAAAGAGTCAGATTCTTCCTGGTGGTGGTTTGGTTGCAACACAGCATTTGTTCGGTAAATCCTATATCTGGAAATGGATCTTTCGAATTGCTTTCGCTTACAGGAGAACCATTTTTTATTTGTTGCGTAAACGGGGACTTAAGGCAACCTTGAACTTTTTATATGTCAAAATTTTTGTACCTACCGGAGAGGGTTCGGGAGGGGCGATTTATTTCTTAATTGGCTGGTTGATCAGGCGCTTTCCCCGAATTGCTCCCTACCCTCGATATATCGAGATGGAGATGACGACTATTTGCAACAAAAAATGTGTTATTTGTGAGCACACTTACTGGAAACCGAAGGATCAGGAGTACCGACATCTAACTCTGGCAGAGTTCAAAAAGTATATTGACGAGTTTCCTAAGCTGAAGTGGGTAAACTTGACTGGCGAAGGTTCGGCTTTTCTTAATCCAGACTATGTCGAAATGCTTCGTTACCTCAAGTCAAAAAAGGTGCCAATTTTTCTGGTTGACCACTTTGGCGATATCAAGAAGGAAACAATCGAAGAGTTGGTGCGGATTGGTATCGATGGTATCTACTTTTCCGTCGATGGTGCGACAAAAGAGACCTATGAAAAGATTAAGGTTGGTTGCAACTTTGACAAGGTGACTGAAAACCTCAAGTATCTAGTCGAGATGAAGAAAAAGTACAAGACGCCGATTCCAGAGATGTGTTTCCGCTTTGTTATCACCAAAGATAACTATCAGGATATTCCTGCCTATGTTGACTATGTTTATTCAATTGGTGACCGGAAAGAGTTAGGCGATGGTACCAGAATTGATTTTTGTGGTTTGCTTGCCTTTCCTGAAATTGCGCACTACAACTTGAAAAAGATGCCGCCTGAAATCCTGGAGAAATTGGTTGAGAAGCAGAAGAAATACGATGCTTTCGTTCTTTTTGCCCATGCTGAATCAACTGGGGTTGAGAATGTTCCGATTGATTGTTGTATTAATTGGATGGAGCCCTACATTATGATGGGTGGTTATGTCCAGCCTTGTTGTGCTGTAATGATGTCTAATAAACGTCCCTGGCTTCGGGAGCACGCACTTGGGAACATCAACGAACAAAGTGTAAAAGAAATCTGGAACTCCGACCGCTACCGCAAGCTACGCGCATCTGTTAATAATCCCAAGGCGCCGGTACCTCTCATGTGTGCTGATTGTAGGGCTTTCTCCACGAAGGAAAGAATTAAGAAATATGGTATCGACAAGAGTCTTTAGAAATCGTTAAAGAATTCTTCCCCTATGAAAATACTGCTGGTTCATCCGCATTTAAATTTCTATGGTGGTGCTGAACTTGTAGTTGACAAGCTTTCCCAATATCTGCTTAGGAACGGTCATGAGTGTGTTGTTGCCACTCTTTCCGTCTCACCAGAGATGAGAAAACGTCTCTCCGGGTTGGAGTTTATCACTTCCAAGAGAAGTTTTAGTGATGGACCCAAAAGTACGTCCCTAAAAGGCGCTCTAAGCTTGTTTGGCGAGATTTTCGAGCTAAGACGACTAATAAAGGCGGCGGCAAGAAATTTTGATGTGATCAATGTTCATAACTTTCCCACTACTTGGGCGGCGGCCGGAGTGGGAAAACCCGTCATCTGGATGTGCAATGAGCCGCCGGATCTCTGGAATAATCCCAACCCTGGTCTTGCTCTTAAAATTATCAGAGTAGTTGGTGGTTTTGTTGATCGGTTGATTGTGCGACGTTTTATCGTAACATCAGTTGTCGCTGATGAAAATAACGGGGCGAATTTTGAGAAGAGATACGGAAAAGTGCCTGCTATCGATAATTATGGCATCGATTATGCCTTTTTTTCCCAAGGCAAGAAGAATGAATCGCTGATCAAGAAATACGGTCTTAGCGATAAATTTGTTCTGATTCAAGTCGGAATGTTGACCGAGCCCAAAAATCAGCTTGATACGCTCAAGGCCTTTTTGAGTGTTTCAAAGAAGGTTCCCAGGGCAGTGCTGGTCTTAGCCGGCAAAGGTGGAACGGACTACGAGCAGAAGCTGATTTCTTTTATTGAATCGAATAATATCTCAGACCGGGTTATTTTCACCGGCCAGGTTGACCAGGGTGTGGTTCGCGACCTATATGCCAGCGCCGATCTGGCTCTCTTCCCGGTCAAAACCCAGGGCGGCTGGCTCTCGCCCTTCGAGGCACTCTCTGCCGGTGTTCCTGTTGTAGTCTACCCGACTATGGGGGCAGCTGCTGTGATAGAAAAAAACAAACTTGGAACAGTGTCACCTGATCTTGCTAAGGCAATCATGATAAATTACCGTGACCGAAAAGCCGCAAGAGAGAGGGCCAGACAATCACAGATTTGGATTAGGGATAATTTGATCTGGGATAACTTTGGCGGCAGAATGGTTGATGTCTTTCGATGTTTGTGGCTTGTGAGAGACTGAAGCATTCTGACAAAAATCGTTTTTGTAATTTCACTCTTAAGGGGCTTGAGATTATGGCATATTGGCTTCGGTTAATGAAACAGATGCTTTTCAGGGAATGGTTCTTGTTAACTCTCTTTTATTTGTTGCTCGGGATAGGGATTTTTCATAATCTACTTCAGCCAGGAGTTTGGAATTTTGGCGATTCAATGTTTCCCTCATTGCCCCAGGAGTTAGTCAACCTTTCGGATTTCACCAAAACCACCTGGTGGGATTTTGAGTTTTTAGGGTACGTGACGATAGTTGAGGGAATACCAAGAACTAGTTTTCTTCTCACTTTGAAGATACTGTACTTAATTTTTTCTAATCCATCTACGGTACAATTTGTCTGGTGGGTATTACTTTACATCTCGACTGGTTGGTCGATGTTTCTATTAGCTAAAGATTTGCTTGGGAATAAGAAGGCCGCCTTCCTGTCTTCTTTGATTTATCTTCTTTCTCCTTGGTTTTTTGACCGAAGCTCCCACTTCCTGATTCTCCAGGCATATGCAGTCATTCCTCTTCTTTGTCTCTTCTTTTTGCGATTGTTGACAACTTTGAATTGGAAATATGCTACCTACTGTGCCTTTGTGGTGTTTTTTATCATTCAGTCTCATCACTACCTGCTGATTAGTGTCTTAATACTTTCAACCTTACTAATATTTTCTTTATTAAACGACCCAAAACTTAAAACTATTATTCCAAAGCTAAAATATTCTTCTTTGGCGTTTGTTTTTTCTTTTTTATTGACAGGGTTCTATTCTTTTCCTCTTGTTGCCTGGCTTCTTAGTCAAGACAATGCTATCAGCCGGGCAGTTGACTATTCCTCAATGAATTTACCGGGATTGCACTGGGGGAGGTTTGGAACACTTCTGAATTCCGTTAGATTTCTTGGGTTTCATTCATCAATATTCTCAAATATTGAAAATTTTCTTTGGAAAATTGCTTCCTTCGTGGCACCCACCTTCGTGCTTTTATCATTTGTCGCTCTTGTGCTGTGGCTTGTCCGTAGAAAAAAAGGGAAGGACAATATGGTGTCCCTGTTGCCATTTTATGTAATTTATATCATTGGCGTACTTCTTTCCTCTGCTGCTACCCTTTGGCAAGGGAAATTATTAAGACTGGTTTCCTTCCTGCCTTCATCAATTGATCCTAATTATAATGTTCTAATCGTTTGTTTTTCCTCCGCTGTCTTGGCAGGATCGGGATATATTCTTTTATCCAATGGTCTAAACTCCCTAACCAGGCAAGCCAAAAAACTTGAAGTCGCCATCCTTGTTTTAATTTTCGCCTCCCTGCTTTTCGTAATAAAACCAGTAATTGAGTGGAAAAATAACATCTTTAATCAGGTAGAATTTCCTGCTGACTACCAAGAGGTTGCCAAAATTGTGAACAGCTCTCCGATTTCTAGTAGAATTATGATCTTGCCGGCATTGCCCTCGCTTCAGCATAATTGGTCTTCATATGTGATGATCTCGGCTGAGGGGTACATCTTTAATAAACCCAGTTTTGGGAAATATATGAACGAATTAACAGTACCCTCAAGCCTCAATTTTTTGGAGTCGTTCCCGCTCCTCTTCCCAGGGACGCAATCTTCCAATGCCGTGCTTGGACTTACCAATACAGAATATATTTTGCTTATGAAAGATATCGCAGACCAGTCAAAAAACATTCTGGAGATCGAGCAGAAGCTCGACAAAATTCCGACTTTAAAAAAGGATTACTCCTCCGAGCTGCTCTCACTTTACAAGCTAGAAGGGGGCTTTGTTCCCAAAATCTATATTCCCAAATCTCTTCAAATATTTGAATCAAACTTGGCTTCCTCTATCCCTTTTCTTGCCGATAAGCGGGACAACAGGGTGCTATTTTGCTTTGCGAGTGCGGATTCATCATGTGCCAACATCTCTCCTTCGGAGGAGGGAAAGCTGCCAAAGGTAATATTTACCAAAATTAATTCGACCAAGTACAAGGTAAGAATTGAACAGAGTGATGGCCGACCATTCCCCCTCGTTTTTTCCGAAAGCTTTCATTGCTTTTGGAAGATATATCCTTCCTCAAAAAATGAACTTACTAGCGGTAGCGGCACAGAATTTTACGGGGGTGGGATAATAGAGGAATCTTCGAAAAAGAATCGAGGGAAAATTGACTTGTTTGAGTCTCTTTTTATGAAGCCCATACCAGAAGATCGTCACTTCATTGCCAATGGCTATGCCAACGCTTGGATGATTAATCCAAATGATTTTGGGGGCAAATCAAAATATGAGATGGTAATTGAATTCTGGCCCCAGCGGTTTTATCACTTAGGAGTGATAGCCTCAATTCTAACTATTTTCAGCATAGCATATTGGTTTTTTGTAAGAAGAAAGAGAGTAAGGGTCTTGCTTAAATAAAGCGTTGTAAATAACAGCGCTAGTCTGAACCAAAAGTCTTGTGCCATCCTCTTGATTTTTGGCTTATTTAGCTTTAACCTAAGAATATGTAATTAAGCACACAGAGGGTTTTCATGAAAGTACTCGTTACAGGGGGTTGCGGCTTTGCTGGAACACACACTTGTGAATACTATGCCAAAAAGGGCGCCAAGGTCATTGCTTACGATACCTTGACCAAATTTGAGCTCCGACGTACGGGCTATTCTACAGAGGCGGCTCGTTTTTATAATGTTGACTATCTCAAAAGCTTGGGTGTCGAGATCGTCAAAGAGGATATTCGGGACAAGTCTATGCTGGAAAAGCATGCCAAGGATGCTGATTTCATCGTCCACACTGCCGCACAGCCGGCCATGACCATCTCCTGGGAGGAGCCGGAGCTTGATTTTACCACTAACGTTGTTGGCACTTTTAACGTTCTAGAGATTGTTCGCAAATATAAAATGCCAATGGTGTCCTGTGCTACAGGCCATTGTTATGGCAATAAGATCAATGACGAGGTTACCGAGGAAGAGACTCGCTACACCAGAAAACCCTTGGGTATTGATGAGAATCACCGCACCGCTGAGGGGATTCTGGCCCCGCTCCATGCTTCAAAGTGCTCTGCTGATCTTTATGTTCAAACTTACATCGATACGTATAAGTTGCCGCTTGCCTCGTTCCGTCTAACAGGGCTTTACGGGCCACGCCAGTTTGGTGGTGAAGACCATGGCTGGGTAGCAAACTTTGTTATTCGCTCAGTAATGGGTTATCCATTGACTGTCTTTGGAAACGGCAAACAGACTCGGGATATCCTGTATATTGGCGATTTGGTCCAGGCCTTTGAGACTTTTCGGAAAAATCCTAAGTCTGGCATTTATAATGTTGGTGGTAATACTAAAACGATGATTTCCCTGGTTGAGTGCATTCATCTCATCGAGGATATTCTGGGCAAGAAGGTTCCGGTCAAGTTTGAGCCATCGCGTCATGGTGATTTGATTTACTTTGTCTGTGACACAACCAAGGCGAAACAAAACTTTGGATGGGAAGCAAAGACTTTACCAAAAGAGGGAGTGGGAAATCTAATTAGATGGGTGCAAGAGAATAAAGAATTATTTAAGGTATAGCCATGTCTACTGAAAAACAGATTAAAATTGGGGTGATTCCAGCTGGAGGGAAGGGTACCAGACTTGGGTTTCTCTCTGCACTTTTGCCCAAAACCTTGTGCCCTCTCTATGATCGACCGATTCTGCATTATGTCATTAACCAAATGGAGAATTTGGGGATCGAAGACATTTATGTTATCGTCCATGCGCGCAAAGAAGCGGTTTTCCAATATATCAAAATGATCGAGATCGACCTAAAGGCAAGAATTCACTTTATCGAGCAACCAACACTTGATGGAACTGCAAATGCAATTGCCTTGGCTGAGAAGTATACCAAGGACCAGCCGTTCATGGTTATATACGGAGATGATTGTACGGTGGCCAAAAGTCTTGATCCGATGGTTGGCCTTTTCTTTGAGAAAAATCCTGTTGTAGTTGAGGGAGCGGTTCAAGAGAGTGAAGTAAAAATTCTCCAGCAGACATGTTCTCTTAATCTTGAAGATGATGGGCGAATGATTGAAATTATTGAAAAGCCGGAACACCCCCCTTACCACGTCCGAGGTTGCGGCGTTTATCTCTTCAGTCCCAAAATATATGACTATATTCGCAAGACACCAGTTCATCCGGTTCGTCTTGAGAAGGAAATCACCTATACGATCAATAGCGCTGCCAAGGACGGAGAAGCTTATGCCTTTACAATCGAAGGCTCAAACGTGAATATCAACGATTACAACGAATTACTCAAAGCCTCTCTTTTGGTTAAAGCGCAATCTCACCACTAAGATGCAATCAACGCGAGGGAAAATTCTGCATTTGGCAATCCCTGTCATTATATTGGGATTTTGCTCTCTTGTAGTACTAGGGTCGCTAATCCGGCCGGGCTATATTTTTTCTTATGATGGCCTTTATTTTTATCCCAGGATTGTTACCAAGCTTGCCTATCTGATCCCGAATCAGCGCTATTTCTTGCTCTTATTAGAGACTGTCTCTTCAATATTGCCAACCTGGTTAATTCAGCGCTTGATTTGGTTTTTTTCCCTCTGGCTTGGATCAGCGGGCTTTTTCTTTTTCTTTTATAGAAGAGGACTAACCCCGGGATTTTTAGCTGGTCTCTTTTTTATATTCAATCCCTTTGTGTATGAGAGATTGGTTATGGGTCAAACATTTATTATAATCGGGTTTGGTCTTTATGCTTGGGTTTTAATAACCCTACGTGCTTATCTCGAGCGCCAAAGGAGCTATTATCTGCTATTAGCTGGATTTTTGGCTGGTTTTTCGGTGATGCTTTTCCCTCATAGTTTAATTATTTTGATTTCACTTGCATTGATTTATCTTATTTTGCGGACACCAAAAGAGGGTTACTATCGACGTCTGCTATTTGCATTTTTTACTCTCGTTTTGGTTACTCTCACACTGAATGCCCACTGGATTTTTTCATCTTTGGGATCAGAAAATGCCAGCCTGGGAAAGTTAAGTGCCGGACTTGCTGACTCGGATTTCAATTTTTACTTCACCTCTGACGGACCGATGGATAATATTTGGATAAATGTTTTATCACTAAATGGTTTTTGGGCTGAACGGTCTGATTTTTTTCGTCATCAACTGGACTCTGATCTGACACGTGTTACCTCAGCAATAACCGCCCTGACTTTACTGGCATCTTTTGTACTTCTTGTTTTCCGGAGGGAGAGTAAGAAATTTGCATATCTGCTTGTTTGTAGTGTCGCGGCTATTACGATTTTAGCTATCGGCAGAGCGCACCCGATTACTTCTGAGATTACCTCTTTGATCTATGACTATCTTCCTTTTTATCGTGGCTTAAGAGAGCCACAGAAATGGGTAGCGCTATTAGTGCTGATTTACGCATTCTTATTCTCATATCTGGCACAATCCATAATGAAGACAAAACTGCTTTGGCTAAAGATTACTGCAACGATTTCACTTGCGACATTAATAATTATTAACTCCAACATAATGATCGGCGGCTTTAATCGTCAGCTAACCGTGAGTGATTTCCCGCAATCATGGTATGAAGCCGATATTTTGATCTCTAAACAGAATCCTGAGGCTAAAATATTGTTTTTGCCGTTCAAGTTCTATCTTCCTTTCTCTTTTGCGGGAAGGGAAATTATTAACCCCTCTCTTGGATTTTTTACAAACTTTGTTTACATTGGCAACGATATTGAAGCTGGTAATACCTACTACCAATATTATGATGAAGAATTGCAAATAATTGAAAAACAAGTACAATTGATACAAACGGGCGGTTGTATTGATGAGAATATTTTTCGTAAATTAAAAATCAGTCATGTGTTTTTGACAAAGGAAGGACAGTGGCATCCTTATATGTCTCTTGGTAGATGTCCCAACATAGAGCTTGTCCGCGACTATAGTGATGCAGCTCTATTTTATCTGAAACCATGACGGCTTTTTGGAATTTTAAGCGGAAAATAGGTATGAAAAAAAAGATATTGGATAACTTTGGCGGAAGACAATTTCCCCTCGCCAAAATGATGAAATTAACTGTATCCGGCCAGAACCGTCCACTCAAGCTTTTTAAAGCAAAATTTCGTGAAATCACTCGATATGACCTTCGGCTATCTAAAAATGGCTATGCCAGCATGCCCCATTCGATAGTATTTCAGCCGTCTTTCAGATGTAATTTGCGTTGCAAAGGATGTACGTTTTATGGCGAGAGTGGGATTTGCCTCTCCAGTGAGCGCAATATGAAGCAGAGTGAACTTTCTCTTTCGGAGGTGAGGGACTTTTTTACCGAAATTGCCCCCTCGGTCCCAGTAGTAATTTTTACCGGAGGAGAGCCGTTCATTAGAAAAGATACGATCGATATGATTGAATTTGCGAAGTCAAAGAAGATGTTTTGTTCTGTAATTACCAATGGCACACTTCTTGACGAAGGCATAATTCGTAGGTTGCTAAAAGCCAAACTTGATGTAATCATTTTTTCTATCGATGGAGTTGAAAATATCCATGATGATGTCAGGGGTGTTTCCGGAACTTATCGGCGCGTCATAAACAATCTCGAGCTGATTTCCAGACTCAAGAAGGAGATGGGAGTTGTGTACCCGCTGGTTCAAATCAATCATACGATTTTTGAACAAAATTACTCACGTATATCTGACTTTGCAGAACATATCAATTCTCTAAAAACGATTCATCCTGACATCTTAAGCTTTCACTATCCTATGTTTCTTTCCCATAAGCAGGCCTGTGTCCACCGAGCCGTAATTAAAAAGCGATTTGGGGTTGATTCCGATTGGATAATGGGTCAGGTGATATCAAGTATTAATATTGATCCAAAAATCTTGAAAGAACAAAAAGAAATTATCATGGCGGCGGAGAAGAGATATCCGTTTAAAGTGGTTTTTCAACCAAATTTAGGGGATCAGGCCGACGATTACTTTAAGGAAAATTATGAGCCGAAAGGAAAGATCTGTTACCGAACGTGGTGTCAACCATCGATTGAGCCTGATGGAAGAGTACAATTCTGTAGCGATGTGTATATTGGAAATGTAAAGGATAACTTTAAAAAAGTTTGGAACGGAGAGAAAGCAAGAGATTTTCGTCTTGTGCTAAAGAAAGGGCTTTTTCCCGGATGCAAGCGCTGTTGCTATTTAACATACTAATCAAGCTTTGATTTATATTGATTGGAGGGCAGTGAATAGATTTTCTAAAATTAACAGCACTGTTTTAGTTGGTCTATTTTATCTTCTGCTAGGTTTGGTGATTTTCCGTCATCTTGCAATAAATCCTGGTATTTGGAACCGGGGAGACATGATGTTTCCTATCAATAGTTTGGAGTTCTCCAAATGGATTGGATTGACCACGAACACTTGGTGGAATCAGGAATTTTTGGGCTTTGTTACCATTGTCGAAGGTCTTCCTCGCGCAAGTTATGTTTTAGTTCTGTGGCTGTTTAGCCTTTTGACAGATAATTTTTCCATGATACAGTTCCTCTGGTGGATTTTCATCTTCTCTGTTCTGGGACTCTCGATGTTTACACTCGGTCGTTACTTATTCAAGAATATTACTATCGGCTTCTTTGCTTCCCTTGTCTACGTACTAAACCCATGGGTGGTCGACCGATTCTTTCACGTTCTTATTATACAAGCCTATGCCTTTATCCCTCTTCTGATTTTTTTCTTTCTTAAATTGATGGAAACGCACCAACTTCGTTATGCGTTTTATATTGCTCTAAGCGCTTTTTTCATCATTCCTTCTCATCACTACACACTCTTGTCAGCACTTGTAGTTACCCTTTTCTTTCTTGCGGAACTATACGGTACTCGCTCTAGGGAAGAGATGGTGCGCAAGATAAAAAGTTTGGGATTGGCGGTTGCTGTTGTGGTAGTTTTACTGGCGTTTTATGCGATTCCACTTGTAATCAGTATTTTCTCCGATGGTGGAGCATTTGGTAAGGCTCAGGACTTTTCACTGCTTACGCCAGGGCTTCACTGGGGACGCTACGGCACTATCCTTAACGTAATTAGGTTTTTAGGTTTCCACGAGTCAATCTTTGTCTTTAAGGGAGTATGGATCAAAACACTTGTGACTTATGCGATTCCGCTTCTGACTTTCCTCCCGATATTCTCACGAAGGTGGCGAACCATGATAATATCATCACGTTTTTATCTGCTTTACTTAATCTACATAACAGGGATAGTGTTAGCTGCCTCACCGACGATCTTTAAGAGCAAGCTCTTTAGTCTGATCTCTTACATGCCCACCTCCATTGATCCAAATTATTACATATTTCTGATAATCTTTAGTTCCTCTTTGCTGGGAGCATTTGGTTTTTGGATAATCTTGCTTCGCCTGAAGCGATTTAACACTTTTGTCGGTTATCTTTGGATTGCGGCTTTTTTTATAATTTTAGCAGTAGGCGTAAAAGAACTTTTTCTTTGGCGTCATCCGGCTTTTAAGGAAATCACTTACCCTAGTGAGTATCTCAGGGCGGCAGAAATAGCAAATGTTACACCGGTACCCGATCAACGGATTTTAGCTCTGCCGGAAAGCGCTGCAGCTCATCACAGTTGGGCACCATACCCTCAGATCAACTCTGATGGTTATCTTTTTGCTAAAACTAATTTTAGTCGTACTGCTATCGAATTGACTTCAGAGGCGACAACAAACTTTATTCGTAAACTGGTTTTGGCAGAAGCACAAAATAGTATAACATCAAAATTAACACCATTAATGAGGCTTGCTTCAGCCGATACAATTTTTCTTGTCAATGATGATAAAGTTGCAATCCAGGCTCCTGCTTATTCCAAATCTATATCAAAAAATCAAGATTTGCTTCCAATTATCAAGTCCGATTACATTGATTTTTATGCACTGAGGTCGGGTCTTTCTCTGCCGCATATCTATGTGGCAGATACAGTAGTTAATGCTTCTGGAGGAGCGGAAAGTTTAATTAAGGCGCTCCCGGAAGATGAGAAAAGCCGCCCGGCACTATACCTCTCTCGTCTTCAACCATCTCCGGTCCCTCTGGATTATGTTGGCAAAAGCAAATCAACAGCGACAGGTACTCTGCCCAAGCTTTCCTTCAGTCGAGTCAATCCAACTAAGTACAAAGTAAGGGTAACTGGTGCTGACGGCCCCTACACTCTTGTTTTTTCAGAAAGCTTCAATGATTCGTGGAGAGTGTACCAACAGTCCTCTGTGCCAAAAGAGGATGAATTGGTTACAGCCTCATACTTTGATGGGGAAGTGATTGAGGGAGAACATAGCGACTCCCTGATCCGTCAGAACATATTTGAGACTTTTTTTAAGAAGCCGTTACCAGAGAACAGCCATTTTCTCGTCAATGGATATGCTAATTCATGGCAAATTAACCCTGAAGATGTAGGAGGAGCCTCCGACTATGATCTTGTTATAGAATATATACCCCAGAAAACTTACTACGTAGGGTTGATTATCTCGTTTGTAGGCTTATTGGTTTTTGCAGTCGGTTTTTCTTTGCGCTATGTTTTAAGAAGTGGGAAGGCGCTACGCCAAAACTGGATCATCTTTGGCGTAGCGCCTTCCCACT
>ENA-UOWO01002420-UOWO01002420.1-activated-sludge-metagenome-genome-assembly--contig:-NODE-2420-length-23051-cov-15.283702_pt1 | contig 23051 bp, 16 predicted proteins | sample MGYA00238148_ERZ761564 | MGnify/ENA primary metagenome ERZ761564 (study PRJEB28885, sample SAMN05720194) | activated sludge metagenome | isolation source: Anaerobic digester | place: USA... | reverse complement strand
GCTGATAGGAGACAGCACCGGACTTGCCGATGCGCACACTGTCCAGCCCGGCCTCCATGACGGCATGGATGCCGTCGCTGCTGGCGGCTATAATCCGGGTGTCGATGCCCAGTCCGTTCACCAGCGTGAACTGGGCGGGAGCCCTGAACGAAGTCCCGGCTGTCGTCATCCGGGCATCGATATCGTAGAGCAGCCCCGCCGCCGTACCGGTCAGCCTGCCGCCGCCGCTGAATGTGGTCGTGCCTGTGAGCTCCGCCTCCGCAAAGGGCTCGCGAAGCAGATCGGGCAGCCAGGCCCAAACCGCATCGTGCCGGATGGCGAACCGGTCGAGATCAAAGTGGATCTGCGGATCAGGTCCATTGAGGATCCTGCCCCGCGCCGAAGCCTCGATCATGCGATTGAGCGCAAGACCGAGCGAGTCGATGCGGATCACGCTGAGGGTGGTATCCGTGCCGGCCAACAGCTTCAGATCGAGCTTGAGTTCATCCAGGTGCACCGGCTCCTCGTCGACGAGCAGGATCAGGGGAGTGCTCTTGACCGTCAGCCCGGCGGCTATCCGGTTGAGGCCGTTAAGGTTGAAGGAGAGCAGGGCCTCGGCCTTGCCGTGGGCTGCAAGGGTGGGGAATCGCGCGAGATCGAATCCGGTGAGCCGGACCGTGCCGCTCCCGCTCAGATCCTGCAGCGCGGTGGCGGCGCTGAGAGCGCACTCTCCATCGGCCTTCAGGCCCATCAGGTTATCGAGGCGCAGGGTGATGTGCGCCCTCTCGGGCAGCATGAGGCGGTTGAGCACCACTTCCGCAGCCGCCTTGCCGGCCCCAACCGCCAGGGGGGCACTCCCCGGCTGCACAAGGCGCAGGCTGTCATAGGTGACCGCTGCCGTCAGGGCGGTCCGTTCCACCGCTCCCTGATCAAGGCGGCCCTGCAGCGCAAGCGAAGCGCCCAATCCCCGCAGCCGGAGGGAACCATCGTTCAGGGAGAGGCCGGCATGGCTGAGCTCAAGCGGGAGCTGGTAATCGAATCCATCCTCCAGGGAACCGGCAATCTCCGCGCCGCTAAAGCTGAGTGCGGCCGTCTCATCGTGCAACTGCAGGTCGGGCAGAAATCCGGGCGAAAGCAGCTCCCGCGCCATCTCCAGGGCGTGACCGAGAGGGATCTCTCCATGGCTGAGACGCGCGGAGAAACGGCTCTTGCCATAAAGGCTGTCGGCGGCGGCTTCAGCCCCCAGCCATCTCCGGCCGTCGAGGGCGAGGTTCAGGGAGTCGAGGCGCAGCAGGCCGGCATGTCCATCGCCATGGAGGCCCAGCGCCAGATTAACCCGGGGGCGGAAAAAGCCCTCCCTTGACGCAGCTGCGGACTGCTCCGCAAAGCGCAGCTCCTGCAGCTGGAGCCCGAGCGCGAGCCGGATGTCGTGATAGCTGCGCAGCGCGAGCCGGGTATCAAAGTCCAGCCGCGCCTCCAGCCGGAAAGAGCTGTTGGCGCGCAAGTCGCTCTGACTGAAGGAGAACGGGGTCGAGTTGCAGATGATGGCCAGATCGGCCTGCAGGGCGCTGTCATTGCGGGCGAACCCTCCCGCCGGCAGCCGGAGATCCTCGAGCGCCAGGCTGAGCTCCCCGATAAAGAGCTCCTGCCGGGTCAGGGTGTCGGCGAGGATGACCCTGAGCCTGCTGTCGCGCAAATGCAGAGCGCGCAGATCAAGGGTGAAGGGCAGATCGGCGCGGGCCAGAGCGGCAAAGTCGATCAGGGTGGTATCGAGCATGTCGACAAAGAATTCCATCTCCGGAGCGACGATCTCGATCTCGCGCAGATGGAGTTTCTTATCCAAAAGGTCCTTGAGGCTGTAGCTGAGGGTGATCCGCCGGGCGTGGAACTGCCGGAGGACGAAGAGGTCATAGCCGGAGGTGGAGTCCGGATAGGGAGAGAGTGCAACATCCTCAAGGATGAGGCCGCGCAGGGGATGGAACCAGACCTTGCCCAGAGAGAGGCGGCGATCCAGTTTTTCGATGGCCGCCTCGTTGATCATGGCCTTGAGCCGCTCCGGCGGATAGAGAAGCCGCAGAGCGATGGCGGCGGACAACAGCAGGATCAGAAGGGCGAGAAGGGAGAAGAGAAAAAATCGCAGCAGACGGCGCGGCCAGGAGCGCCGGCGGGGTGAGGAGGTGTTAGGGGGAGGGGTGTCAGCTGCGGGCAACATGATTGTTGATCCTTTGCCACCAACATCAAGGTAAGCGGACCGGCCTGCGCCGGATGGCACAGGCTGGATCCATTAATATCAGGCCCCGGCATGCTCTTCAAGCAGGATCTCCCGCTCCGTATCCAGGCCGGGGGGCAGTTTGGCTTGCAGCTCATCGGCCGACATGGCGTAGAGGGGACTGATCTCGATTGGAACCGCCAGAGTGCCGTCGGCATGACGCCGCGGCGAAATTCCGCACGCTTCCAGCCAGCCGGCGAACATCTCACTCAAATCGCGCCGGGCTGTGGCGGGTGAATCCTCCCCCTCCCGGTTTTTGATCGGACTGAACTCGAAACGGCGGTCGGTCTCCAGCACCAGGATGCGGTTGGCGAAGGAAAAGGCGTCGAAAATGAACTGCTCGAACTTGACCGCGTTGAGTCCTCCATCCGCAGCCGCCGCTCTCTGGTCCTCCACGCTGGCCACTTTTTTGCGGGCGATATGGTAGGGCAGCTCGATCTTTTGCCGCGCAAGCCTTTCGAGAAAATCGAGAGAGAAAAGATGAATGGCGATGCTGCCCTGCCCGAAGAGCAGTCCGCCCTCTTCATTACGGGCGGTCTTTTTCTCTTCCGGCAGCTCCGTATATTCGATGACCTTGCAGGCGCCATCCAGCCGGCCGATGTGGCCCAGCTTTTCCCAGGGGTCGCGCTTGCGGACTGTCCGGGCGGACATCTCCGCAGCCATCTGATCATGGAATCCCAGATAGGCGGGATCGGCGATCCGGACCAGCACATTGTCCACCTGGAAATAAAAGAGGTGTCGAATGCCGCGCCGCCGCATATCCTCGAGGAGTTGATGCTTGCGCAGGGCATAGAGAACCCCGCCGTGTCCGTCCGGAGAGAGGCTCAGACTTGCGCGGGTCTCGAGGAGCAGCTGACCGCAGTTATCAAAAACCGGCAGCATGCGCTGGGGAAAACAGATGATCGTGCGGGGGTCCTTGCCAAACCAGTTGTTCTCTTTAAAGAACCCGATGGTTTCCTGATGGTTTGCGGGGCTGGTCATGACGTACAGAGGCAGGGGCCGGCCGAATTTCCTTTCGAGGGCCACCATCTTTTCGATGTGGTACTGAAAGAGGCTGCGGCCGGTAACCGGGCCGACAGGGTATTTGCCCTTCGCGCCGGGATAACCAAGGCGGGTGCCCTGTCCCCCGGCCACGACCAGGACAGCCACAGCCCCTTGCGCCAGCAGTTTCTCGCCGTCTCTGCGCGCCCGGTCCCACCGCTCCTCCTCTTCCCGGCTCGCCGGCAGGGGGATATAAGGCTGGGGGGTGAATCCGTCGAGGTTGCCGGCGCCGGCAGCAACCAGCGGCCACTTTCTCTGCCGCTGGGCGGCGAGGAATTCTTCATCGAGATGGTCGAGCTGATCGAGCAGACGCCGCCGGCTGTTTTCATCCAGTTCGGGCCAGAACCTCAGCGCCCGCTCCTGCCCCAAAGCCGCCAGCTTGCCCATCATTCGCAGATAGCGCTCGTTCAAGGGCCGGGCTCCGCTTATTGTTTCTTTTTTTCAGGCTGTGGAAGCGCCCCTTTCCCCCGTTTTTTGCCGCCGCGCAGCGCCAGTTCGAGCACCTCGGCGACGGTATCGACGAAATAGAACGTCATCTCTTTTTTGGCATGGTCGGGGATCTCTTCCAGATCGTCCCGGTTCTTGGCCGGCAGGATGACCTTGCGGATGCCCGCCCGCCTCGCCGCCAGAACCTTCTCCTTGATGCCGCCGACGGGCAGAACCTTGCCGCGCAGGGTGATCTCACCGGTCATGGCGATATCGCTGCGGACCGGCCGCTTCTGGATGAGGGAGATCAGTGCGGTGGCGATGGTCACACCGGCGGAGGGGCCGTCTTTGGGGATGGCGCCGGCCGGCACATGGATGTGGAGATCGTTCTTTTCGAAAAAGTCCCCCTCGATGCCCAGCTCCCGGGCGTGAGCGCGGATCCAGGAAAGCCCGGCCTGAGCCGACTCCTTCATCACATCCCCCAGCTGGCCGGTCAGCATCAGCCCCTTGGTGCCGCTCATCTGGGTCGCCTCGATGAAGAGGAGATCACCGCCGGTGGGGGTCCAGGCGAGTCCGACCGCCACGCCCGGCTCGTTGGTGCGTTCGGCCACCTCCGAATAGAATCGCGGCGGTCCGAGCAGCTCGACGACGGTCTCCGGGGTGATGGTGAAGGGTCCGCCCTCCCCGGCGGCAACCTTTTTGGCCATTTTGCGGCAGACCGTCGCGATCTTGCGTTCGAGATTGCGCACGCCCGCCTCACGGGTATAATCGCGGATGATCCGGGTGAGGGCGGGACGGGTGAATTTGATGTCCTTTTTGCGCAAGCCGTTCTCGCCGATCTGGCGCGGCACCAGATAGGTGACGGCGATCTGCAGCTTCTCCTCTTCGATGTAGCCGGGCAGCTCGAGCACCTCCAGACGGTCGCGCAGCGCCGAGGGGACGGTGTCGAGCACATTGGCCGTGGTGATGAACATCACCCGGGAGAGGTCGAAAGGCACATCCAGGTAATGGTCGGTGAAGGAAAAGTTCTGCTCCGGGTCGAGCACCTCGAGCAGGGCGGAAGAGGGATCACCGCGGAAATCCTGTCCGATCTTGTCGACTTCATCGAGCATGAAGATCGGATTGTTGTGGCCGGCGTTTTTGATGCCCTGGATGATGCGGCCGGGCAGGGCGCCGATATAGGTGCGGCGATGGCCGCGGATCTCCGCCTCGTCATGGACGCCGCCGAGGGAGATGCGGATAAAGCTGCGTCCCATGGCCCGGGCGATCGAACGGCCCAGGGAGGTCTTGCCCACCCCGGGAGGACCGACGAAACAGAGGATCGGGCCCTTGGTGTCCGCCTTGAGCTTGCGCACGGCGAGGTACTCGAGGATGCGTTCCTTCACCTTGATCAGATCATAGTGATCCTCATCCAGCACCTGGCCAGCCTTGTTGATATCAAGATTGTCCTCGGTGGCCTTGGCCCAGGGCAGAGCCACCATCCAGTCAAGATAGGTGCGCGCCACCGTGTATTCGGCCGCGCCCGGCTGCATCTTGCTGAGCCGGTCCAGCTCGCGCATGGCCTCCTTGTCCGCCTCCTCGGGCAGCTGGGCTTCGGCGATTTTTTCACGCAGCTCCTCGATCTCCGCTGAACGTTCATCGCCCATCCCCAGCTCTTTCTGGATGGCCCTGAGCTGCTCGCGCAAAAAATATTCGCGCTGATTCTTGCCCAGTTCAGTCTGCACCTTGTCCTGGATCTTTGACCCCATCTCCAGAACCTCGAGTTCGCGGTTGACGTAGACTGTGAGCCTTTTAAGCCGCTTTTTCACATCCACCGCCTCGAGGATCTCCTGCTTCTCCTCCAGCGTGAGGTTGAGATTGGAAGCGACCAGATCGGCAAGCTTGTCCGGATTGCTGGTGTTGACCACCACCACCTGCAGTTCATCCGGCAGCTGCGGCACCAGGCTGACCACCTTCTGAAACTGAATGGCGACGTTGCGCTTCAGGGCCTCCAGCTCGGTGGAAGCGGCGATCTTTTCCTCCAGCGTTTCCACCTCACCGATAAAGTAGGGGGTCTCCTGCACCAGTTTCCGGACACGGATGCGCGAAAGGCCCTGGACGAGGACGCGCAGCGAGCCGTCCGGGAATTTGAGCATGCGCAGGATGATCGCCGCACAACCATATTCAAAAACATCCTTGAGCCCCGGCTCCTCGACCTCGGCTTCGCGCTGGGCGACCAGACCAAGGATGCGCGATCCGGCGATGACATCATTGATCAGCTGGACGGACTTTTCCCTCGCCACCACCAGAGGAGTTACAATATGCGGAAAAACCACTGTATCACGCAAAGGCAGGATCGGCAATTGCTCCGGGATCCTGGCTGCATCAATCTCTTCACTCGACACTACACCTGGTGAATCCATATTATCATCCATATCTGCTCCAATCTCATCCTGTTTGACAGTGTGTTCCGGGGCGCCGGTCATTCACCCGGCTCAATGCTGTGGATCGGGATCTCGATAGCCCCCTCATCCTTGGAGATGACCACCTCCAGAATCCCTTCCTCGAGCGTCGCAGTGATATCATTGTGCACTACACTCTCGGGAAGAGCAATGACCCGCATAAAATGGCCATACTGCAGCTCGAGCTGATGATAATACACAGGCTCCTCGGGCCGGTTCTCGGCACGAACACCGCTGATGATGAGCCTGCCGCCTTTGAGCTCGATGCTCACATTTTCCCGGGCGATGCCAGGCAGCTCGATCCGTATTCTCACCTGCCGGTCGCTCTCCAGAATATCGGTGTTCGGCTTCCACCAGGAGCTGACCGGGGTTTCCATCTCTGAACAATAATAGGTGCATTTGCGGCTTTGCAGCCCGCCGCGATCGCTCATATCGCGAATTACGCGCAATACGTGTATGGGCATGTCACCAGGCCTCCATGACTCTCCCGAAAGCTCTTTTGTTTTCTGCAGCCCTGCGGCTGCAAGAGAGATAATCCCGTTTGCCGCTCAATTATTCCCGCCGCGCGGAGCCCGTCCTAATTGATCTCTTTGATCTTTTCAAGGTCTTCATCCTTGCCCACAAGGACCAGGGTATCACTGTCCTTGATCACCCATTCGGCGGTAGGAATCAGGACCACCTTTTCCGGGATCCACTCCTTGACCAAAAGTACGGTCACCCCGTAGCGGTTGCGCAGGTCGAGCTCCCCCAGAGATTTGGCGACGAAGAGCTTGGGCGGGGCGATCTCGATGATGCTGATGCCATCGGACAGGGTGATGGCGTGAAGATAATAGTCGCTCTCCAGGGTATGGGCCAGGCGCATCGCCTCGTCGCGTTCGGGAAATACCACCTGTGTGGCACCGATGATATCGAGGATCCGGCCGTGATCGTTGGTGATCGCCTTGGCGATGATCTTTTTCACCTTGAGCTCGCGCAAAAAGAGGGTGACCAGAATGCTGGCATCGATCTTCTCCCCCATGCTCACGATGACACCATCCAGTTCGGCCAGTCCCAATCCCTCCAGGGTCTCCTTGTCGCCGGCGTCAGCAATGACCGCCCGCTCGACAAATCCCCGCACCTTGTCGATTTTTTCCTCGTCGATATCAATAGCGAGGATGTGATGGCCGCGATGACTGAGTTCCTTGGCCAGATAATGGCCGAAGCTGCTGAGTCCGATGATGGCATAGGATTTCATGAGATCCGTTCCTGAAGAATAGAGTTAACCTACGATGACATTTTCTTCCGCATAGCGCACCGGCAGGCTTTTCTGGGAGGCGATGGAGATCGCCAGCGTCACCGGTCCGATCCGTCCGACGTACATGAGCAGAATGACGAGCAGCTTTCCCCCATCGCTCAGGCGGGAGGTGATTCCCATGCTCAAGCCGACTGTGCCCAGGGCGGAAAAAGACTCGAAAACAGATTCCACCATGCTATTGCGGGCGAGAGGATCGGGCGGTCCGCTGCTCTCCGTGATGGTCAGCAGCAAAGCGGCCAGACTGATGGCCAGCATCCAGAAAAAGCTGATCCCGATCGCCTTGGTGACGATCGGCTCGGGGATGCCGCGGTTGAAGATGCGCACCTGTTCCCTGGAGCGCAGCCTCGTGAAAAAAGAGGCCATAATGATGGCGAAGGTCGTGGTCTTGATGCCGCCGCCGGTTGAGCCCGGAGAAGCGCCGATCACCATGAGGATGATCAGTACAACCAGAGCGCCGTTGGTCAGCTTGTCCATTGGCAGTGTATTGAAACCCGCTGTCCGTGCGGTGATGGACTGAAAAAAGGAGGCGAGCAGTTTGCCCCCGGCGCTAAAGCCCTGCATGGTGTTGTCGCGCTCAAAAAAGAGCAGCATGCAGGCTCCGATAAGGATGAGCCAGCCGGAGATGCCCAGGGCGATCTTGCTGTGCAGGCTGAGGCGCTTTTTACCCCGTGGCCGCCAATAAAAAAGATCGTACAGGACCCAGAAACCCAATCCGCCGAGCACGATGAGAAACATGACCGTGAGATTGACCGCCGCATCCGTCGCATATCCCGTCAGACTCGTGTAGAAGGGGGATAAACCGGCGTTGCAAAAAGCGGAGATCGAATGAAAAACGCCCAGCCAGAGGGCTTTTGCCGGCGGATAATCCTGGCTGAAACGCAGCGTCAGGATGAGTGCCCCGACTCCCTCGATGAGCAGAGTGCCGACGACGGCGAATTTGAGCAGCCGGCCCAGATAGGGCACCGGCTGGCTGCTGATGCTGTTCTCGATCAGATCGCGCCCGCGCATGCTCAGCCGCCCGGCCAGGATATAGGCAAAGAAGGTAGAAAAAGTCATGATCCCCAGGCCGCCGAGCTGAATCAGCAAAAGGATCACCACGTTGCCGAAAAAGGTGTAGGCGGTGGAGATATCCAGCGGAGCCAATCCCGTCACACAGGTCGCCGATGTCGCGATAAAAAATGTATCCAGAAGAGTGACGTTTTCGTCCAGCCTGCTGACCGGTAAAGCGAGCAGCAGGGTCCCGATGATAATCAGAAAGAGGAAACTGAGCGCCAGGATGTGGGCCGGGTGGAATCGGCGGGCTATTTTATTCCAGAATTGCAGCTTTACTTTCATATCTTCCTTCAAATAAAAAAGGTGAACAGTATCCTGTTCACCTCATAGTATACATAAAAATGGGAAAAGAAAAAAGAAAAATACCTCAGGACTTGAAGATGGGGTCGAGATGGCGGACAGGACAGGGATACCCGCCGTTCTGATACTCGCAGTCCCCCCAGTAAAAACACTGCACCGAACAGATGGTTTCACTCTCCCGGATCTGCTGGGAGGGATACTCCTTGTTCTGCAGCTTGACCTGGCGCAGAACCTTGCGTTTCTCCTTAAAGCCCGCCCAGCCGGTTTTTTTAAGCAGACCGACTGTGATCAACCTGGCCAGACTCTTGGCGGCCCGCGAAGAGGGATCATCCACCACGAAGGGACGAAGCTCCTTCACCGCCCGCCGAACGCTCTCGTCGTGATCGACATAGCCGAGAAAATTCATCTTCATCGCGAGCAGTTCCTCGACGGCCGTGCGCAGAGCGACGCCCTCCTTGACCTCATCGTCGGAATGGACCATATTCAGAATCAGGGAGGGGGTGAATTTATCCAGGATGCCCTGGATCCGCCTGGCCGTGCCGGGATCCTCACCAGCGAGCTTTTGCAGCGCGGCGCCAACTGATTGGGACATCCGCCCTGAATCGGCAAAGACCTCCTGCTCAAGCCGGTTGATCGACTCCGGATCATCCTTGAATTCCCGCGTCAGCTTGCGCATCAGCGCGATCTTGAGAAAATTAAAAGTCTCCTGGATCGCCATGGGCTCCGGCGTGGTCACCGCCAGACCATGATCCGCGGCCAGGAAAAAGTCGATGACGTTGTAGGACGAGCCCGCGCCGAGATCGAGGAGGATAAAGTCCGCATCAATCTTGCGCAGCTCGTTGATAAAGCGCAGCTTTTGAGAATAACGCGGATTGGCGAGGCCCAGCGTTCCGCAGGCACCGCTGATCAGCTTGAGATTTTCAATGGGCGTATCGAGGAGGATATCGCTCAGACTCTCTTTTTGCAGGGAATAGAAATGATAAAAGGTGTACTGCGGTTCAAGAATCCCCATGCAGGTGTGGAGATTGGCGCCCCCCAGATCGGCGTCTACCATAACCACCCGGTAGCCCAGCGCAGCCAGGCCGATGCCGATCGATGCTGTAAGCACCGTCTTGCCGACCCCCCCCTTGCCGCCGCCGATGGCGTAAACCATCCGTTCGGCAGGAGCGTCGGCCGGGCCCGGAAAGAGCTTGCGCAACTCCTCCAGATGACCTGCCCGAACCCATTCATTGCTGGCTTCACTGAAGACCAGGTCGTCCTGGTCAAATGAACCTTCCGTGACCAGCTTTTTGAGTTCGTTGTAGGAGTATGGACCTAATTGTTGATCTTTGATCTTGATGAATACGGACATGATGCTCTCTTGCTTTCGTCAAATAGTGCTATAGTGCAGTAGTGGCAGATGCTGTCCGTGTGGGAATTTTGGCACCCCCGGCGGTCTCCGTCTTTTCATTATATTAGGTGCCAAGCGACACATTTGCGGAATTTTTTTTGGGTCTCCTGCCTAGTTTTGTGCCACCGGCGGCTCTTCGCTGTTCGCCTCCGCGCCCGGCTCCTCTTCGTACTCCTCCTCCCTGTCCTTGCGCTCAAGCAGATTCACGCCATCCTTGCGCTTGCGCAGGGAGAGATACGAAAGCAGATGGGCCGCATTAAAGGTGGAGAGACCGTAGGAAATGACCCATCCAGCCAGGAAGAGCAGATTGACCGCATAAAGATAGCCGGAAACGGCGACCGTCGGGCGGGCCAGCTCATACGCCGGCAGATAGTAGAACTCCTGGGTAAAACTGACCAGAGGGGTGAAACCGCGAAAAAGATGGAAGAGAAATCCCTCCCCCATGGAGGTCCACGCCTGAAAAAGCGCCTGACCGTTGTTGGCCAGATCGGCGTAATTGCTCCCCATAAAAAAAGAGAAGAGAGAGTTGGTGAGCCCCACAGCCCGTTTGCAGAAGAAAGCAAAGAAGCCAAGCGCGGCCACAGCCAGCAGAAAAGAGAGCAGCTCATAAAACAGCAGCCGCCAGGGCTGGTTCCAGGTCAGTGAAAAAAGCTGAAAAATGGATTCAAAGCCGTCCTCATCAGTGGCGGCAATGATGGCGGGAGCGTAGAGCAGGGAGAAGAACAGAACCACGCCTAGATAGATCATCAGGAGGGCGAAGACAAACCAGATGATGGCAACAAGAGCAACACCCAATTCACCCGCCCAGGGGATACGGCCAGCCAGACCAATCAGCCAGGCGCCGCCGATGAAGAACAGGATCAGCAGCCCGAGCGTGACCGGAGTCATGATCACCGATCCAAGCTTTCGCCAGGCGAAAGCGTATGATTTACGCCAGCTGTAGAAATGCTCGCCCTTGCTGGACATATAGAGCGCGCGCGCATGCGCCGTCTGGGCCAACAGCAGAGCGACATAGGCAACCGCTGCACCTAAAGCATGGAACAGCCAGCTGTACCAGGGGAAAGAGAAACGGGTGGCCAGGAGCGTGGGGAAAACACCGAAACGGGGCCAGATTTCCCCGGGAGCAACACCCGCCACGAGCAGGGCCAGAAAAGTGAGCAGAAAATAGGCCAGCCAACCCGCTGCGATACCGATCAGCACGATCCACAGCCGCTGCAGGCTGAATGCCAGTCGGGGCGCACGAAAAAGATCACGAAAATCAAACCGCAACGATACCATAACTCCTCCCAATTCTCCGGTGCGCAATCAACCACCATAGTATAGCACTTTATTCTTAAAATTACAACGGGGTTTCGCTATTTCCGGCCAAAGGAGCGCAGGCGCTGCATCGCTTCATCCTCGAGGGCACTCATGACCTCTTTCTGGCGGGCATCTCCATCCTCATAGCCTAAAAGATGATAGAGGCCATGCGCTGTCAGCCGCTGCAGCTCCTCGCCCGGGCTCACCTTGTATTCCCGGGCCTGCCGAAGGGCGGTCTCATAACTGATGTAAACCTCCCCCTCCAGAACAGGCGCTTCCGCTGTGGTGATATTGCACGAGATCACATCCGTGCTGCGGTCGCGATTGAAAACGCGCTGGTTCAGCTGGATGATTTCAGCTTCCGGCACCACAATGATCCGCACCCGCCATCCCCCCTGGGGCCGGGCCTGGTGCAGGATGAGTTCCGCGATCAGGCGCAGTTCCCCCGCGGAGATCAAATCCTTTTTGCTGGTTGAAAGGAAACTCACCTGACGCGGCACCACCGGCTTGCTCATTCCTCCGCCTCATCGTCCGTATTCTGGTTGGGATAAACGATGCGGCGGTGAAAGCGAGCATTGAGCGTCTTCTGAAAAGCCTCTGAAATCCGCGCCAGATCCTGCAGCGTCAGGGGCGAATTGTCAAGCTCGCCGCTCTTGAAGCGCTCATCGATGATCTGTTCGACGACGTTCTTGATCCGGCTGTAAGAGGGGTCGCGCAGTGTGCGGGAGGTGGCTTCCACCGCATCGGCGAGCATTACGATGGCCGATTCGCGGATGCTCGGGCGGGGGCCGGGATAGCGGAATTCATTCTGGGGGACCGCTCCCTCTCCCTTCTGTTCGACAGCTTTCTGATAAAAGTATTGCATCAGGCTGGTGCCGTGATGCTCCTGTATGAAGGCGGTGACGGCTGGAGGAAGATGATACTGACCGGCCATTTCAACGCCGCGCCGGACATGATTCTGCAGGATCAGCGAGCTCATCGTCGGCGTCAGCTTTTCCTGGGGATTACGGCCGCGCATCTGATTTTCGACAAAATACTCCGGCTTTTCCAGCTTGCCGATATCGTGATAATAGGCGCCCACCCTGGCCAGCAGGGCGTTTCCACCGATCGCCTCGGCAGCCGCCTCGGCGAGATTTCCGACCGAGAGGGAGTGGTGATAGGTCCCGGGAGCCTGCAGCGCGAGCTGGCGCAGCAGCGGATGGTTGAGATCCGAAAGTTCCAGCAGGGTCATATCGGTCGTAAAATGAAATATCCGCTCGAGCAGCAAAACCAGGGCATAGGCGATAATCGGGGAGATGAAGCCGTTGATGAAGCCCAGTCCCCAGTCACGCAGGATTTCCGGAAAGGATTGATAGTTGAGCAGGTCGTGCACGGTGATCGAGAGCAGGTAGGCCACCATCACCACCGCCATACTGCGTAAAACCCAGTTGCGCGTTTTCACCCGGCTGACTGAGAGGATCGACATGGCGCTTACAAATATGGAGATGTAGGCGATCCCGAACTCATTGCCGCGCATCGTCCCGATCAGCAGGCTGACTGAAATCGCATAGAGCAGCCCCACATAGACATCGAAAAAGATCGTGATAATCATGGCGCCTGCCGCGACCGGGATGAGCAGAGGGGAGAGATTGAGCTGATTGACCAGAAAAGTAAGCCCCGCCGGCAGCACCACAATCATGGCGATCAGGAGCAGCTGTTTGGGAGCATTGGCGATCTCCCCCCGCCCCTGCCAGAGGAAAAAGAGCAGGATGCTGAGAATGAAGAGTGAGTTGCCCCACCGGCCCAGTCCGTGCAGGAGGCGGCTGATGAAGCCCTTGCCTTCGCCGCGTTCCATCTTGGCGGCGGCGTAAGAGTTCAGCTTTTCGATATGCTCCCGGGTGATGCGTTCATGGCCGTCGATGATCCGCTCCCCGGCGAGGACCTGGTCTTTGGCAAGCGGCACCAGGGCGGTGGCCTCCTCGATTCGTGTCCGGGTCTCCGCCTGGTCATAGATCAGGTTGGGCGACAGAAAAGCCAACGCCATCTTGTAGCCGATCTTGGACTGACGTTCGTCCAGCTGCTGACTGATACGCAGCTTTTCGGGGATCTGCTGCCGGAGCTCCAAAAGCCCGAAGAGGAACTCGCTGTTTTCGAACACCTCCAGGCCGCGATGCCGGATCGAAAATCGGGCCGGAAGCGGCCCAAAGGCACTGCGCTCAATGTTCAGGACGCCGATGGTGAAGCTTTCGCGGAGCAGTTTTTCGACCGCCGCAGAGATAGCGCGGAACTGATACGACCGTTGGCTCTCCTGGGTCCCGCCCTCTCCGGCGGCGGAGCCGGACATCAGGTTGAGGATATCCTCCTCGGAAAGAATGATCCCGCTCTCCTGAAAGACCCGGCTCACCTCATCGGCCGTCACCGCGCCGTTGCGCAGAACCATGCCCGCGCGCTGCACGAACACCCCCAGATGTTCAAGCTGCGCATCCTTGACCGAATCCACACGGTCAAAAACCGGCGCCACCTCAGCCCGGGCTTTTTTCAGGTCCGCTTCATATTCCTCATGACTCTTGTTGACCGGGAAGGTGAACGAAGCAATTATTTCCGGGCCGATGTAGACCCGCCCTTCGCGCACATTTGAAAACTGATAGGACTTTTCACCGGGAAAGAGAATGGCGATGAAGGCGGCCAGGACGACCCCGCCGAGGAGCAGATAGCGATGCCGGCGCAGCGCCTCCAGCCATTCGCCTCCCCCGTTGGTCCGCCGCTCCTTGCCCTTGCTGCCATTGAGCAGTGAATTCTTGCCCGGATTCTTGTCAAAGCGCTGATTCATCTTCGCTCCAGGTGATTGGCCGTGTCATGTCTGCCGAAGCAGCTCATAGGCCTTGATGATCTGCCGCACCAGCTGATGCCGAACCACATCACGATCGGTGAGGTATGAAAAGCCGATGCCGTCGATCCCTTTGAGAATGGACTGGATTTGCACCAGACCCGAGATGGCGCTTTCGGGCAGATCAATCTGGGTGATATCGCCCGTCACGATAGCGCGTGAATTGACACCCAGACGGGTGAGAAACATCTTCATCTGCGCAGCAGTGGTGTTTTGCGCCTCATCGAGGATCACAAAACAATTATTGAGCGTGCGCCCGCGCATATAGGCGAGGGGGACAATTTCCACGACACGGGTCTCGATGAGGCGGCGCAGTTTGTCGCCCGGGATCATGTCATTCAGGGCATCGTAGAGCGGCCGCAGATAGGGATCGACCTTTTCACGGAAATCACCGGGCAGGAACCCGAGACTCTCGCCCGCTTCCACCGCCGGCCGGCAGAGGATGAGACGGTCGACGAGATGATCGCGCAGGGCCGCCACCGCCATGGCCACCGCCAGAAATGTCTTGCCCGTCCCCGCCGGTCCGATGGCGAAGACGATATCGTTCTGCTGGGCGCTGGCGACATACTCTTCCTGACCCGGAGTGCGCGGCTTGATCACGCCCCCCTTGGTATAGACCAGCACCGATTCAGCGCTGGGGGCCGCATCCGCCATCGCCCCCCCTTTTTCATTCACCCGCAGTACCGTCTCGATGTCCTGCGGAATGACCCGGCCATTGCGATTGGCCAGATAGACCAGTTCGCTGATAATCTGCTCGGCCTGATCCACCTGCTCCGGCAGCCCCCGGAGTATAATCTCATGACCGCGCACGATCAGCTGGGCATCGAGCTCAGCCTCCAGGAGGTGCAGATTGGCGTCCTGGGCGCCGAGAAAATCGACCGGATCGATGCCGCGCAGGGCGATCCGTTTTTCAACAGGTACGGGTTCGTTCACTCTCTTGTCCGGAATGGGTATATCTCCATAATAAAAAACTCCCGGTCTCGCCCACATGGCGGCAAGACCGAGAGTCTATGATTTAACACGTGCGTGGTGCCTCCTTCATCCCCGCCGCCAGGGCGCGGGATGGGAGATGCAGCCGGGAGAGATCCGCATCTGCTGCATCGAACTGAACCGGCACTCCGCGCGCAGCCTGAGTCGCTCTCCCTATCTGGGAATGATCAAGACGGTGTGCGGGAAGATGCGATGAGAATCTTCGCCGATGACAGCCTTGTTCTTCTGATAGATCTTGGTCCAGGCAGACGGATCGCCGTACACTGCGGGATTGGCGGCGATCTTTTTCAGATTATCGCCCTTGACGACCAGGTATTCATCCGGGCCGCATTCGCGCTGGATCTTGAACTCCTGCTTCGGATAGATCAGATCCGGATCCTTGATCTGTTCCTTGTTGTAGGAGTAGATGCGCATCCAATGCATCGGATTGTCATAAATCTCATCCTTGCCCGAAATCTTCCAGAGATAATCGCCGGGAAGGACGGTGTACATATCATAGAGCGCCTTGGGCATCTTGTTCTTCAGCTGGGCGATCTTGCCTTCAAGGCCGGCCAAAGCGTTCTGCATCTCGGTGAGCAGCGAGAGCTTGTCTTTTTTGAGCTCGGCCAACTCGGCTTCCGCCGCGGCCAACTCATCGCGCTTCTTGAACAGCTCTTCCGGGCTGAGAGCCAGCAAACCATCAAGTTTCGCCTCGAGGGCGGCAACTTTGGTTTTATAGGCATCGTACCCGGCCTGATCGGTGCCGAGCGTCGTGAGGATCTCGCCCCACAGCTGGCCGGTTTCGGCCTGAGCGGCGGTCATCTCGGTATTCATTCCAGCAACAGCATTTGCACATTCATCGGCCGCCTTTTTCGCAGCGACTTCACGATCTTGCCAGTCTTTCAGTTGAGCACGGTACTCGTCCATGCTCATTTTTTCATTCTGCGCATAAGTCAGCTGCGCGCCCAAAAGGAGCAAGAAGGAAAGCACAAATGCTAAAGAGACCATGAGCTTGCTAGAAAATCTCATTAGCTTCCCTCCACATGTTTTGTGAATGTATCATTGACTAAAGGATTACTGCCATGCGGAGAGGCGTTTCTCAACCGCGGCTTTCTCTTGCTTCAAGCTCTCCACTTTCTGCTTCTGCTGCGCAAGCTGCTGCTCCAGACTGGCTTTCTCTTTCGCGCAGTCCGCAGCCTTGCTTTCCGCTGACAAAGCAGCCTGCTTGGCCTCTTCCAGCGCCTTCAGCTCCTTTTCATTGGGATGGTTGTGACAACCAGCAACCAGCACAAAGGCGAAAAGCAGCAGACATACAGCGGCAATTCTGGGAATCCAGCGTGATGTGCTCTTCATGCAATACACCTCCTTTCACTCCGTTGCTTCAAGCCCTTAAAGGTGCTTGTCTACTACAGATATGTTAAATCTGCACAACATACCCCACCGTAAGAACTTTCCTGTGCTCATTTTAGCAATAATTTGGCTAATAGTCAAGTATAAAGATATTTACTTGCCCGGCGCCGGATCGGCGTCACCGGCACCCCGCTCCAGCAAAAGCCCGAGTTCCTGCAGCTGCGCTGGGTGGACCGCCGAGGGCGAACCGTCCATGAGCGACATGGCGCTGGCTGTCTTGGGAAAGGCAATCACCTCGCGGATCGACTGCCGGCCGGCCAGGACCATCACCAGACGGTCAAAGCCAAAGGCGATCCCGCCATGCGGCGGTGCGCCGTAGGAAAAGGCCTCAAGCAGAAAACCGAATTTTTCCTGCGCTTCACCCGCATCGATACCCAGGGCCTCGAACATCCGGGCCTGCAGGTCGCTGCTGTGGATGCGGATGCTGCCCCCCGCCACTTCCATGCCGTTGAGGACCAGATCATAGGCGCGCGCCCTGACCCTGGCCGGATCGGTGAGCATCAGCTCCTCCTCCCCGGTCCTGGGCGATGTGAAGGGATGGTGGCGCGCAACATAACGCTGCTCCTCCGGACTGTACTCGAAAAGCGGGAAATCGACCACCCAGGCCAGCTTGTAAACGTTCTCCGGAATAAGCTTCTCCTGGGCGGCGATCTTGAGACGCAAATCGCCGAGAAGAAGCAAAGCCTTCTCCCGCTCATCGGCGACCAGAAGGAGGAGGTCGTCTCCGGTCGCGCCCATGGCCTGCATGATGCTGCGGCGCAGGGATTCGCTGAAGAACTTGCTCAGCGAGCTCTCCCAGTCACCCTCCTTGAGCTTGATCGCCACCAGGCCGGCGCCGCCCATCGACTTGACCCATTCGGTCAGCTCATCGATCTGCTTGCGCGAATAGCCGCCGCAGCCCGGGGCACAGAGGCCGGCCACGATGCCGCCGGCGGCAACCGTCTCGCGGAAGACCTTGAACTCGGAATCGGCCACCAGGCTGGAGATCTCGCTGATCTCCAGCCCGAACCGCAGATCCGGCTTGTCGCTGCCGTAACGGGCGAGGGCTTCATCGTATAGGATACGCTGGATCGGCATGGGCAGCTCGACGCCCAGAGTGTTCCGGAAGAGCTCGGACATCAGCCCTTCGACCACGGCGAATACGTCCTCTTCATCGACAAAGGACATCTCGACATCGATCTGGGTGAATTCCGGCTGCCGGTCGGCGCGCAGATCTTCATCCCTGAAACAGCGCACGATCTGGAAGTACCGGTCATACCCGGCCACCATGAGCAGCTGCTTGTACTGCTGCGGCGACTGTGGCAGGGCGTAAAAACGCCCCTTCCAGACCCGGCTGGGCACCAGATAATCACGCGCCCCTTCGGGAGTGCTCTTCATCAGGATCGGGGTCTCGATCTCGACAAAGCCCTGGCCGGAGAAATAGTTACGCACGATCTGATAGCTCCGGTGACGGATGAGCATGCTGCGCTGCATCTCGGGCCGGCGCAGATCGAGATAACGATACTTGAGGCGAAGATCCTCGTTGGCGATGCTCTCGCCGCTGATCATAAAGGGCGGGGTCCGGGCGACATTGAGCAGCTCGATCTCCACTGCGGCTACCTCGACTGCCCCGGTCGCCAGCCGGGCATTGACCATCCCCTCCGGGCGGGGTTCAACCACACCGGTGACCGCGATGACGTATTCACCGCGCAGCTGCTTGGCGGTCTCATAACCGGGGCTATCCGGATCGATGCGGACCTGGGTGATGCCGTACCGGTCGCGCAGATCAAGAAAGATCAGTGAACCATGATCGCGGCGCCGGTCCACCCATCCCATCAGGGTCACCGTATGACCCAGATGGGCCGGCCGCAGATCGCCACAGGTATGTGTTCGTTTATTTTTCATATCAGGATAGATCTCCATAATCGGTTGCACTCTGAATGTGATCATGACCCAAAAAAGAAAACGGCACCCATGCCGGGCGCCGTTCTGAACGGGAATCATTTCCTGCAGAGCGGGCACAGCATGCGGTTGCGCCCGCTTCCCGAGAAGCTCAGCGCATCTCCGCAACCTCCAGCCGGTTGATAGCGCGCGCCAGGGCACCCTGGGCGCGCGGCACGTCGATGTCCGGGGATTTTTTCTCCAGCCGGGCCAAGGCCCGATCGCGCGCCTGCTTGGCGCGTTCGATGTCGATCTCTACAGCCGGCTCAGCGGTCTCAACGAGTATCTTCATCGTGTTTTCCATCACCTCGCAAAAACCGCCGCTGGTGGCGTAATAATGCATCCCTGTGTGGGTTTTCGCTTCGATGACGCCGATCCTCAGGGCGGTCAGAAAGGGGGCATGATTGTAGAGCACGCCAAAGTACCCGCCGACACCGGGGGCTTTGACGTGCAGCACCTCTTCCTTGCAGACCACCTTGACCGGGGTCACGATCTCCAGTATGAAAGTCTTGTCCATAAGCTCTTGTCTTGAACCCGATAATTGGGATGATGCCCGGCAGCGGGCCTAGGCCTCGCGGATCTTCTTGGCGTTTTCGACCGCTTCCTCGATCGTCCCCACCATCCAGAAAGCGCGCTCTGGCAAGTCGTCGTGCTTGCCCTCAACGATCTCCTTAAAGCCCCGGATGGTATCCTCCAGCTTGACATAGCGGCCCGGGAAGCCGGTGAAGGCCTCAGCGACCGCGAATGGCTGCGAGAGGAAGCGCTGCAGACGGCGGGCGCGGTTGACGGTGATCCGGTCTTCTTCTGAGAGCTCTTCCATGCCGAGGATGGCGATGATGTCCTGCAGATCCTTGTATTTCTGCAGGATCTGCTGCACCGCGCGGGCGACGCCATAGTGCTCCTCGCCGACGATGCGCGGATCGAGAATACGCGAGGTCGAATCGAGAGGATCCACAGCCGGATAGATGCTCATCTCCGCCAGCTGGCGCGAGAGCACGGTAGTGGCGTCAAGATGGCTGAAAGTCGTCGCCGGGGCCGGATCGGTCAGGTCGTCGGCCGGCACGTAGATGGCCTGGACCGAGGTGATCGAGCCCTTTTTGGTCGAGGTGATGCGCTCCTGCAGAACACCCATCTCCGTGGCCAGAGTGGGCTGGTAACCCACCGCCGAGGGCATGCGGCCGAGCAAGGCCGAAACCTCGGAACCGGCCTGCGTGAAACGGAAGATATTATCGATGAAAAGAAGGACATCCTTGCCTTCCACATCGCGGAAATATTCGGCGATGGTCAACGCCGAAAGGCCGACGCGAAGACGGGCGCCGGGCGGCTCGTTCATCTGACCGAAAACCATCGCCACCTTGGATTGGGGCAGATCCTGCATATTGATGACGCCCGAATCCTGAAATTCACGCCAAAGGTCGTTGCCCTCACGGGTGCGCTCGCCCACGCCGGCGAAAACCGAAAAACCGCCACGCTGGATGGCGATATTGTTGATCAACTCCTGGATCAGCACCGTCTTGCCGACGCCTGCGCCGCCGAACAGCCCGGTCTTGCCGCCCTTGGCATAGGGCTCGAGCAGGTCGATGACCTTGATGCCGGTCTCGAACATCTCGGTCCTGGTCTCCAAATCCTCGAAGGAAGGGGCATCGCGATGGATAGCCCACTTCTCTTCCGCTTGCAGCGGTCCCAGGTCATCAATCGGCTCGCCGATGAGATTGAGCAGACGGCCCAGCGTCGCCTTGCCCACCGGCATCTTGATCGGCGCGCCGGTGTTCACTACCTCCTGGCTGCGCTGCAATCCGTCCGTAGAATCCATGGCGACGCAGCGGGTGGTGTTCTCGCCCAGATGCTGCGCCACCTCCAGCACCAGAAGGGATCCATCCTTGCGGGTATACTCCAGGGCGGTGTTGATAGCCGGCAGCTCGCCGCCCTCGAAAAAAACATCAACGACCGGACCGATGATCTGTGCTATACGACCAACGTTTGACATCCCATACTCTCCTGAGAATCAATAAGTTTTCACTCTTCTAAAACCGCCTATCCCTTGAGCGCTTCGGCCCCGCCGATGATCTCGGTCAACTCCTTGGTGATCGCCGCCTGACGCGCCTTGTTGTAATAGAGCACCAGCTCCTTGATCATGTCGGCCGCATTGTCCGAGGCCGTGCCCATGGCCGTCATCCGCGCGCCGTGCTCCGAAGCGCTTGACTCGAGCAGGATGCGCCAGAGCTGAACGTGCAGATTGAGAGGACAGATCTCCTGCAGAATCCGCTCCGGATTGGGCTCGAAGATATACCCTACCGGAAACTTGGCCTTTTCAGGCACCAGCGGCTGGATGGGCAGCAGTTGCTCAACCACGATCTTCTGGGATACCGCATTCTTGAACTCGTTATAGATCACCATGATCTGGTCGAATTTTTTTGTGGTATACCATCCCGCCAGCAGGTCACCGATGCGCTGCGCCTGGGAAAAATCGAGGGTATTGAAGACATCCACCTGGTTGGCCAGGATCGGCACATCGCGTCGGCGGAGGAAATCAAATCCCTTGCTGCCGATCGTCACAACCGCCGGCTGCAGGGCGCTGTTCTCCTTGACCTCCTGGAGGGCCCGGCGGCTGATGTTGGCGTTGAAACTGCCGCAGAGGCCGCGGTCGGCGGAGACCACGACATAACAGATCTTTTTGATTTTGCGCACCTCCAGCAGGGGATGCTGGTCGCGCTTCATCCGGCCGGCGATGTGACCCAGAACCTCTTCCAGCTCGTGCGCATAGGGCCGCGTGCTGAGCAGCTGGTTCTGGGCCTTGCGCAGTTTGGCCGCTGCCACCATCTTCATCGCCTTGGTGATCTGCTGTGTGCTGCGCACGCTGGCGATGCGGCGCTTGATCGTGCGTAAAGTGGCCATCGCTTATTCCGCCGCGAACATCTTGATAAAATCCTCGCAGGCCGCCGTCAGTTCCGTCTCGATTTCCGGCGTCACCTCTTTCTTCTCGCGAATGCTGCGCAGTACATCCTCATGCTGGGCATCCATGTAGCGGTGAAACTCGGTTTCCGCGCGGGTGATCTGGTCGACCTCGACGCCGTCGAGATAACCCTTGACGCCGAGATAGATGACCGAAACCTGCTTCTCCACCGGCAGCGGCGCATACTGGCTCTGACGCAGGAGCTGCACCATGCGCTGACCGCGCGCAAGCTGCTGCTTGGTCGACTTGTCGAGCTCGGAACCGAACTTGGCAAAAGCCTCGAGTTCGCGGTACTGCGCCAGGTCGATGCGCAGACTGCCGGCGAACTTCTTCATCGCCTTGATCTGGGCATGACCGCCGACGCGCGAAACCGAGAGGCCGGCATTGATAGCCGGCCGGATGCCGCCGTAAAACAGGTTGGGCTCCAGGTAGATCTGGCCGTCGGTGATCGAGATGACGTTGGTCGGAATATAGGCGGAAAAATCACCCGCCTGGGTTTCGATGATCGGCAGCGCCGTCAGCGACCCGCCGCCCAGGGCATCATTCAACTTGGCTGCGCGCTCGAGCAGACGCGAATGAAGATAAAAGACATCGCCCGGATAGGCCTCGCGGCCGGGGGGGCGGCGCAGCAGCAGTGAGAGTTGACGATAAGCCCATGCATGCTTGGAGAGGTCGTCATAAGCGATCGCCGCGTGCTGGCCGCTGTCACGAAAATATTCACCCATAGCCGCACCCGCATAGGGAGCGATATACTGCATAGGCGCGGGCGAATCCGCCGCGGAGGCGACTACAATCGTATGCTTCATGGCGCCGTAATCTTCAAGGGTTTTAACCACCTGCGCTACGGTCGAGGCTTTTTGCCCGATGGCCACATAGATGCAGACGACGTCGGTATCCTTCTGGTTGATGAAAGTATCCACGACCAGAGCGGTTTTGCCGATCTGACGGTCGCCGATGATCAGCTCGCGCTGGCCACGGCCGATGGGGATCATCGAGTCGATTGCCTTGATGCCCGTCTGCAGCGGCTCCTTCACCGGCTGACGCTGCGCCACACCCAGGGCCTTGCGTTCAATAGGACTGAATTTTTTGGCGTTGATCGGCCCCTTGCCATCCAGCGGCTGGCCTAACGGATTGACCACACGGCCAAGAAGCTCCGGCCCGACCGGAACTTCCACCACCCGGCCGGTGCGCTTGGCGATATCCCCTTCCTTGATGAGATTGTCGTTGCCAAAAAGCACGCAGCCGACATTGTCCTCTTCAAGGTTCAGGGCCATGCCATAAACGCCGTTGGGAAACTCGACCAGCTCCATGGACATTACATTCTCGAGGCCATAGACACGCGCGATGCCGTCGCCGATCTGCAGGACCTCGCCTACTTCCTCGACATCGATCTGCTTCTCGAATTGTTCGATCTGCTTTTTAAGAACCGAGGTAATCTCTT
>ENA-UOWO01002416-UOWO01002416.1-activated-sludge-metagenome-genome-assembly--contig:-NODE-2416-length-23076-cov-20.627427_pt1 | contig 23076 bp, 17 predicted proteins | sample MGYA00238148_ERZ761564 | MGnify/ENA primary metagenome ERZ761564 (study PRJEB28885, sample SAMN05720194) | activated sludge metagenome | isolation source: Anaerobic digester | place: USA... | reverse complement strand
ACCCGGCGGAGGCGCTCCGTGCCCGCTTCCGGCGCGAGGGTGACCGTGCGGATGTCGGAAGCGGCCAGGGACTGCAGGAGCATGGGGGAAATCCGGTCCGCACGCAGCGAGGAGAGGCTGATCTTGTGCCCGCGGCCGAGCAGCTGTTCGCAAAGTTGATCGAGCCGGCGGTAATCGGAAAGGGCGGCGCCGACCAGCCCGATGCGGTCACCGGGGTGGGCATGGCGGTCAACCGCCGTGATGATCTCCTCCAGCGGCCAGCTGCGGAAGGGATGATAGACATTGCCGGCAGCGCAAAAGCGGCAGCCCCGGCCGCAGCCGCGGCCGACCTCGACCATGAACATCTCGAGGTGGGTGTTGGGCGTGACACAGACCGAACTGGCCGGGGGATGCTTTTTAATATCAATGAAGCGCCTCCGCACCCTGCCCGACTCCGGCTGCAGGCCGTGCACGGCGGGCACCCACGCCCCCTCGATATGCGCCAGTCGTTCCAGCAGCTCCTCCCGCCCCTCCCCCTCATTCAGATGCTCCTCATAGGCCCGGGCGAACTCGGGGATCATCTCCTCTCCCTCGCCGATGAGAAAAAGGTCGGCGGCAGGGGCCATGACGTTCGGATTATAAAAGACAGCCACCCCACCCATCAGGATGAGGGGATCCCGGCGGGTGCGCTGCCGGGCCAGCAGGGGGATGCCCGCCCGTTTGAGCATCTGCAGGACCAGCGGATAGTCCATCTCGTAAGCGAGGGAAAAAGCGATGATCCGGAACTGGTTCAGGGGCTGCTGGGATTCAAGGGTATGATAAAAGGCAGCGAACGGGCCTTCCAGCTGGAAGGCCCGTTCGCCTTTGAGGAGTGGCTGCTCGTTCAGCAACCGGTAGACGGTCTGATATCCCAGACTCGACATACCCGTTGCGTAACTATTGGGATAGACGAGCGCCAGTGGAGTGGGGCCGGTGGGAGAGAACTCGCGGCGGCGGCTTTCTGCGCTGAGCAGCTTCCGGGCGTAGCTCCGGAAGGCCCCGTACTGATCAGCCATGGCAGCCGCCCCGTATCATGGCGCGCCTACTCGACCGCGCGGCTCCTGCATCACAGGAGCTTCCAGCGGTTGCGACGGCACGCGGGTATATCGAACTCGGTGTCTTCATGACCATTGCCGTTGCCGGACGTAACCTGGACATCCTGCAGCGTCCGCTCCACATCTTTCCAGGTGTAAGCGGGCTCAGGACGGCTTGCAGCGGGCTGCTCCTCGGACCTGGGCTCCTGCTGAGGCGTCCGGGCCGGGGCTGCCGGCTGCGTCGTGCGCTGCTGCCATTTGGGATTGAGGATGTCGCGGCTGGCCTCGCGATTGACGTGGTTGTTGATCTCCTCCAGCCGGGTAACCGCCGGGATCTCCTTCTGCAGCAGGCCGCTCTGTTCGAACTGGGTGCTGGTGCGGGTGCCGGCATCGCGGACGCGGCGGTAGTTGCTGGAAAGACCGGTGGCGATGACCGTGATCCGCATCTCATCGTCGAGATTGTTGTCTATGACCGCACCAAAGATGATGTTGGCGCGCGATCCTGCCTCCTCGAAGATGATGGTGGTGGCGGTGTTGACATCGTTCAGGCTCATTTTCGGTCCGCCGGTGATGTTGACGAGCAGACCGAGCGAACCGGCGATGGAGACATCCTCGAGCAGGGGACTGTGGATGGCCTCCTCTGCGGCGGTCTTGGCTTTGTTCTCACCATGGCCCATGCCCGATCCCATCAGGGCGTCACCGGCCTCGCTCATGACAGCGCGTACATCGGCGAAGTCGAGATTGACCAGGCCGGGCACGGTGATCAGGTCCGAGATGCCCTTGGTGGCGTTGAAGAGGATCTCATCTGCATAGCGGAAGGCCTTGTCGAGCGGCGTCTCCGGCGGCACGATGGAGATGAGGCGCTGATTGGGGACGACGATGAGGGTATCGACCGCCTCCTTGAGAGCAAGAATACCTTCATCGGCGCGCACCATGCGCTTCTGACCCTCAAAAATGAAGGGACGAGTGACGATGCCGACGACGAGGGCGCCGATATCGCGGGCGATCTGGGCCACTACCGGGGCGGCCCCGGTCCCTGTGCCGCCGCCCATACCGGCGGTGATGAAGACCAGATTAGAGTCCGCCAGGGCGTCATAGACCGCATTGCGGTCCTCTTCAACTGCACGCAGCCCCTTTTGGGGATCCGCGCCGGCCCCCAGGCCCTGAGTGGTCTTGGTGCCGATCCGGATCTTGGTGGGAGCCATGCAGTACTCCAGCGCCTGTTCATCGGTATTGATGGCGATGAAACCCACACCCTTCAATCCCTCAGAGATCATGCGCGTGACGGCATTGCCGCCCGCACCGCCGACGCCCACCACTTTCAGAACCGCGCCGTTGGGGTTGGTATCGTCAAAATCGAATGTAAGATTCATGGCCCGCTCCCTTGTGTTTGAAAGACCGTCCGTCAGACTTGACCCGTGTCTGCTGGATGATGTCAGTCCCATACTGCACTCCTCTTATTGCATCTCTCCCCTCCGAACCTATCCCAAGCCCGGGGGAGAGGCTGTTGAGGTGTCGGCCGAAAGCCGCGCCCCTCGTGGAATTACAACTTGCGGTCAAAGAGCTGTTTGAATTTTTCGTACAAACTGCTGAAGGACTTTTTCTCCTTGCTGTAATCGGGTCCCTCCTCCCCGCGATGCTTGAGGGCATACTGAATCAGACCGACGCCGGTGGCGCACTGCGGGGTTCCCGCCTCGGCGATCATGCCGGTGAACCCGGTCGGATGACCGATCTTGACCGGCATGTTAAAGATCTCCTCCGCCAGTTCCATCGTGCCCGGCAGCAGGGACGCCCCGCCGGTCAGAACCAGACCCGTGGTCATGAGGTTGACGTAGGTCGACTTTTTGATCTCTTCATAGATGATGGTGAGGATCTCGACCATGCGCGGCTGGATGATATCCACCAGCAATCCCCTGGAGATCCGCCGCGATGGGCGGCCGTTGACTCCCGGCACCTCGACGACCATCTCCTTGTCCCCTTCGCAGTGCAGGGCATGGCCATGATCGATCTTGAGCCGCTCCGCCGATTCGATCGGCGTGCGCAGCATGATGGCCAGATCGTTGGTCACGTTGCGTCCGCCAAGGGCGACGACCGCGGTGTGGCGGATGCAGCCCTCATAAAAGAGGGCAATATCGCTGGTGCCGCCGCCGATGTCGACCAGAATCACACCAAGCTCCTTCTCATCCTCGCTCAGCACCGAGTAGCTGGAGGCCAGGGGCTCCAGGACCAGGCTGGCGGTGGAATAACCCGCCTTTTCAATGCAGCGGTAAATGTTCTGAGCGGAGGCGATCGCCCCGGTGACAATATGAACCTCGGCTTCGAGGCGCACGCCGGCCATGCCAACCGGATCGCGGATGCCGCGCTGGTCGTCGACAATGAACTCCTGCGGCAGAATATGGATCACCTCGCGGTCGAGCGGCAGGGCGACGGCGCGGGCGGCTTCGATCACCCGGCGGACATCCTCCTCGCTGACCTCATTGTCCTCGCCTGAGATGGCCACCACCCCGCGCCCGTTGATGCTGCGGATATGGTCGCCCGCAATGCCGGCATAAACCATGTCGACCTGAACGTCGGCCATCTCCTCGGCCTTTTCCACCGCCTGACGGATGGAGCGCACGGTCTTTTCGGAATCGACGACGATGCCGTAACGGAGACCCTCCGAAGGCGCCGTTCCCACACCGATGATCTTGATCTCCTGGGCTTCGTTGACCTCGGCGATGAAACACCCGATCTTGGTGGTGCCGATGTCGAGCCCGGCAATGATATCGACTGCGTCCATACACGTATCCTTACGAATGGGTTCGGCTCACGATTTCTTCTTGACGATGATCTGGCTGGCCAGCCGCGCGTCGAGGCAGCGGATCTGCCCCATCAGCGTGGAGGGCCCAAGCTCGCTGAAAAAGAGGTCGAGGTTGCGCGCCTTGGCCTTCAAATCATCCTGCCCGAGCAGCACGGGCAGCATCCCGGTTTGCGAAAAATAGGCAACCAGACCGAGCTCGGGATCACAATAGACCTCGGAGAGCTGATGGCTGAGCAGGTCGCTGCGGTTGTCTACCTCGTCGATCAGCTCCATGGCCTGGTTAAAGAAATAACCGTCGAGTCGGTTGCTCTTGCTGTTGAAGCGCAGGCCGGGGCCGGTGATCACTGGCAGATCAGGAACCGGCTTACCCTCCTCGAGGGCAAGAATATGGCCTCTGGCGTCGATACCGCAGATCTTGCCCGCGGCGAGAAGCGCCACCGGGCGCCCCTTGCGTCCGCTGCCCTGGATGAAAAGCTTGCCCTCGCGCGAATTGAGGGCGATCAGCTCTTTATCCTGGTCAGCCCGGCGGATCTTCTCTTCCAGCTTTTCGCGCAGTTCGTCGCCGTCGACGTACTGCAGGGCATTCTGCTCGGCCAGCTGGTCGATTGAGAGCACCGGCTCATCGGTGTCATGGGCCTCCAGCATCCGCTGCGAAATAAAGAGGCCCGCCACCAGGGCGAAGCTGAGGAAGAGCATCACCTTGCCATATTGTACAACGCGTTGACTCATCTCTTTTCCCTGTTTCCTTTGGATTTCAATTGTAAAACCGCGCGCGCGAGATCCGCACTGGCGGAGACGAATGCCGACTCTCTGGCCATTCTGCCCATGGCCGCTCTGCGCCCGGGATCATTGAGCAGGGCGATAATTTCGGCCGCAGGATCGCGGTGAGCGAGCTCGCGCTCGAGGATGACGATGGCCGAGCCGTTTTTCGCAAGGGCCAGGGCGTTGGCCTCCTGATGGTTTCCGGCAGCAGCGGCAAAAGGAATCAGGATGGCCGGCAGGCCGCACACATTGATTTCAGCCAGCGTCAATGCCCCGGCGCGACTCACCACCACATCCGCCGCACGATACGCCATGGGCATCTCGGTGATGAAATCCGTCATCCACACCTGGTTCTCACACCCGACGATGGCCTGCCTGACCATATCCTGATTCCATTTTCCGCTGCTCCAGATCACCTGCAAATCCAATTCCGCCAGCAGACGGGGTAACACCTTGATCATTAACTCGTTGATCACCCTGGCGCCCTGGCTGCCCCCGAAGACCAGCAGCGTCGGCTTGTCCGGTTCCAGACCGAAATGGCGCCTGGCCTCGGCCGGTGTGGCCGCCACCTCCAGATTGCGCACCGGATTGCCAGTGACCGAAACATTCTTCCGCCCCTTGAAGAAGGGCAAGGCCCCGGCGAAGCCGAGATGAACCTGATCCACTCCGCGCGCCAGCAGCCGTGTGGTGACGCCGGGATAGCTGTTCTGCTCCTGAATGAGCGTCGGATAGCCGAGGAGATGAGCCATGAAGAGCATCGGCCCGCTCACATATCCACCCGTACCGATGACGACATCGGGGCGCACCCGGCGCAGGATGGCGGTGCTCTGGCCCAGGCTGCCGATCAGCCGGAAGGGGAGCGCCAGATTGGTCCAGAACCGGCGGCGGGCGAAACCGCGCACGGAGAGAAGATGCAGGGGAAAACCCATCTCCGGGATGACCCGGGCCTCGACGCCGCGGCTCGTGCCGGCAAAATGGATCTCGGCCTGCGGCTCGAATTCACGCAGCTTTTGGGCGATGGCGATGGCCGGATAAAGATGGCCACCAGTGCCGCCGCCGGCGAAAAGATAGCGGGGCTTGATCCCCCTCTTCTCATCCTTGGTGCTCATCGATAGCTTCTCCGCAGGGCGACGGTCTTGCGAACCGCGCCGCGATGGGCTGCCGTGCGGACAGGCGCGGGAAAGGCCCGCTCCTCGACCCGCTGCTTGTACTCGCGCCACCCCGGACTGGCCGCAAAAGCGGGACTCCCCTGCGCAGAGATATTGAGCAGGAGCCCGAGGGCGCAGAGATGAGTCACCAGCGAGGTGCCGCCATAGCTGAGAAAAGGCATCGGAATGCCGGTGGTGGGCAGAAGGCCGACCACCACGCCGGCATTGATGAAGGCATAACTGGCATAGCAGGCGGTGATCCCACCGGCCAGATAGCGACCGGCCAGATCCGGTGCCTGCCGGGCAATGGTCAATCCACGGTGGACGACCACCAGAAAGAGCAGCAGCACGCCCACCGTGCCGATCAGTCCGTACTCCTCCCCGATCATGGCAAAAATGAAATCGTTATGCGCCTCGGGCAGGAAGAGATATTTTTGATGGCTCCCGCCGATACCCTGTCCGATCAGTCCCCCCTGCGCCAGGGCGATGAGCGACTGCTTGAGATGGGGATGCATCTCGCCGCCGGTGCTGTGGAGGTGGTCGGTGAGCCGTTTGATCATGTAGGGATTGACACTGATATAAAGCAAAGCCAGGCTGAGGGTGCTCAAGCCGGCAATGATGGAATAGCTTATCCTGACCTCCGCAAGAATGAACATTGTAAAGGCGATGAGCAGGGTCAGGGCTGCGGTGCCCATATCGTGCTGCAAGGCGATCGGGCCGGCGATCGCCAGGGTCAGTCCGAAAAGGATGGCATAGCGGTTGATGTCATCCAGTTCGTCCCGCCAGAGATGGAGCTGCCCGGCCAGAAGCAGGATGAGGGCATAACGGGCGAAGTCCGAAGGCTGGAACATGAAGAAATAGAGATTGATCCAGCTGTAGGCCCCGTTGCGCGGGGTGATGCCGGGGATGCGCACCAGGAGGACGGCGAGCAGAAACAGGGAGACACCGAATAAAATCCACCGGTCAGCCAGCCACTTGCGGTAGTCGCGTTTGGCGATGAAAAACATCAGCAGCAGACCAATGAAGGCGCGAACCAGCTGTTTGGTGAAATAGTACTCGCTGTTGCCGAACTTCATCTCCATGCGGTACGAGCTGGCGGAATAGATCGTCGCCGCTCCGAGGATGATGAGCAGGAGTATGCAAGCGAGCAGGGCAAAGTCCGCGCGCGCCCAGTCCATTTTCTTTTCTGCAGGAATCATCTTATTTTAAATGTCGTCAGGGTTAGAAGCGCCAGAATAATACCCACAATCCAGAACCGCACGACCACCTTGGGTTCGGCCCATCCGCTGAGTTCGAAGTGGTGGTGAATGGGCGCCATCCGGAAAATGCGCTTGCCGGTGCGTTTGAAATGGGTGACCTGGATGATCACCGACAGGCTCTCGATGACGAAGATGGCGCAGATCAGCAGGAGGAGGAGCTCCTTTTTGACCAGCACCGCCACAGCGCCGATAGCCCCACCGAGGGCCAGAGCGCCGGTGTCGCCCATGAAGACCTGGGCCGGATAGGCATTGTACCAGAGGAAACCCAGGGAGGCGCCGAAGAGGGCTGCACAAAAAATCGCCAGTTCGCCCGCCTCCGGCAGATAGATGATGTTGAGATAGTCGCTGAAATCGACGCGGCCGGTGACGTAGGCGATGAGGCCGAATGCGAGGGCTCCGATGGCGCTCAGGCCGATGAGCAGGCCATCCAGGCCGTCGGTCAGGTTGGAGCCGTTGGACATCGCCGTGATCACAAAGGCGACCATGAAGATGTAAAAGATGCCAAATTCAAGCTCGAAATCCTTGAGAAAGGGGATGGTGGTGCTCGAGCGCTCGGCATCGACCGCGGGCAGATAATAAACCACCAGCCCGACAAAGAGGCCGATGATAATCTGGCCGACCAGTTTGTAGCGTCCGATCAGTCCTTTGGGCATCTTTTTGACAATTTTAAGATAGTCGTCGAGCAGACCCAGCATGCCCAGCCAGAGGGTCACAATCATCACCACCCAGACCCCGGTCTCGGCGATCTTGGCGAGCAGCAGGGTAGGAACCAGAGTGCTCACCAGAATGAGCAGCCCTCCCATGCTCGGGGTGCCGCGCTTGCCGAGATGGGTCTGCGGCCCGTCACTGCGGATCTCCTCGCCGATCTGCTTCTCGCGCAGTTTCCGGATCAGAGCGGGTCCGATGATCAGGCTCAGGGCCAGGGCCAGCAGCGCAGCAAAGGCCGCCCGGAAACTGATGTAGCGGAAAAGGTTGAAGAAGATATGACTGTCTTTCAGGGGCGCGAGCAAATAGTAGAGCATGGTCAGTTCCGCTATTTAAAATTCGTCGCCAAATGGTGGTGGACCCCCTCCACCAGGGTTTCCATCAGCATGCCGCGCGATCCCTTGAAGAGAATGACATCCCCGGGCTGAAGGATCGCAATCAAGGCCTGCACCAGTTCATCCTTGTCGCTGAAATGGTGGACAACCAGCCGCAGTTCTTCAGCCCGTTCGAGCGTGGCCTGGGTTTCGCGGCCGAAGAGAAATAGTTGATCCAGGCCGAAGCCGGCGGCGAGATCGGCCAGTTTGCGGTGTTCCTGGATGGAGTAACCGCCGAGTTCGAGCATATCCCCCAGCACAGCGATGCGCCGGCTGCTGCCCTGCACGGAGATATCCGCCAAAGTTCTGAGGGCCGCTGCGCAGCTGTTGGGATTGGCATTATAGGTATCGTTCATCAGCAGCACCCCGCCGCTGGAGCTCAGGGCCATGCGCTTGTCCACCTCCGGCAGAGCGGCCAGCCCTTTGAGGATCTCATCCAGGCCGAGTCCGAACTCCATTCCGACTGCCGCCGCTGCAAGGGCGTTGTGGACATTGTGGCGCCCGCTGACCGGCAGAGTCACCTCTTGCCCCTGGATACGCAGGGTATAGCGGGCATGGGCATCGCAGCCGACGACCTCGGCGGTGAGATCAGCCGGATGGTCGATGCCAAAGGAGAGGGTGCGGACCAGTGGGTAGTGGCGCCCGCGCAAAAGCGGGTCATCGGCATTGTAAAAGGCCACGCCCTCGGGACGGCAGTGGTTGAAAATCTCGAACTTGGCCCGGGCCACTCCGGCGAGATCATGAAAGAATTCAAGATGGGCGTGGCCGATATTGGTGATCATGGCCATCTCCGGTTTGACCAGGGCCCCGAGGCGGTCAAGCTCACCGAAGTGGTTGGTGCCCAGCTCCGTGAGCAGGATCTGATGCTCATCACGCAGCGCGAAGAGGGTGAGCGGAACGCCGATGTGATTGTTGAAGGATTTGGCGTTGCGCAGGACCCGGAACCGGCGCGAGAGCACTGCGTAAATCGCCTCCTTGGTCGTGGTCTTGCCGACGCTGCCGGTGACCGCAACCGCGGGGACCGAAAAGGTGGCGCGATAGGCGGCAGCCGCATCCTGAAAGGAACGCAGGGTCTCCGGCACGACGATGAGATTGGCTGCAGCGGCCTCTCCGGCGTGTTGCGCAAACCAGGCGGCCGAGACCATCGAGACCGAGACACCCGCAGCAGCGCGGGGCAGGACGAAATTGTGGCCGTCGAACCGTTCACCGGCGAGGGCGACAAAGAGGTCGCCGGGCTGCGCAGTGCGCGAGTCCGTGGAGACTCCGGAGAGCGGGCGCTGCAGCAGCGCCTCTTCTCCGAACCACTCGCCCGCAGTCCAGTGCAGAATATGAGCCGGTGTCAGTTCTGAATAGGCCATCATCTTCTCAAAAAATGAGCAGTTTTCTCAGATCGACCGAGGATTCGCACACCAGCAGCACCTGGTCGCCCGGATTGGTCCGCCTTCCGGGAGGCGGCTGCTGCGAGACCACCTTGCCGCTGCCGTTGACAACAGCGGTGATGCCCTCCGCAGCCAGAACATTGAGGGCGTTGCGAATCGGCAGTCCGGTCACGCGCGGCACAACATGCCGCACCTCATCGGAGGGGCCCTCCTTGCAGACCAGCCTGACGGTTGCGGGTATCGAAATCTCCGCCCCAGCCCGCGGATGCTGCTCCACAATCACGCCATGACGCCCGGTGATAGCCAGCTCGATCTTGAGATCACCGGCCATCTGTACGGCCGCGGACCGGTTGAACCCGACAAAATTCGGGACGATCCGGCGGTCCTCCTGAACAAATTTAAGATCCAAATCCTTGCCCTCCTCCGCCTCCACATCAACCCCGCGCTGATAGATGATCTGCTGCGCAATCCGCCTGAAACAGGGCGCAGCAACATCCCCGCCCATATAGCTTCCCTTCGGATTATCGATCATCACATAGATCGCCACATCGGGATTCTCCTTGGGGAAAAACCCGCCGAAGTTGGCCACATACTGCCCCTTGATGTAACCGCCGCCGCCGCTGCGCACCATGCGCGCCGTCCCGGTCTTGCCGCAAACCGTCAGCCCCTCGAGTTGGGCCTTCCTGGCCGTCCCCTCTCCCACCACATCGGCCATCATCTCCTTGAGTATGTTCGCGGTCTCCACCTTGATCACCCGGCGGACCGCCCTGGGCCGGAACCTCTCCTGCACGTGCCCCTCAGCATCCTGAATCTCCTTGACCAGATAGGGGGTGAGCAGAATCCCGCCGTTGGCGATGGTGCAGAACATGTTGGCCATCTGGATCGGGGTCACCGCAATCTCGTGGCCGAAGGCCATGGCGTAGGGGGTGAAACCGGACCACTCGGCCATATCGCGAAGCTGCCCGTTGACCTCCCCCTCCAGCCCGATGCCGGTGCGGGTGCCGAAGCCGAAATCACGCGCATACCGGTAGACAATCCCCTTGTCCTGGTCCTTGATCGCCTTGGCCATCCCGATGTTAGAGGATTTGACGATGACATCATGAATGGAAAGGCTTCCATACTTGTGAACGTCGTGAATGGTCTCTCCCATCACCTTCCAGACCCCGTTCTCGCAAAAAATCTTGTCCTGCGGGGTATAGATGCCCTCATTGAGGAGACCGGCCATGGTGACCAGCTTGAAGGTCGAACCGGCCTCGAACTGGTCGGTGATGGCGCGGAGGCGGTAGGAAGAGGGCGCGAACTTGCCGTAGGCGTTGGGATTGAATCCCGGCTCCGAAGCCATGGCCAGCACCTCGCCGGTCTTGGGATCCATGACCACGACCACGCCGCTGTCGGCGTTGCTCTCCTGCAGGGTCCGGCGCAGCTCGCGATGAGCGATGCTCTGGATGCCGGCGTCGATGGTGAGCACAACATGTCCGCCCGGCTCAGCCTGATGGACCGGGTAGTCGGGATGGTAAAAGGAGTACTGATTGCCAACAGCGGTCTTGTGTTTCACGGCATGGCCGGGTACGCCAAAGAGCAGGGGCTCGAGCTTTTTCTCGATGCCGCTGATGCCGTGGCCGTCAGCATCCATAAAGCCGAGGATCTGGCTGCCGACCTCGCCCATGGGATACTTGCGGCCGTTCTCCTTGATGATGCTGATGCCCTTCAATCCGAGGGCCTCGACCAGCAGTCCGGTATGCCGGGCTTCGCGGCGCACCAGATAGCCGAACTTGCGGTCCCGGCGCATTTTGGCCTGCAGGGTCGAGGAGGAGACGCCGAGGATGCGGCTCAGCTTGCGCGCGGTGGCTGCGGGATTGCTGATCCGCTGCGGATAGACGCCGATCGAAACCGTGGGCACATTGATCGCCAGCGGCCGCATACGGCGGTCGTAGATGGTGCCCCGCACCGGGTCAAGCCTGACCTCCTGAAGATATTGTTTCTCAGCCAGCACGGCGTATTTCTCCCGGACGATGATTTGGATGTAGACCAGCCTCAACACCACAACGATGACGATGGTGGCGAGCACCCGGTAGTAGAGATTCAGACGCGACTGATCCCTGCGCTGCTGATTTTTTCGATTGGAGGAGTAGTTCATCATCTGTCACTGTTTTCGCGGTTCCAGGACCCGTTGCGGAAGGTCAGCGCTGCCAATCTTCCAGTTTATCCACCAGCTTGCCCACCACCCCTTTCTCCCGAAGGACGATGGTCGGCACCGGCACCAGCTTGAGCCGGCTTTCCGCCAGCTCGCCCATCCGCTGCATCGAGCGCAGTTCGTCGATCCTGACCTCGAGCAGGGCGTTCTCGCCCTGGAGGACGAGAAGCTCCTGCTCCAGTTTGCCGTTGCGCCGGATCTGGTGATCGACATTGACCTTCTGCCAGACCTTGAGGAAAACCAGCACGGCGATGATGGCCAGGACCGCGATCACCTGTTCGCGTACGCGCAGATAGTCGCTCTTGTGCGGACGGACCTGATATCTCTTGCTCTGCAGACGCATGGATTGCTCACCTAGACGATTTTTTCCGCCACCCGCAGCCGCGCCGAACGCGCGCTCGGATTGGCCGCAACCTCCGCAGCCGAAGGCACGACCAGCCTGCCAACCGGACGAAGACGCGCCACCGCCCCGCAAACACAGAACGGCAGCTTCGGCGGACAGGTGCAGGGATCAGCCTCATTGCGGATGAACTCCTTGACGATCCGGTCTTCCAGAGAGTGGAAGCTGATAACCCCGAGACGACCGCCGGGCCGCAAGGCCGACAGGGCCTGCGGCAAAAAGAGCTCAAGATTCCTGAGCTCGTCATTGACAAAGATACGCAGGCTTTGAAAAACCCGCGCACAACTTTTGATTGTATGCGAACCCGGCACAGCGGCGCGAATGATGTCGGCGAGCTGGCCGGTGCGGATAATCCTGCCCCGGCTGCGCGCGCGCACCACAGCACGCGCAATCCGCCGCCAGGCGCGCTCCTCACCCAGGGTGCGGAAGATCTCGCCCAGCTGCCCCTCGTCAAACTCGTTGACGACCGTCTCGGCGCTGAGACCGCTCTGCGGATCCATCTGCATCGCAAGCGGTCCATCCGCTGAAAACATAAAACCCTTCTCCGGATCGGTGATTTGCAGGGTGGAAATACCCAAGTCGGCGAGAATGGCATCTACATGACCCTGATCAGATTGCGCCAGAAGAGTCTGTAGATCGCGAAAATTACCCCGCACTACCTGGATACGATCTGCATAACTGGCCAGCCGCTGCCGCAGCCTCTGCAAGGCCTGGGGATCCCTGTCGATGCCTGAAACCCGTCCCGCGGACGGCATCACCTGGAGGAAAGCCTCCATGTGCCCACCGTCGCCGGCCGTCACATCATACACCAGCCGGGCCTCCTCGGCCCTGAGCAACTCCAGAACCTCCCGGACCAGTACCGACTGATGATATCCTTCCACTGCTCTCCCCCCTGCCGCTCAGTCCGGCTCCGGGGATGAGGCCTGACTTGCGCTGAGCGAAATACGTCCGAATATCTCCTGGATGGTCTCCTCACTGGCCACGGCATCTGCCTGATAGAGGGCCGGATTCCAGATTTCGAACACCTCACCGCAGCCCACTACCAGGACCTCGCCGTTCTCGGGAAGCTCCGCATAGGCGACCAGATTTTCCGGGAGGACCAGCCGCCGCTGCTTGTCCAGTTCACAATCCGCAGCCGCGCCGATGATATGGCGCTTCATAATTTGCTTGGATTTCTCATCAATATTTAATTTATTGAGGGAGGAGACCAGGGCTTTCCATTCGGTCCGGTAGTAGCCGGTCAGGCACTTGGCGATCCCACGGGTGATCTTGACCCGGTCACGCAGTTCATCTTCCTGGGAATAGTAAAGCTTGGTCGGCAGCGCCAGCCGCCGGTTGGTATCCAGGGTGATGTTATATGAGCCTGAGAGTTCGGCCATGATTCAAAGGACCCCGATAAAGAGAGGATTTAACACCAAAAATATCCAATAGAACCCAATTATTTCTAAAAATCTCCATTCTTCACCATAAGATAGCTTATTAGCTATTAAAAATCAAGTAAAAAAAGCGATTTTATATTGTTTTTTTGTGCCTCAGAGAAACGTCCCGCCAGGCCGCTGATGACCAATCCCGTTCATAATCGACCGAGTCCCACTGCCGCATACCCATGACGCAGGGAGATCACCCATGCCGTGCTTCCGTTGTATTGCCCTGATCAGCCTTGTTATGGCCGCTGCCGCCACCGCGGCCTCCCTCTCCATCCCCTTTGAAAAGTATCAGCTCGAGAATGGCCTGGAGGTCATCCTCCACCGGGATCTCTCCGATCCCGTAGTGGCCGTCGCCATCCAGTACCACGTCGGCTCCAACCGTGAGGTGCGCGGACGCACCGGTTTCGCCCACCTCTTCGAGCACATGATGTTCCAGGAGTCCCAGCACGTGGGCCAGGACCAGTTCTTCAAAAAGATACAGGGGGCCGGAGGCGAGCTCAACGGCGGCACCGGCAACGACGGCACGGTCTATTATCAGGTGGTGCCGCGCAACGCCCTCGAGATGGTCCTGTGGCTGGAATCCGATCGCATGGGCTGGCTCTTGAGCACGGTCACGGGGGAGGCCTTTGAGAACCAGCAGGGTGTGGTCCAGAATGAAAAACGGCAGAATTACGACAACCGCCCGTACGGGCAGACCAACTACGTCATCGGCAAGCTCCTTTATCCCCCCGATCATCCCTATAACTGGACGGTGATCGGCGAAATGGCGGATCTGCGCAGCGCCACCCTGGCCGATGTGCATGACTTTTACCGGAAATGGTACGGTCCCAATAACGCCACCCTGGTGGTTGCCGGCGACTTTGATCCCGCGCAAGCCCGATCGTGGATAGAGAGGTATTTCGGCGAGATTCCCTCCCGCGGGGAGGTAAATCCCCTCCCCCCCATGCCGGTCCAGCTCGAGGCGAGCCGCCGGGTCTGGTATGAGGACAGCTTTATCAAATCTCCGGAACTGACCCTGGTCTTCCCGACCATGCAGCGTTTCACCCGGGAGGGGCACGCCCTCCAGTTCCTGGCCGAATTTCTGGCCGGCAGCAAAAAATCCCCCCTTTACCAGATCGTGGTGGAGGAGGAAAAGCTCGCCCCTGCGGTGCGAGCCTGGCAGAGCAGTCAGGAGGTCGCCGGCGCCTTTTACATTCGTATCCGCGCTTTTCCTGAAGTCTCCCTCGCGCGGGTTGAGGAGGCGGTCACTCGCGCATTCGCCCGCTTCGAGGAGCGGGGTTTTACCGGCCGGGATCTGCAGCGCCGCAAGGCGGGCATGGAGACTGCCTGGTACAACCGCGTCTCAAGTGTTCTCGGTAAATCGATGCAGTTGGCCAATTATAATGAATACGCCGGATCGCCCGGCTATATCGCCACCGATCTGGAACAAGCCCGGTCGATCACCGGGGAGGAGGTCTGGCAGGCCTACCGCACCTTCATCAAGGGAAGGCCTTCAGTACTCACCGCCTTCGTACCCCGCGGCCGCAGCGATCTGGCGGCTGCGGGCTCGGTGTGCTTTGAAATTGCGGAGGATCAGCCCGTCGCTGCGTCCCTTCCCGGTGCGGAGCAAAAGGCGTCCATGAGAGTGGAGAGGATCCCGAGCAGAATCGACCGCGCCCGCGAGCCCGAACCCGGCCCTGATCCCGTCATTCACTCCCCGCGGGTCTGGCGCAAGGAATTAAAGAACGGAATGCAGCTCTTCGGCATCGAGCAGCACGAGCTGCCTCTGGTGCAGGCCTCGCTGACGATCAGGGGGGGCGCTCTGCTGGACGGGGAGGGCAAAAGCGGCACAGCCAATCTCCTCGCCGCCTCTCTGATGGAGGGGACACGGACCAGAACCCCGGTGGAGCTGGAGGAGGCAATTGAGGAGGTGGGAGCATCGATAGTGATCAGCGCCTCCGCCGAGAACATCACCCTCAATGCCACCGTCCTGGCGGAGCACTGGCCGGCTGTGGCGGAGCTGATTGCGGAGATCCTGCTCGAACCCCGCTGGGATGCGACCGAGTTCGCCCGCCTGCGTCAGGAGACCCTGGAAGAGATTCAGCGTAGCCAATCCAGCCCTGCCGCCATCGCCAACCAGGTCTTCAACCAGCTCCTCTACGGCGAAGGACACCCCCTCGCCCTGCCGGTCTCCGGAACCCGGTCAAGTGTCGCCGCCCTGACCCTCGCCGATCTGCAGGGCTATTACACGCGCGCCTTCACCCCCCGGCTGGCCCATCTATCAATCGCGGGGGATATCACCCCCAGCCAGGCCCGCAAGAGCCTGCGCAGCCTGGAAAAATACTGGCAGGGCGGCGATGTCGATATGCCCAGGCCTGCCCTGTTGGCAGGGCCGCCCCAGGCGAAGCTCTATTTCGTCGATTTCCCGGGCGCAAAGCAGTCCGAGGTGCGCGCCGGTCACCTCGCCCTTCCGGTGCGCGATCCTGAATTCTTCCCCGCAACAGTGATGAACTACAAGCTCGGGGGCTCCTTCAACGGAATTCTCAATCTGATCCTGCGCGAGGAGAAGGGCTACACCTACGGCGCGCGCTCCCGTTTCAACGGCGGCGAGACCGGCGGCACCTTTGTCGCCTCGACCAGCGTCCAGTCCGATGCAACACGCGAAACCCTGGCCATCATCGCCGAAGAGATCCGGCGCTACCGACGTGCAGTCGAGGACGAGGATCTGGCATTCAGCAGGAACGCCCTGCTCAAGGCCAATGCGCGCAGTTATGAAACCCTGCGCGCCCTGGTCGGCATCCTCGATCAGATCGCCCTTTACAACCTGCCGGACGATTTCATCGAACAGCAGGAGGCCTTCATCCGCAATCTGACCAGGGCGGAACACCTGAGACTGGCGCAAAGGCATCTGCGCCCCGAGGAGATGACTCTTCTGGTGGTGGGGGATGCGAAGAGCAGGCTCGATTCCCTGAGCGACTTGGGCTACGGGGTTCCGGTCCTGCTCGACAAGGAGGGTAAAAGGATTGACTGAGAGGCAAAAAAAGAGCTGCCCTGACCGGCAGCTCTTTTTTTTTATTCCTCATTCAACAGAATGTCAGAAGAGATGGGGGATGAAGCGGAAACGCACGCGCGATTTGTAGTTCAGGTAACCGGGGTCCTGTCCGAGCAGCTTCTCTTCCGCCAGGGCGCGGTAGATCTGCCCCGCCGTTATAAGCACCGTCTTGAGGATGTTCCCCGGGCTCGGGTTGCCGAGCAGGAAGGCGGCGAGGAAAACGAGTTCAGCGGCGTAGAGGGGGTGGCGGACGAGCCGGTAGGCCCCTCCGGTCTTGACAGAACGATTGGCGGGTACGACACCGAAGCTCCTGCCCAGGCTGGCCAGGGCGTAAACCACGGCGATGAGGGCCAGAGACTGCAGCACAAGGGAGGGGATTTGCAGCCGGGGTGCCGTATCGACCGCCGGCCGCAGGGAGAATGAGAGCAGGACCGTCGACAGGGCCACCAGCCAGTCGAGTCCACTGCGGGAGAGGGCAGCACTGGCCCGGCGTGAGAAGAAGAGATAAACCAGCAGGCTGTTGTAGCAAAAGAGGCCAAGCCCTGTCGGGTTCGCGCCCCCAAACCAGTGGTGAAGGGAAGAGATGACCAACCCCAGCCAGAACAGAGCGAGAAAGAAATTGGCGGGGCCGTGCAGGAGCTGCTGCCAGGCTCCGGCGCTGGCGTGCGGGTGGGCATCTACGATCAGTTCGAGGCGGTCGCCGGGCTGAAGAGGGGGAGCACTCCCGCCCTCCCCGTCCCACTCCAGGACCTCCGTCGCGCCGGCGACCCTGGGGATGACGCGGCCGGGCGCCAGCCTCTCCTCGACGCGCAGCACCCCGCCGGCTTGATCGAGAAAGGCGATGCCGAGGGGGCGGTCCATGGACAGGGTATGAATCCCGCTGCAGCGGCGGATGAGCAACGCCTTGGGCTCCGCCTCCTCCGCCAGGGCGAGGAAGCCGAGCAGGCGCTGGCTCCAGCTCTCCGCTGCAAAGAGACGGCATGGCCAGTTCCCTCCGCAGGGATGGATCACAATTGGCACGGCTCACCGGTTGGCATGTTTTTCTCTCACTTTTGCCCTGACCTCTCAGCGGCGGATATCATGGCCCGGACATGCCTGCGAAGGTCTTGAGGATGCTGATGATGCCCGGCCCGAGGATGACGATGAAGAGGGCCGGGAAGATGAAGAGGATTAGCGGGAAGAGCATCTTGATGCCGGCCTTGGCGGCCTGTTCTTCGGCGGACTGGCGCAGCCTGGTGCGCAGGGAATCAGCCTGAGCGCGCAGGGTATCAGCCAGGCTGGTGCCCAGCTTGTCGGCCAGGACCAGGGCGCCGACCAGAATGCGCAGGTTCTCGACCCGGTTGCGCGTGCTGAGATTACGCAGGGCCTTCTCGCGTGAGAGACCGGTGCGCATCTCCTGGGTGACCACAAGCAGCTCCTGGCTCAGAATCGGAGCGCGCATGCCCAACTCCTGGGCGACGCGCAGCAGAGCAGCATTGAGCCCGAGTCCGGCCTCCATACAGATCACCAGCAGATCGAGAGCGTCGGCGAGGCTCTCGCCGATCTGCTGACGCCGCCGGGAGATGCGATGGCGTAAAAGATAATCCGGAAAGCGGAACCCGATCAAAAGGGTCAGCATCAGCAGGACCGGAGCGAGCATGGGCTGGTTGATGTGACGGTAAGCAAAGAGATAAAAGCAGACCGCAAAGAGGAAGAGGCTGCAAATGCGCAGGCCCATGAGAATGACAGGGCCATACTCGTGATGCAGGCCCGCCTGGATGAGCATCTCCCTGCTGCGCGAGACCGCCTTCTCGTTGCTGCCTCCGAGGCGCCCCAGGCTGATGAGTAGCTTTTCAAGACCAGCCGGAAGCTCGGTCTGCTTAAGGGCATCATGGATCGTGATCTCCTCCTGGACCGGAGTATGCGCCTCGGTCAGGCTGCGCACGCGGCGGGTGGTAGGATCCAGCCTGGCGCGGGCCAGTCGCAGGATGAGCAGGATGAGGAAAAAGACCGTGATAAATACCGCCGCCAGGGCGAGATAGAGTCGCATGCCCCCCCCTATTGATATCGGATGGCGATGAGTCTGCGAATAACCAGAAAGCCGACCACCTGGAGGACAAAACCGATGGTGAGCAGGGTCCGGCCGAAGCGCTCCGAGAGCATCGGCTCGAGATAGGTCGGATTGATCACCTGCAGGGCGAGCAAGGCAACCAGGGGAAGGCTGCCGAGCACCCACAGGGTCATCCGGCCCTGGGCGGTGTAGGTGCGGATCTGCCCCATCAGCTTGAAGCGCTCCCGGATGGTGTAGCTGATTTTCTCGAGTATCTCAGCCAGATTGCCGCCGGTCTCGCGCTGGAGAAGAACGGCGGTCACGAAGAGTTTGAGATCGAGGCTGTTGACCCGCTGGGTGAGATTGACGAGGGCGTCCCGCAGGGGCAAGCCCAGGTTGTTCTCCTCGAAGGTTTTACGGAATTCAATGCAAACGGGCTCCGGTGCCTCGATGGCGACCATCTGCAGGGCCTTGGTGAGGGCGTGTCCTGCCCGCAGCGAGGCGGTCATCATATCCAGGGTATCGGGAAAAGCGCGGATAAAGGCGCGCAGCCGGCGGGTGCGCAGGACCAGGATATAAAGCAGAGGCAGGGCGGCAGCCCCCAGGGTCACCACCACGCGCAGCAGCACTCCCGGGGCGCCGGAGGAGAGCAGGAGGCCACATGCTCCCAATGCCGCGCTCGTGAGCAGAACCATGCCGACATTATGTTTGCTGCCCGCCTGTTCGAGCAGGAGGCGCAGCCGGGCCGGAAAATCGAGCCCTGACAGAAGGCGATTGAAGAGCGAGATATCGCTCAACCGCTCATCGCGCAGGACAAAGGGCATACGGGCGGGATTGATCCCGGCCTCGACGGCATAGGCGGCCAGCCGGCGGTCGATCTTGCGCTTGCTCCCCGCCTTGCGCTCATAGACCACCAGAAGAAGGGCGAGCACAAAGAAGAGGAAGAAAAGAAACAGGGCGCTCATCAGCAGGATCATGGGGCGGGTTCCTCCTCCGGCGGCAGTTCGAAGCGCGGTTCAAACATCTCATCCGGCATTCTGATCCCCGCGGTCTCGATCTGCTCAATGAACTTGGGACGGATGCCGGTGGTGCGGAAGGTCCCGACCACCTGGCCATCCTCACGGATGCCGAGCTTTTCGAAGAGGAAAATGTCCTGCAGGGAGATGGTCTCCCCCTCCATGCCGACGATCTCGACGACCTTGACCACCTTGCGGGAGCCGTCGCTGAGGCGGGAGATCTGGACGATGATGTGGATCGCCGAGCTGATCTGTTCGCGCATAGCGCGGTCGCCGAGATTGGCGCTTGCCATCAGCACCATGGTCTCGAGGCGGCGCAGGGCGTCTCTCGGCGAGTTGGCATGCAGGGTGGTCAGCGAGCCGTCGTGGCCGGTGTTCATGGCCTGGAGCATATCCAGGGCCTCCGCGCCGCGCACCTCGCCGACGATGATGCGGTCCGGCCGCATGCGCAGGGCGTTGCGCACCAGATCGCGCTGCACGATGGCTCCGCGCCCCTCGATGTTGGCGGCGCGGGTCTCAAGGCGGACGGTGTGCCGTTGCTGCAGCTGCAGCTCCGCGGCATCCTCGACGGTGATGATGCGCTCCCCGCTGGGGATGAAGCCCGAGAGGATGTTGAGCAGGGTGGTCTTGCCCGAACCGGTGCCGCCACTGACGAGGATGTTGAGGCGGGCGCGCACGGCGGCGGCGAGCAGCTCGGCAATGGCGGGGGTGAGGCTGCGCAGCCGCAGCAGATCATCCATGGCCAGCCGCTGCAGACCGAACTTGCGGATGGAGAGGATCGGACCGTCGATGGCCAGCGGGGGGATGATGGCATTTACGCGCGAGCCATCCGGCAGGCGGGCGTCCACCATGGGACTCGATTCATCCACCCGCCGCCCTACCTTGGAGACGATGCGTTCGATGATGTTGAGCAGATGGACGTCATCCTTGAATCGGGTGTTGGTGGTCTCCAGCTTGCCGAAGCGTTCGACGTAGACCTGGCTGCAGGTGTTGACCAGGATATCGGAGATGGTCGGATCGTGGAGGAGGGGCTCGAGCGGACCCAAACCGAAGGTCTCGTTGAGGATCTCTTCTGTCAATCCCTCGCGATTGAGTTCGAAGGAGACCTCCTCGTCGGCGCTGAGCAGGCTCTCGATGACCTCACGCACCAGGGTGCGCAGGGTCTCCTGGGGGATGGTATCCAGCTTGGCAAGGTCGAGCTTTTCGACCAGGCGGCGGTGGATGCGTTCCTTGAATTCATGGTAGGCGTGCTGGCTCTGCAGGTCACTGGAGACTGCGGCAACTTCGCATACCTGTGCGGACGGGGCGGGCTTCGCCTGCCGAGCCCCGTTACCTCCTTCCTCACCGGCTTTGAGCCGTTGCAACAGGCTCACGGTTCACTCCTTTCGTCCAGTCAGGCGCCTGAGCAGCCCCCTGCTGTTTCTGGGCGCTGCGGTGTTTTTTGCCCGCCCCTCCGCCTGGATATGGTTTAAAAGTTCGGCCATCTGCAGGCTGAAAGGATGGCGGGGCCGGCTGAGAATGATGGGCTCGCCGACATTGATGCTTTCGAGCAGGGCGCCGTTCTCCTGCAGCGGCAGGCGGCAGCAAACGGATCGTCCGATCGACCCCTCAATGCTCTGCAATTCATCGCTGATGCGCTGGGGATAGCGGTTGAGGACCACGGCGATCTTTTCTTCGGCATATCCCATACGGCGGAAAAGGGCGAGGGTACGTTTGAGATTATAGACTGTTGAGAGGTCGAGTTGAGCGATGGTCAGGATCAGATCCGCCTCATCCAGGACGCGGATGGTGACTTCGTCGAAATGGTCGTCGCAATCGATGATAATGAGATCATATTCCGGGCGCAGCAGTTCGAGGAGGCGCCCCAGACCGGCAGCGGTAATTTTCTCCGCCTCTTCCATGCTCTCCGGGCCGGCGATGAAATGCAGACCGCTGCCGTGGCCGGGGAGGATAGCGTCGAGGCGTGAAACCTCGAGGGTGGCGAGGTTTTCGAGCAGTTCGAGCAGGGAGATGCGGGGTTTGATATCGAGAAAAAGGGCGGCATTGCCGAGCTGGAGTTTGCTGTCGATGAGCAGCACCCTGCGGCCATTATTCTTCGCCGCGGCGACGGCAAGATTTACCGCCAGGGTGGTTGTGCCCATTCCCCCCTTGACACCGAAGCAGCAGACGGTTCTGGCCCGGGCGGGCCTGTCCCTGCCGCTGTCGACGCCCGGCCTGACCGACTTTAAGGCGCGGCTTATCTCCTCATCATCGGCATCGGGAAGCAGAAATTCACCTGCCCCGCAGCGCATGGCGCGGACGATCAGTTCAGGCCGGGCCTGGCCTGCCGTACAGAAAAAGCGGATGCGCGGAAAGAGCGCACTCCATCGCGCCAGGTAGTCCAGCCCCTCCTCCCCGGTGCCGAGGTCGAGGAGGGCAATATCCGGCTGCAACCTGGTGAGCAGAGCCTCTCCCTGCAGCCACTCCCCGCACTGCCCGATCAGGCGCCCCCCCTCCTGTTTCTGCAGGGCATCAAAGACGGTATCGGGATCGTTCTCGCTGATGTAGATCCATGAGAATTCTTGTGCCATAGCGCCCGTTTCTGCCAATCATTCCACCAGGTGTACGCCGTAGAGGTAGGTGTTGCCGTTGCCCCAGATACCGTGGGTCAGCATTTCGATAAAGCGGCCGTAGAGAGCCTTGCCCTGCATCCCCTCGATAAAAAAGACCCCCAGGCCGGTCACCGTAACGGTGTTGCGGCCCGGATCCGGGGGGTAGCGCTCGTCATAGAAAGGGACGATGCAGATACGCGGACTCGAAAAACCGGGATAGCTGGAGCCCTGCACGGAGTTGGTATTATTGTCCCAATAGGCGCCGGAATCCCAACGCAGCAGAGCCTCCACCCCGTGTTTGGTCGGGCCGACCATGTTGCCCGGCTCCACCTGGATGATATCGCCGATTTCGACAATGCCGTCGCAACCGCTCTCAATATTCTCACTATAGGCGGCACCGCCCACCTCCGGGGTGCCGCGGTTGACCGGCGGAAAATCGACCGGATAAAAGAAGCCCGGATTGGTGCCGGGAGCGTCCAGGGAACCGGCCTTGAGCAGGGCATATTCTCCGACGCGATAATTCAGATCGGGGACAGCAAAGGGCCTGAGGTGGTCGGTGCCGATGATCGAGCCCAACTCCGCAGTCGCTGTAGCCGAGATCGTCACCCGCGGGATGCCCAAAGCGGACGCGAAAAAGAGGGGCAGCTGGCGGGAGGATGTGACCCGGATCCGGCTAGAGTTGGGAAAGCTGATATCCCCGGCGCCGACCGCCACCGGCTGGTTGATGCAGCGGTTGCGGCCGGCGAAGTCCATCGCCTGCTGGATGGCCAGGTTCTGGCTGGTCATCAGGCCGGCGGCCCCGGCCAGCGCAGAGGCATCCACCCCAGCCTGCAGCTGGTTGCGCGCGGTGAAGAGATAGCCCGCGTCAATCGCCAGCGCGGCCATACCCATCACCGCCAGCATCGAGAC
>ENA-UOWO01002415-UOWO01002415.1-activated-sludge-metagenome-genome-assembly--contig:-NODE-2415-length-23077-cov-4.941274_pt1 | contig 23077 bp, 22 predicted proteins | sample MGYA00238148_ERZ761564 | MGnify/ENA primary metagenome ERZ761564 (study PRJEB28885, sample SAMN05720194) | activated sludge metagenome | isolation source: Anaerobic digester | place: USA... | reverse complement strand
CGACAAGATCCCCATCTTCGGCGACTACAACTACGACATGGTCTACGTGACCGCCCGTGCCATCGAGAGGGGGGGCTACAGCGCCGAGGGCATCCGCAAGGCCCTGCCCGCCGCCGCGAAGGGCTACAGGGGCGTCACGGGCGACAAGACCTTTGATGAGGAGCGAAGCCCGAAGTTCGCGGAATACGCCATCTGGACCGTCAAGGACGGTAAAATCGTGGACTACAAGCTCCCGGAGAAGGCGCAGGAGAAAAAGAAGCCGGCTAAAAAATAACCCCCCGGACCGAACATCCCGTTCTGGCGCCCGCGGGCGCCAGAACTTTTTTTTGCCATGGACCTCACCTATTATTTCCAGACCCTTCTCAACGGCATCCTTGCGGGCTGCGTCTACGCCCTCTTCGCCATGGGGCTCACCCTCATCTACGGCGTGCTCAACTTCGTGAACTTCGCCCACGGCGAGCTGATCATGTGGGGGGCCTATTTCCTGCTGCTCCTGATGGGGGAGCCCTTCGGCCTGTCTCTTCCAGCCGCGATCCCGCCGGCTCTGGCCCTGACGGGCGGCCTGGGGCTCGCCATGGACACCGTCGTGTTCCGCCCCATCCGCAGGGCCAACCGCCTGACACTTCTGATCGCCGCCATGGGCCTCTCCGTCCTCCTGCGAAACGCCGCCCAGTTCTTCTGGGGCGCAGAGGTGAGGACCTACGGCCTGGAGATCATGCCGGGTACACCGTTTTTCGGTGTCTACCTCACGATGCCCCAGTTCGCGATCGTGATCGTCACGGTCCTGTGCGTCGCCGGCGTCTACCTGCTTTTTTTCAAGTCTCGCCTCGGCAAATCCATGAGGGCCCTGTCGGACAACCTCGATCTGGCCCGGATCTCCGGCATTGACACGAAACGGGCCATCCTCGCCGCATGGGTCATCTCGGCGGTCCTGGCCGCGATCGGGGGTATCCTGCTCGCCCTGGACACGAACCTCTCCCCCGAGATGGGCATCATCAACCTTATCAAGGCCTTCGCGGCGACCCTCATCGGCGGCGTGGGGAACCTCTGGGGGGCGCTTCTGGGAGGCCTTCTGATCGGGCTCGCCGAAAACATCGGGGTGCTTTTCATCTCGCCGGGCTACAAGGACGCCATCGCCTTCGTCATCATGGTGCTGATCCTGCTGGCGCGCCCCTACGTCATCGCCGGCGAAAGGAGCGACTGATGGACCTGCTCCTGCACCTGCTCGTTGTCATCGCCATCTACGCCGTCTTCGCATTGAGCCTCAACGTCGAGGTGGGGTACACGGGCCTCTTCAACTTCGGTCATGTGGCCTTCTTCGCCGTCGGGGCTTACACCTCGGCGCTTCTGACGCTCGCCGGCACCCCCTTTCTCTGGAGCCTCCCGGCGGCCCTGGCTGCGGCCGGCCTCTGCGGCTTTCTCCTGGGGATCCCCGCCCTGAAGCTCCAGGGCGACTACTTCGGGATCGCGACCCTGGGCTTCGGCGAGATCCTGCGGATGATTTTCATCAACGAGGTCTGGCTCACCAAGGGCCCGATGGGGCTTCCCGGGATACCGCGGCCCGAATTGTTCGGCTTCGTTTTCGACACCCTCCCCCGCTACCTGGCCCTCTCCGCGGCGGCGACGCTTGCGACCTTCGCGATACTGGCCTTCGTCGTCCTGAGCCCATTCGGCCGCGCGCTGAGGGCCGTGAGGGACGACGAGACGGCGGCCGAGATTCTCGGTAAGAACGCCTACGCTTTCAAGATCAAGTCCTTCGTGCTCGGATCCGTCTTCGCGGGGCTGGCGGGGGTCCTGTGGGCTCACTACGTCACCTTCATCAGCCCGGGGGACTTCACGCTGACGGAAACGATCCTCGTCCTCCTCATCGTCGTCATGGGCGGCAAGGGAACGCTCTGGGGACCTCTCGTCGGGGCCGTCACCCTCATCGTCTTCCAGGAGTCGGTGCGCTATCTGAGGCTCCCGCCCGAGTGGACACGGCTGCTAGGACCGCTGCAGCAGATGGTCTTCGGTCTTCTGCTCGTGGCCCTCATGGTCTTCCGCCCCGGGGGGATCGTCCGGGAGAAAGGGGAGAGGCGCGGTGATTGAGATCCGAAACGTCACCAAGTCCTTCGGCGGAACGCGTGCCGTCGCGGACTGCACGATCAGCCTCGAGGGGCTTTCCATTGCGGGACTCATCGGGCCGAACGGAAGCGGCAAGACGACCCTATTCAACCTCATCACGGGTCTTCTCAAGCCCGACGCCGGCGAGATCCGTTTCCTGGGGACGCGAATCGACGGGCGGCTGCCGCACCGGATGGCGGCTCTGGGTCTCATCCGGACCTTTCAGCTCTCGCGGGTGTTCCCGAGGATGACGGTACTTGACAACATGCTCCTCGCGCCCCAGGGCCAGACGGGGGAAAATTTCCTGTCCCTGTGGTTCAGGCTCGCGGGGATCCGGCGGCAGGAGGCCGACAATCGCGAGAGGGCCGGCGAGCTTCTGGACCTCCTGGGCCTCACGAAACTCCAGGACCAGTTCGCCGAGAACCTCTCCTACGGCCAGCAGAAGCTCCTGGAACTGGGTCGGGCGCTCATGGCGGAGCCGAAGATAATCCTCCTGGACGAACCCACGGCCGGGATCAACCCAACGCTGATCCGTACGATGATCGGGATGATTCTCAAGATGAAGGAGAGGGGCCAGGTGTTTTTCATCATCGAGCACAACATGGACGTGGTCATCGAGCTTTGCGAAAGGGTCTTCGTTCTCGACCACGGGGAAAAAATCGCGGAAGGAACGCCCGAGAAAATTCAGAAGGATCCGCGCGTGATCGAGGCCTATCTGGGATGATGAAGCTGGAAGCGGAAGACATCCATGCCGGCTACGGCAAGATCGAGGTCCTTCACGGGGCGACCGTCCGGGCGGCAGCCGGAGAGATCATCTGCATTATCGGCCCCAACGGATCGGGGAAGTCAACACTGCTCAAGACCCTCTTCGGGCTCCTCAAGCCGACCCGCGGGACGGTGACCTTCGACGGCAGGGATGTCACGCGCCTGGAACCCGGGGACAAGGTGCGCCTCGGGATCGCGTTCATCCCCCAGGGGAAAAATGTCTTCCCGTCACTCACGGTCCGCGAGAACCTCGAGATGGGCGGTACGGCTCTCGAAGACGAAGGGGCTGTCCGGCGGGCCATCGAAGAAGCCCTTGAGTCCTATCCCCTGCTCAAAGGGAAGATCCGCGACCGGGCGGGCAATCTCTCAGGCGGAGAAAAGCAGATCCTTTCGCTCGCACGGGCCGACATGGTCAAGCCCTCCCTCATCCTCATGGACGAGCCTTCCATCGGGTTGTCCCCGCGGATGATCGAAGAGGTCTACTCGAAGATCCTGGAGATCAACCGCCGGGGAGTCACGTTCACCGTCGTCGAGCAGAACGCCCGCAAGGCCCTCTCGATTGCCCATCGCGGCTATGTACTGGATCTGGGCAAAACCCGACTCGAGGACTCGGGAGCGGGGCTTCTGGAGAACGATGAGGTCCGGCGACTCTACCTGGGAGGGTAGGAGCGACTCCCCAGAAGGACCCGACTCGCCTCACGTCACAAACAGAGCCCAGATAATCAGGAAGGTCAGCGCCAATCCGATGAAGACGCTCGCGAACCCGAAGAGGCCGGCGAAGAGGTTCGCCCACACACCCGGGTATTCGCACTTCATCGACTCCAGCCTCCCCTCGGCCACGACCCGCTCGTACTCCAACGGGCGCTCCTCCATGAGCTGTTCGAGGGTATTGGAACCCGTGAAGATGTTGCGCTCGAGGGGAAATTTTCCCGGCACGAGATGGTTGTGGAAGAAGTGCATGATGAAGATGAAGAGGGCCGCGAGCAGGGCCTCCTCGGAGTGCACCAGAGAGGCCACGCTGATGAGCCACCCCGGCATGATGTACGAAGACTTCTCGGGGAACCAGAGGATGAGCCCGGAGAGACCGATGGCCGTCATCCCCCAGAAGACGGCAAAGAAATCAAACTTCTCCCAGTAGGTCCAGCGGTCGAATTTCGGCATGGGGCCGCGGTTGAAGAACCAGCGGAACATGCCCTTGATGTCGTCCCAGTCCTTCAGGTTGAAGAAGAGTGAATCGGGTCCGAAAAGTCTCCCGACCCAGCCCTTCACTCCCTTATCCTTCGGAAAGAGGAACTTGTAGGACAGCCAGCAGGTGTAGAGGAAGAGGCCCCACAGAACAGCGGCAGCCACCCGGTGCAGGTCACCCGCCATTTCAGCGCCGCCAAGCAGGCGGAACAGCTGCGGCGCCCAGACCGCACCGCTGTATTTCAGGGGCATGCCCGTCGCAACGAGCGTCAGGAACGAAAGGATCAAAAGAACGTGCATGGTCCGGTCCCGCCATGTGAAACGGCGCACGTACGGAACCTCTTCACAGGCGGTGATGGACGCCGGCTCCGGATGCCCTCTGCCCCCGTCTTTACACACGTGCCAGTAGGCTCTTCTCCACCACAGCAGGGTGTGAATCCCGAAGAATATGAAAACCGAGGCGAGCAGCCCGACCATGAAAATGTAGGTAATGTCGAGGGCGATCTTCCCCTTGAAATCATGATAGTCAGGGTGGGCTTCGAAATTCGCGAACCGGGGGTGGGTGCCGCTGTGGCACTTGCCGCAGGTCATGGCGAGGTTGTTGGGATGGAGGGGGGAACGCCTGTCTCCCGTGGGCAGGATGTTGTGCCCCACGTGGCAGTCCGCGCAGCCGGCCACCTGGGTGGGATACCCGGCCCTCTGGACCTTCCCGTGGTAGGTTTCCTCGTAGCACTCGACAACGTTCGGCCGGAGTTTGTTTCTCGCCACGAGCTCGGCATTCCCGTGACAGATCTTGCATCTTTCCGTGTAGTATGCCCTCCCCCGCTCGACGGAGGCGCTCTCCCCGATATGAAAGGACGGGGTTTTGTGAAGGGTGTGGCAGTCCGAGCAGGTCGCCGAATCCCTGTTTCCCTTCAGAACCGACGCCGTGTGGCCCAGTTCGACATACTCCTCGCTGCTGTGACAGTCCGTACAGCCTCTGGCTACGGCAATCTTGGGGTCCCCGGGATCCTTCTTGATCGCATGAATCTTCCGGTGGCAGTCCGTGCACTGGAAACTCTGGTGAAGATAGTGAGCGTCTTTCCTGAAGTCCGCCGCAATCTGCCCGTGGCAGCTGCCGCATTTTATCAGGACGGGCCTCTCCTCGCCCGAGGCATGACGGGTGACATTCCGGACGGTGTGGCAGCTCGTGCAGCCGTTGTTTCCGTGGACCGACGAGGGGAACTCGCCGCGATAGACATAAGACTCGTGACAGGACGTGCAATTTCCGCCCGTTCCCTGCGCCAGGCATGGGGCCTCCATCCCGAGGGCCGCAACGATGAAAGCCCCGGCAAGAACGGTCAGACACCGACTGAGAAATGATCTTTCCTTACGATTCCCGGCCGCCGCTTTTTTCATCTCTTAACTCCCGATTTGTTCACGGACTGGTATTGATTCCAGCGGTCCATGCCGCCTAGGAGCCTGATCACGTCCCCGAAACCCTTCCGGACCAGGTAGGAAGCCGCCAGAAAGGACCGGTAGCCGTTCTGATCGACCACGATGATTCGGCGGTTGTGCGGGATGTCGCCGTAACTCCTGTGAAGCTCATGCATGGGGATGTTGACGGCTCCCTGAATGTGGCCCTGTGTGAAGACATCCCTGGAGCGGATGTCCAGTACCAGGATGTCCTGTCTTTCGGCGAGCCACGAGGCGGCCTGGGAGGGACGGACGGAAAAAACAGGCTGGCGCAGTATGCGGTCCGGTGATTCCGTACCGTACCCGGCTGCCCTCCAGGCCGAGAGCCCCCCTTTCAGGGTGTAAACCCGCTGGTAGTGTTGTTTTCGCGCTTCCGCCGCCGCCAGGCAGCTGCGGTAGCACCGCTCGCTTTCACAGTAGAATACGACAGGTGCCGCCTTATCAACCGCAATCCGCCCGAGCTTCTCCACCGCCTCTTCGCAGGACAGGCACAGGGAGCCGGGAATGCGGTGGTCCATGCACTCGATATCGCTCATCGTGTTGACGAGCACAACACGCTCCGACTCCATCATCCTGGAGAGACCCGTGGCCGGCAATTCACCGGGCACCTCTCCCGCGGGCTTTTCGGAGACACAGGCGGTCGCGAAAAGAATCAGGACGGTCACGATGGCCGCTCTCTTTATTTCCTGCATGGGGCAGTCCTTGTACGGTTAAGGGGTTTCCACCGGCCCGGAACACTACTCGTAAGCCGGGATGCTCCGAAGTCCCCATTCGTTCATCTGGGGCTCCGCGTTGGGCTCTTTGGGTGAAGGATAGTCTTCCTTCAGGAATTTGCCGACATTGCGAATGACCTTCTTCGTGAAGAAGGCGGCGCTTTCGTCATGACAGTCCGTGCATCCTTTCGCGCCCAGCGTTTTCCCCGCCCCCAGGGGGACGACATTGTGATGGACCGTGTAGACGGCGGCTTTTGTGGTCTTCGGGTCAGGGGTTGCCGCGAGCTCCCCTTTTTTCAATTCATAGACCTGGTCCGCCACGAAGACGACGTTCTTGAAACCGATCTTCGTCAGAGCGCCGATCATCAGGCGGATGTCCTGGGGTGTCGCAACCGTCGGCCGCTCCACCGTTTTCCCGTCTGTCGTCTTCACCCGGACTTTTGTGACACCCTTGACGCCCTGATAGGCCTGCCGGACGTACCTGAGGCTGATAGGTCGAATCTCTTTGCTTTCGAGCCGCTCACCGAACCACTGGGTCACTTTGGGAACACAGGCGATGTACTGCTCCGTCCGGCCCTTTTTCGTTTCCGCCCGGGCAATCCATGGGCTCCAGGGCGCCGCCGTCTTTTTCGCCAGATCAGCCGCCGAGAAGGTTGTCTCCAGGGTATCGGCCGTGTACCAGGTCACGCCCAGGGTCCCGAGGTCGGCCAGGTACCCGCCCTTCGCAGGCTGCGTCGTCGAGTGACAGGCATTGCAGTTCACGAGGTAAAAATGGAAGGAGCCTTTTTTGAATTTCTCTTCATGGGTCCTGGCCGGGTTTCTGGCCTCTTTGGGCATGCCGGGCCGCGTGGGCCTGTACTGGCCTTCGAGATGGCAGGCCGCGCAGGTTTTCATGCCGGCGCCGTCCAGATCGTCACGCACCGTGTTTTCAGGGGCCCATCCTTTCGCGATCTGGTGCCGGAGTCGTTCGGCCGGTGTTTTCCCCACAAGAACATGACAATCGGTGCATTGAAGACCCGCCTTGATGTGGGCGTCTGATTCGGGTGTGTAAATGGTCCCGGCCTTCCTGGCATTGCTGAACTGATGGCAATTCAGGCAGTTCTTGAGGCCGACGCTTTTTCGAATTACGCCCCCCCTGAGACGGCCGTCGGAGAGAAACAGGTTGCGGTTGTCCCAGGCGTACTGGACCACGGGTCTCTTCTCGAAATTCCATGTCCCCGCCATGAAATCCGCGGCCTCAGGCCCTGCATTGGCGTTTTTGTAGCTGAAAATGCTGCCCTTCACGGTCCCCAGGCCGGCACCCGCGGTGGCGGCCCAGCGGTAGTTCCTGGCACTGATCTGCTGGTTTCGCAGGTCCATGCGGTAAGCGGGCAAATGGCAGATCAGGCAATCCGCCTCTAAGACCCCGCTCGCCCTGAAATGGCTTTTTCTGTCTGGCGAGGCGGCGGAGCTGAAATCGCCGTCCAGCGGGTTTTTGTTGTTTTTTTCAGCTTCGACGAGATTTCTGGACAGGTCCGGCTTCCCGCCAGTCTTACGGCCGTATTCCAGTGGTCCGCCTCCGGGGTGAGTCCACCCGCAGGCCGCAGAGATGACGCCCTTCGCAGGACTCAGTTTGCCGCCCGCACCGATCCAGTCATACGTGGAGAGATCGATTTGATTCGAGCCCGCGTTGCCCTTCCTGGCGACACGGCCCGCGTAGGAGGCGGGTGAGCAGCCCTTTCCGAACTGGCCCGGGGAGAGGATCCAGGGTCTCTTCGGGTTGTAGGCATCACTCATCTCGTCGAACCCCTGCTGGAAGTGATAGCCTGACGTGATGGTGGAGTAACTGTGACAGATACCGCAAGTCATCCGGGGGCTGAAGGGGTCGATGGTGTTTCTCTGGGGCGTGATGTTGTCGCCCAGGGAGTTTTTAAGCCAGACGTCCCGGTGCTTCCATCCGGGTGATTGTCCGAAGGCACCGCCCGGCAGAGTGAAAATAATGAAAACCAGGAAAATCATGAAAGGACCCTGTCGCTTCATGACACGTCTCCGATCGGCAGGAAGTACATTAATGGCGCAAGGGCGTGAACGGACGAATCACCCCGGAGCAACCTGAAGAAGGCATGCGGGGTCACTTTCGTTGAGTTAAATAGAAGCAATATTGTGTTCCCCGGGCCCGTCGGGCGGGCCCGGGGTGGAGTTGCATTGAATCAGCCGATCAAGGAGCGCTCGGCGCCATGGCGTCCTTCATCCATTCCATCGACGAGCCGTCGTAGACCTTCACGTTCTTGTAACCCAGAAGATCGGCCAGGGCTAACCACCAGCCTGTGCAGACCTTGCCCGTGTCGCAATAGACAACGATCTCGCGGGAGAGGTCGGACCCCACGACGGGCTTTGCGGCGGCCTCGATGCCCGCCTTGTCCTTGTAAGTGCCGTCCGGGTTAAAGAGAAGAGCCGCAGGCAGGTTCACGGCCCCCTTGATGCGGCCGGTCTTTGCGACGAAGCCGAGTTTCTTCTCACCCTTGTAAAACTCGGGGGCACGCACATCGACGATCAGTGCCTTGTCCAGGGCACCCAGGGTATAGGCCTTGTTCACGACAATGGCTTTGTTGAATTTGCCGTTGTATGCCTTCTTCTTGGGAACAACCTTGTCCTTGGAGACGGGTTTTTTCTCCGCCACCCACTTGTCGTAGCCGCCGTCGAGGACCGCCACGTTATCGACGCCGGCGTACTTCAGCGTGAAGGCGACTCTCGTAGAGTCCCAGCGATCCGGAACCGCCGCATTCTTCCCAACGACGACGACCCACGACATGGGCTCGATGCCCACGGAGGAGATCACGTCCCGGAGGTCCTCGTCGGCCGGAAGCTCATTCAGAAGCTCGCCTTTCTTGATGGCCCACGAGCCGTAAAACACGTTGACGGCGCCCGGAATGTGGCCGGCGCCGTATTCCTCGGGCTTGCGGACGTCCACGATGACCAGTTTAGGGTTTTTCAGGTTCTTCTCCAGCCAGCCCGTCGACTCGAAGGGCGCGATGTCCCTCGCGGAGGCGGCCGCCGGCACCAGAAACATCAAGACCATGCACAAAGCTACAACAAACTTCATTTTTTTCATGTCATCCTCCTATCTTGAAATGGGTATGGGCTTCAATTCATACACGAGACCTTCATTGGCCTTGGAACCGTTCGGGATGAGCCTGTCTCTCGTCAGGAAATCTTTTTTGTCTACATGGCAGGTGTCGCAGTTGCGGGTCCGCTCCGTGCGCTTCTTGATGTTGTGGACGGCCGAGTCCCAGTAATTCGGGAGCTTGTCAAAGTGTTCCATCTTGATGCCGGCCTTCGCGAAGGTGTCTCTCACCGTCGGGATGAGCCTCAGGGTGGTCATCTCCTTTTGTGTTCTCGGGTTCCGGCCGATGAAAATCTCCGCTTTGGCCTTCGATCCCGTCGGGTGGCAATCGTAGCACTGCCGGTACGGGCCCGAAGAGTGGCAGCTCTGACAGCTGGCCTTCCCCCGGTGCTTATCGTGGGAAACCCTGGCCGTCAGCTTCGCCTCGCCTCCCGGCTTGTGGCAGTTTTCACATCTCGGTCTCTGCTTCACCTCGTTCTTGGAGAGGTACTTCTGCCCGTCGCCGTGCATCTCCTCCTTCTTGTGGCACTCCAGGCACATCATGCCCTTCTGGTAATGGACGTCGACGCTCCCCCCGTACTCTCCTGTGTATTCCGGGTACACGCGGCCCCCGTGGCAGAAAGCGCAGGTCTTCCCCTCGTTTTTCTTGACGTACTTGTGCCCCTCGATGAGGCCAACGCTGATCCCGCCGACGGCGGGGCTACGGACATGGCAGTCGCCGCAGGAGGCGTGGCAGGTGCGGCAGGATTTCTCGAAGACTTTTTCATCGAAGGTCTTGACCTCGGCGTCACTGAAGCGGCCCGCGACGCCATGTTTCTGGCCCGCGGACGTATAATGAAGGGATTTGCCGTAGTTCTCCGCAATGGGTTTGTGGCACATGCCGCAGAGTTTGAGGTTGTCCGAAGGTTTCTTCACGATCCCGTCGTGAGCCGCCTTCACGTCCGTCGCCGCGGCGTCGCCCTTGTGGCAGAAGACGCAGCCCATCCTGAAGTGAACATCTTTGCCGATCAGTTCCTTGTCGACCAGGAAACCCTTGTAATAGGTCTCCGCCGTAACCGGCGGAGGCGCCCCTGCTCACCCTTCCCCCTCGCCGCCGATTTCGGGAAGCTTACAGAGCTTCTTCAGCTGTTCCCCGTCGGTGTGGCAGTTGATGCACCCGTTACCATTCGTCGCTTTGAGGTTGGATGAATATAAAAAGACCGGGACGACCGTAAGAAGAACGGCAAGAAACACGCTTCTTTTGGGCATCCTCCCCTCCTTTTGAGACCATTGAAAATACTACAGGTGAGACAGACGAAAGTCAATTTTTTTGTAGGTGGTTACCGTGGGAATTGGCCTGAAATGGCGGGTTTTGGGGTGGCGGTCACGGCAAGGGGAAACGATCGGGGAGTAACGTTCTAAAAAAAAGCCCCTTTCAGGGGCTGTGGAAAACGGCGGGGAAAAACGACTTGATTGCGCTCTGCGGAACGTCTGGTCTGTCGGAGCTGGCAGTGTTACTCATTCTGCAAAGGACAGGGAGGGGACACTGGCGAGTCCGCGCATTTTCTGGCGTCTCTCCTCGAGGGTTTTGCATTGAATGCAGTAGGTCGTCACGGGCCGTGCCTTGAGTCTCTGCAGGGAAATGGGCTCCTCGCATTCCTCACAGATGCCGAAAGTGCCTTCTTCGATCCGCTGGAGGGCTTCCCTCATCTTGAATCAACTTGCGCTCCCTTTCCCGGATTCTCAATTCGAGGTTTCGCTCGCTCTCCTGTGAGGCCCTGTCGTTTGGGTCGGCAAAAACTTCTTCCTCGCCGGCCATCTCGCTCACGGTCCTGCCTGCGCCCTTTATGAGCTCATCGATTCGTTCATTGAGCAACTTCTTGAAATACTTTAATTCCTGCGGTTTCATAGATCCTCACCTGTCTTCACGCTGCCTTCTATACCTCATCTGGAATAGAAGGCTCGCCTTCAGTCCTCATTATACAGGAACCATGCCAGATATCAGGCTTTTCAGGAACGCGGCTCCCGTCAAACGGGAGCCTGAAGGCGTTCCCCTGGACAAGATCAGTTTTTCCTGTCATTTTACGCTGCGATATCATATATACCCTCGCACTCTTGACGGTGAGGTTCTACGGAGGAGGCGGCCATGAGAATTGACCCTTCGGCTTATAAAAACATCGTTTTTTTCACGGGGGCGGGGATGTCAGCGGAAAGCGGCATTCCCACCTACCGGGGAAGCGGCGGTGTCTGGAGCCAGTACCGCTGGCAGGAGTACGCCTGTCAGACGGCCTTCGATGAGGACCCCCGGAAGGTCCTCGCTTTCCATGAACTCAGGCGGCAGGCGGTGCTGGCCTGCAAACCCCATGCGGGGCACGATGTGATCGCCGGGGTGGAGAAAGCGCACCCGGGCGTCACCGTCGTCACCCAGAACATCGACGGCATGCATCAGCGAGCGGGGAACAGGGGGGTCATCGAGCTTCACGGGAGCCTCTGGCGGCTTCGCTGCCCATGGCACGGGGTCATAGAAGATATCGGGGAGAAATACCAGGGCTACAAATGCCGGGAATGCGGGATCTGGCTCCGGCCGGACATCGTCTGGTTCGGGGACAGTCTCAATCCCGGGGTCGTCGGCGAGGCGACAGGCGCCATCCGGAAGTGCGACCTCTTGATCAGCATCGGGACCTCAGGCGTTGTCTGGCCCGCAGCGGGTTTCCCGCAGATCGCCCGGGATAACGGCGCACGGCTCATCGAAATCAATCCGGAACCGAACGAAATGTCGCACCTGTATGATGAAACGATCCGCGCCGGCGCCGGTGCGGCCCTGCCGGAGCTTTTCAAGAAATGATAGAAATACACCGGGAATAACGGAAAGGAGATCGGACTGCGATGAAAGTGGTGGCCATCAACGGAAGCTCGAGGAAGGACGGCAATACGGCAATCCTGCTCAACGCGGTCATGGAGGAACTGAAAAAAGAACGCATCGAAACGGAACTGCTCCAGATGGCGGGCCAGAACCTCCAGGGATGCGTTGCCTGTTACAAGTGCTTCAAGAACAAGGACGGCCGGTGCGTCAACGAAAAGGATAAAATGAACGAATACATCGGGAAGATGCGCGAGGCCGACGGGATACTCCTCGGGTCCCCCACGTACTTCTCCGATGTCACCTCGAACATGAGGGCCCTGATCGAGCGCTGCGGATTCGTCGGCCGGGCGAATGACTACATTCTGAAACGAAAGGTCGGCTCTTCCGTAGTGGCCGTGAGGCGGGCCGGCGCCATACCCGCCTTCAACTCCATGAACCTCTTTCTGCACTACATGCAGATGATCCTGCCGGGCTCGAGCTACTGGAACATCGGCATCGGCAGAGACCCCGGCGAGGTGCTGAAGGACGCCGAGGGACTACAGACCATGAAGACCCTGGGCGAAAACATGGCCTGGCTTCTCAAAAAACTTCACGGTTGAAAGAACCGTGCCGGGGGAGCATGCATGAAACCTCGTGCGGCCTTTCACCTGGCCTGGATCATTCTCGCTGTCTGCTTTGCCAACCTGTTCGTCAATTACTCCGCCAGGCTGGGCTACGGTGTTGTCCTGCCTGAAATGATCAGGGACCTGGGTTTCAGCCGGACGGATGCCGGGTCCATCTACAACACCTATCTGTTCTCCTACATTCTCCTCACGCCCCTGGCAGGACACCTGACGGACCGCTTCGGCGCGCGCCTGGTGATAACGTTCTGCTCCCTCGTCCTCGGGGCGGGACTTCTGCTCATGGGCCGGGTGGACTCCCTTTATCTTGCCTGCTTCGCGTACGGCGTCGTGGGCCTGGGGGCCACGGGGATGTGGACACCCGTCATCACGGTCGTCCAGCGATGGTTCGCCCCGCACCGCAGGGGGCTCGCCCTCGGCATCCTCTCGACGGGCTTTGGACTAGGGTTTGCGGCCATGGGGGCGGCTTTCCCCTGGATTGTCCGGCACTTCACATGGAGGCACGCCTGGTATTTCACCGGTGCCGCGGCCCTCGTCATGGTGCTGGCCAACGGTCTTTTTCTCAGGCGGGATCCTGAATCGACGGGTGTGCGACCCTGGGGCGAGACAAAGACGCAGAGACACAACACACCGGCGAAGGGTCAGGCCGCGGTGCGTTATTCCGCATCGGAAATTTTCCGGGACCGGGTTTTCTGGATGATCGGCATTTCCTACCTGCTGATTTCATACAGCCTCTACGGCATCACGACCTTCATGGTTGATTACGCACGTTACGAACTCGGCCTGTCCCTTGAGAAGGCAAGTTCCCTTGCCACGGTCCACGGCATCGCACAGGTCGCTGGCGTCCTGACCGTGCTCCCCCTGTCGGATTACATCGGCCGCCGCAAGACGATCCTGTTATCCAACGCCTTCGTCGCCCTTGCGGTCATCGGGATCCTGACGCAGGGGACCTCCTGGCTCATGCTGTCTTTGTTCGTTGCCCTCCTGGCGGTATTCTACGGTGTCACCTTCCCCGTCTACGGGGCCTGCGCCGGGGACTACTTCAGAAAAGAAATCATGGGTACGGTCATCGGCGCCTGGACCCCCTTCTACGGGCTCGGCGCCATATTGTCTCACTGGATAGGCGGAATGCTCCGGGATGCGCAGGAAAGTTATGGTCCGGCCTTCGCGCTGGACGCGCTGGCGGCCTTTTTAGCGGTCGGGTTTTTCTTCTTTGTCAAACCGTTGTCAAAAAGATAACAGCGTTGATGGGCGCAGGAAAAACAATTGAGCGGGGTGCTGGTTCGGGATCTGACCCCAGAAACAGCCCTGCCCTACCGATTACCACGGGGCAAAGGAGGAGGGGAAAACCCCATTTTAAGGCCAACAGTAAAGGAGGGGGAAACTGTCAACCTTAACGGTCGGTAGGGCCGGGGCGAGATATAACCTTCTTAATGTGTAAAGAGCTTTTTTAACGAATCTGACGTCTTATTTATTATGCACTTACCGTGCCGACTTGATAATTTTTTTTTAATACCCCGATTACATTAAGAATTTTATGTTATTTTTTTCATGCTGCCCTGACCTTGCAACCCCCCTCAGGCAATAATTGTCGAAAAATCCGCACCTCTGCAGCAAAAACATTATCAAAACGAATTGTTACGCATACCCCGCCTGGATACCATTCGACAAATTTGTCTGACAGGAAAAAACATCGCATTATTTCTATGATAACGTTTCATCTCATTGAATTTGAATTATAATTTACAATTATTTTTCTTCAGTAAAGGAGGGACATTTCAGGTCTTATCAGTCACCAAGACGGGGGGGCCATCAGGCGGGCTGTCTGGACGGGATTTCCTGTGACGAAAATCCTGCCGTTGTGGCAGGTATTCTCCTGTCCGACCCCGTGCCCGCTATTTTGCGGCAAGCACGTAGGCGAACATCAATGGGGCTACGATGGTCGCATCCGATTCAATATGGAATTTGGGCGTGGCGGCCGACAGTTTCCCCCACGTGATCTTTTCGTTGGGCGAAGCGCCGCTGTAGGAGCCGTAAGAAGTCGTGCTGTCCGATATCTGGCAAAAATAACCCCAGTATTTGCACTTTTGTCTCAAATCCTGCTGGATCAGAGGCACGACGCAGACGGCAAAGTCCCCGGCGATGCCGCCGCCTATCTGGAAAAACCCGACGGTCCCCTTCCTCGTGTTCTGGAGGTACCAGTCAATCAGGAAATTCATCTGCTCGAGGCCCGACTTCACGGTCATGAGATGGGGGAGCAGCTTTCTCCGTGATGCCGCGGCAATGTAGTTCCCCAGCGTGGAATCCTCCCAGCCGGGTGTCCATATCGGGATGTTTTTCCTGCAGGCCGCGACGACCCAAGAGTTTGCTGGATCGATTTCATAGTAAGGCTTGAGATCGCCACGGCGGATCATCTGATAAAAAAACTCGTAGGGAAAGAATCGCTGCCCCTTCTGCTCGGCCCTCCTGACGCAGTCGAGGAGATGACCCTGCACCCGGTGCATTGCCTCACCCTCCGGAATACAGGTATCGGTGACGCGGTTCAGGCCTCTTCTGTAAAGCTTCTCCTCGTCCCGGGGCGCCAGCTGCCGGTAGTGGGGAATGTGCACGTAGTGATTGTGGGCAATGAGGTTGAAGATGTCCTCTTCGAGATTCGCACCGGTCGTGCAGATGGCGTGCACCTTGTCTCTCCGGATCATCTCCGCCAGGGTGCCGCCAATCTCCGCCGTGCTCATGGCGCCGGCCATGGCCAGGAACATCCGGTTCCCCTTGCGGAGATGCTCGATATAGGCCTGCGACGCCGCCTTCAGGGCGTAGGCATTGAAGTGCGAGAAATGGTTGTCGATGAAATCCCGGACAGGGCGGTAATCGGAACTCCCCTTCCTGCCCGTCCTCTTTCTTTTCATGATCCCCCCTTGTTCGCGACCCATCATGAAAAAAAACGAACGAAAACATCGATTCGTGGACGCGTGAAGGTCCCCGGCAGTAAGAACAAGGAATCGTTAACTCAAATTTTGAAATTATTCAAGACGATTTTTGTTTCAGGCCGGATTTTTCGTCCGGTGATTTCGAAATGCGCAGGTCGTGTGCAATAAAAAAGACGATTCTGAAAGCGGCGCGTGAAGCCTTCGCGCAGGCATGTCAATCAATGTGCACCATCATTCTCTCTTCGTCCCCCGGCTCCACGACAATGCCCACTCTCTTTTTGCTCCCTCCCTCGCCGAGGAGGTACCACCGCTTCTCGAGCTCCTCTTTCGTCATGAATCCGTAGGTCCCGAATCGCAGCGCCGGGTCCATGAAATAGATTTTGTCGTCGTTGTAACCGATGGCCATCACGTAGTGCCCGTAATCCGTGCAGGCGTATGTTTCGGTCTTTTTCCGGCTCCAGGCCTGTATGATCAGGACCACCGGCTTTTCCGCCTTCAGGCACTCGATGAGCCCCTCGGAGGTCAGATCGATCAGAAGCTCGGCTTTGAACCCCTCCGCCTGGAGAAACCGAACCATCTCCAGCTCGTCCACGCCGATCTTGCTGATCTTGAGTTCCCGGCAAAGCCTCGCGTACTGGTGTCTCCGGTTATGGTAACGAAGGATGGAGGAAACGCAGGCCGCACCGCAGTCGTCGTGGGTCCGCTGTTTCACCGTCGGGTAGTGCATCATCTTCATGTCGGGTCGCTCTTTCTCGTCGATCAGTTGCCGCCTTCCCGGGCCAGGATGGTCTCCAGGATCTTCTTCTCGTCCATGCTCCCGAAATGCGCCATCTCCTTGAAACTCACGGTAAGGATGGGTTGAAGTTTTTCGCGGATGAATTTTTCGATGGCGTCGATCTTCCTGGCGTTGACGCCCTCGCCGAGCCCTCTCAGGTAAGAAATACGGACCCCGATCATATCAATCAGTGCGCTCGCCTCCTGCATGAGCTTGACACCGCAGAAACCCGGGACCTTGGTTTTCCGGATCTCATTTTTGAGCTTTTCGAGGAGTTCCTCCTCCGACCTGGCCTTCCGTCCGTAGTCCGCCATGGTGGCGCTGGATTTCTCCAGGAAGAGGCCTACCTCGCCGAGTTCCTCCATGATTTCACTGAGCCTTCTGACGCAACGATCGAGTTTCGCTTCGTCGGCCATGCAGGCGATCACTTCATCTCCCATGGTTTCTACCCCGTTGACCCTTGATTGCCCAAAGAAGCCCTATCATTCACATTTTTCATGCATTTTCAACAGGAAATGCAAGGGGTCGCGCAATGAACAAAGGAGGCCCTCGCCTGTCGGCGAAGGCCCGGAGATTAGTCAACTGTCCGATATTTATTGATTTTACGGTTTGAAATCGTTATTTCATCTTGCAGCCTGTCTGTTCGCAGGGCGTGCTGACGTCCTTTGCGGAGATGCTGCCTGCGGGCGCTTTGAATATGCTTGAAGTGTTTTATTTTCTTAACAATTTACTTATACAAGGCCGGTACTTATGCTGCACGGAAAACCGAACACTGGTTCTGTGGGTGACTTCGGATCCCTTGATTTTATTAGCCTTCCACGCTGATGAGCCCTTCCCGGATGGCATATTTGGTGAGTTCGGCTACGCTTCGCATGTTGAGTTTCTGCATCATGTTCCGGCGGTGCGTCTCGACGGTTTTAACGCTCACACCGAGATGCGAGGCAATTTCCTTCGAAGATTGTCCTTCCGCGAGGAGCTGGAGGATTTCCCTTTCCCGCTGTGTCAAGGGGGAGCGTGCAACGGATATTTTCTCATCGATCTTGTCGAGATACCCCTTCACGAGCACGTCCGCGATGCTCGGGCTCAAATAAGTGTGTCCGGTGGCCACGCTTCGAACGGCCTTGGCCAGTTCATCGAATGCGCAATCCTTCATGAGGTAACCCGACGCGCCCGCTTCCAGCATGCCTAGGACGAATCGCCGATCCGAGTGCATCGACAGCGCAATGACCTTGACGCCGGGGACTTCCGTCACAATTTTTCTTGTGGCTTCAATCCCGTTCATGTCCGGCATGGTCACATCCATGATGACCAGGCTGGGGTGTGTCTTCTGCGCCATTTTCAGGGCCTTCCTGCCGTTCTCCGCCTCCCCGATCACTTCCATCCCCGACTCTTTCTCGATCAGGGTCCGAAGTCCGTCTCGAACGATCTTGTGATCATCTGCCAGAAGAATCCTAATGGACATGTCCCATCCTCCTCGGTGATATCCTGCTCTTTCTGCGCGGGGCTTCAATCGTCACGGAGGTCCCCTTTCCAGGCCGGGTGTGGATATCCAGCCGACCGCCAAAATGTTCCAGCCGTTCCCGTATACTGAAGAGGCCGAACCCCCCCTCGCGATCCATTCCGTTTCCCAGCCGGGACTTGTCGAAACCCACCCCGTCATCCTTGACCCTGACCCGGATGTGGTCGCCGATTTCCCGTATGGTAACGGAGGCATGGCTCGCCTTTGCGTGCTTGACGATATTGAAAAAAAGTTCTCTCACGGTCTGAAAAAGTAAAACCTGGAGATCCTGATCGAGCCGTCTCATCTTCAGGTCACTCTCCAGTCGAACGGTTACACCGTGCTTTGCTTTTAACTGCTCCAACAGCCACTCCACCGCAGCGGTAAAGCCGAGTTCATAGAGGACGGAGGGGCTCAGTTCCGTCATGAGGGATCGTGTCTGCTGGATGGATTCATTGATCAGATCACGGACCTCCCGCACGGGCTCCAGTAGCCCGCTTTCCGAAGCACTTTCCTGAAGGGTTTCCAGTCTGAGTTTGGCCACCGCAAGGCTCTGGCTCACATGGTCATGCAGATCCACGGCGATGCGCCGGCGAGCTTTTTCCTCCGCCATGACCAGTTCAGAGGTCAGGGCCCTGAGCTGCTCGTTGCTCTCACGAAGTTTTTTCTCCATTTCCAGTCGCCCGGTGATGTCACGGGCGGCGGCAAACACCCCGACGACTTTCCCCGCCCCATCCCGGTACACGGTGGCATTGTACAGAACCGGCGTCACTCGGCTGTTCCGGTGGCGGATCTCCAGGGCGTAATCCCGCACGGATCCTTCCTGGAAAACGAGCCGGTAGCCCTTCCGGGCCATCTCCGGGTCCGTGAAATAGTCCGAGAAATCCGTTCCGATCAACTCCTCCCGCAAGTACCCTGTGACATCTTCCGTCGCGGCGTTTACGTCGCTGATCCTGCCGTCGGGGTCGATGGTCACGAGCGGGTCCGGGCTGGCTTCGATCAGGTTTCGGTTGTAGACCGTCGCCAGCCGCAGGGCCTCTTCGGCCTTCTTGCGCTCGGAGATGTCACGGGCGTGCACGGCAATCCCTTCCGCCGTGGGATAGGCCCGGATCTCGACCCAGGTCCTGACCAGGGGTGACAGGGCCTCGAAGAAAACGGGGACCCTGTCGATCATGGCCTTCCGATACTTCTCTTCGAAAACGGTTCCAGTGGCCACCGGTGAGACTTCCCAAAGGTTCCTGCCGATCAATGTCTCTTTTTTCATTTTCCATATCTTCTCCGCCCCTGTGTTCATGTAGGTAAACCGCCAGTTTCTGTCCAGGGTGAAAAAGCCGTCCGTGATACTCTCAAGAGTGTCATATAATTTACGCTGGGACTCACGCAGGTTCTCTTCCGCTCTTTTTCTTTCTGCGACCTCCGTCTCCAGTCTTGCGACGCTCTGCCACAACTCCTCCGTCTTCTCCCGGACCCTGGACTCCAATGCGTCATGGGATATCTGAAGGTCTCTCCGTGTTGTCTTGAGATCCTCGATATAACGCATCCGCTCCATGGCAATGGACACCTGGTCCGCCACGGCGCGCATCATGGCAATCTCGTCAGCGGTAAAAGAGTGCCTCGTGCGGGTCCCGAAGGAAAGGGTGCCGATCACACGCCCCTCGGATATCAGGGGATGGCAGGCGTAGGCCTGAATCCCGAATGAGCGTACGAGATCCGTCCGGGGATCCTGCGTGTCAAGGATATGCTCGGCCACGATCCGTCGGCCCTCCCGGGCGACGCACCCGCACACGGCAACCCCGAAACCCAGCCACTCGATATCACGCGCAGTCTCTTCCGGGATACCATCACAGGCGTTGAGGTGGAGACAGTCCCTGTTTTCATCGACGAGGTAGTTGAAAAAGACCTGGCAGTCCAGGTGCGTCATGATTTTCCGGCACAGCTCGTTGATGATCCTCTGCGGCTGACTGCTGATTAGCAGGCGACTTGCCGTCTCGGCCAGAATCTCCAGCTGACGGTTGCTCCTCCTGAGTTCATTTTCCGCATTTTTGAGAGCGGTGATATCCAGCCCGTATATGCGAAGGTGCCGGCCCGATTCGACGAAAAGGATCGTCTGGTGGTAATAACGTCCGTCGACGATTGCCTCCCGTTCAAAAGTTTTCAATGTCCCGTCCCGGAAGGCGGAGGTGAACCCTCCCCAGTCCGTCAGAAAGGGATGCCCCGGTCCGCGGTGAACCAGATCGGGAAACAGCGCCCGGGCCGAGAGATTGCAGTAATGCACGTTTCCGTCAAGGTCTGTTTCAATGATGGGGCTCGGGTTGAAATTCGGGAAGGATGCCAGGCGGGCCAACACGGCTTCCGTCTCCTTGCGCCCGGTGATGTCCCGCATGATGATTTGTGTCGCCGCGAGACCGCCGAACCTGAACGGTATGCCGATGACCTCGGCGTCAAAGGTCGCGCCGTCCAAACGAACGAGTTTCTGCTCCTTGGGAGGTGTCGGCCTTCCGCGTTCCGTGTCCCTGATGCGTTCCCTGACGCTGTCTAGACTCTCGGGATGAATGATGTCGGCGATGGGTTTGCCGATCACGGCTTCCGGCGCCGCGGCGCCCAGCAAAGAGGCCCCGGCCGGATTGATGTAGACAAACCGGCCTTCGCAGTGCACGGCGATGCCTTCGGGGGAATGCTCGACGATATTCCGGTAGCGCTCCTCGCTCATCCCCAGCTCGCCTTCAAGCCTCTTCAGGGCCGTGATGTCATTGCCGATGGTGAGGATCTCTCGAATCTTCCCCGTTTCATCGACGATGGCCCGGTTCGTCCAGTTGACCCAGACCCTTTCGCCGTTGATGCGAACGTTTTCATTCACGTTGCCGACGTATCGTTCGGGGTGTTCAACAATGTCCGCGGCCAGACCGCTCAAATCCGCCCCCAGAGAATCCCTGTCCGGGACGAGGGTCATGACGTTCTTCCCGAGGATCTCCTCGCTGGAGTATCCGAAGAATGTCTGGGCGAATTTGTTGATAAAAGTGATCTCCCCGTCCGGTCTCCAACTGAGGACGATGCTGTTCGCGCTCTCCACGAGCTCCCGGTACTTTTCCTCGCTCGCGGCAAGGGCCGCCTCTGTGATTTTGCGTTTGTCAATGCTTCGGTTGCTGCACCGTCTTCCAAGAAATTTGCCGCTCTCATCGAAAACCGGCTGGCAGACATGACCGATCCACCGGGTACTGCCGTCCCGGCAGAGAATGCGAAACTCAAGCTGTTCGATCCCACGCTCTTCATTGATTTCATCCAGGTGATGCCGGACGAGGCCCCTGTCCTCAGGGTGGATGATTTCCATGAAGAGGCCGGGATGGGTCAGGAACTCCTCCGCCGAGTAACCGGTGATTCGACTGCAGGAAGGAGAGACATAAATAAAGCGTTCATGAGGCTCTATCCAGTATTCCCAGTCGAAAACGTAATCCGCGACGATACGATAGGGCGTGTAAGCCTGGTTGAAGGCCTCCTCACGTTTCATTCGATGATCGGACTCCCGGCGCGGCCCTGAACGATTGACTCTCTCAAAGCGGCTTAGCCATGAGGAACAAGCTTTTTTGACCTTCTCGAGAATCAGGCCTGCATGCATTTCCCCCCCCTGAAGTTACTCGCGCCAACTTCACATATATTCACGCGTTATTTCGCTTAACTGTAAAAAAAGTATCAGGCCCGGGAAGATATGGGAATCGGGCTAATCCTGACATTGAGCTAACCTTTTCCTTAAAACTCTTAATCCATAGGATTAGGATAAAATAATAATCTTGGATTTTCAAGATCAGGGATAGCCCAATAGCAATAAAGTAAAATATGTGTAATTGTCACGGTAAAGACCAAAGAATGTTTCAGGGGATTTCGAACTTCAGCTGCCGGTATGTTGATCTTCTAACCCATTGATTTCTGGTCATAATCATCCATCTGGATGACACGTTCATATCCCGCGAAGAAGGAGGAAAAAGCGATGCCTGACATGATCCTGAAACAGACCGAAGAGTGGCTGGTTCAACATGAGCCGGAGATCGTCCGTTGCCCCCATCAGCCCGGGAATCTTCTCATCACCAAAGAAAGCTGCAGGAAACGCAGAGTCAAGGCCCGGAACGAAGATTATGCGAATATGATGAAAGGGGATGTCCTCGACTACATCTACAAGTCGGGGCTTTTGCGATGCAGGGACTGCCGTCTGGCATTGAACCAATATTCGAACGGGAAGAAAATCATCCCTTATACAAAGCCCGATTACGGCCCAATGGTGCGAGTTGCCCGTGCCTAGGGTAAATTCTCCTCCCATGGAAAAACCGGCCGGAATACTTTTCCCGGCCGGTTTTTCCATGTCCCTGTCTGTGGCTTCATCCCCCAGGCGATCAATTCGAGAACTTGCTGACCGCTTCGGCAGCCCTTCCCTGCCGCCTCATCCCGTCTCTCTTAGTATGCTGCCGGTGACAACCCACAGCTCCTCCTGCCCCGCACCCATGGAGGGGTCCGGCACCGGGTTGAAAAATTTCATCTTTCTCGCGACAAACTGTCTCAATCTTATCTCGACCAGACGGCGCCAGGCGGGTCTGCTGTCGCTAATGAACCCTTCGATGGCATCCTTCTCAATCAAGAGGTTAATCGTCCTGGACCTCACCGGGCGTCCGCTTTTTATCTCCGGAAGTTCCCAGTCGATGAGCAGGCAATAATCGTTATAACAGTCCCTGATCTTAAGGTTCGAGTCTTCCGGGAACAGCGGCTTGATTGACTGAAGAAGGCGGATGACATAGTTCTCGCGGAGGCATTCGTAAATCTCTCCGCCGTATCTCTTCCTTCTCCTTTGCCGAGCGGCCGCACGCCGAATGCCTCCCTATTGAATTCCATTTTTCGACCCGAGGTCCTTGTCATTTTTCCGCCTTGATCGGGACTTTGTTCCCGACCGCCTGCACCTCTTTCGTCTTGGGCAGGGTCACCGTGAGTACCCCCTTCTTGAACTCCGCCTGGGCCCTGTCCGAGTCGATCCCGTCCGGCAGGGGGATCACCCTGTGGAACGATCCGAAGGATCTCTCCATGACACGGCAATCTTTGGTACTCTGAGAC
>ENA-UOWO01002412-UOWO01002412.1-activated-sludge-metagenome-genome-assembly--contig:-NODE-2412-length-23094-cov-11.888667_pt1 | contig 23094 bp, 16 predicted proteins | sample MGYA00238148_ERZ761564 | MGnify/ENA primary metagenome ERZ761564 (study PRJEB28885, sample SAMN05720194) | activated sludge metagenome | isolation source: Anaerobic digester | place: USA... | reverse complement strand
ACAGGTTCATTTGTTCAATAGTTTCAAAATTTCCTGAAAGTAAATAATATAAATGAAAATAGGGATGTTTTTGTTTAGCGTGTTTTTGGAATTCTGGTTCGCAAACGAAAATGAGCTAAAATTTGCTTCAATGAGGCACGAAAAGCGGAGTGTAGCAGCGCTACATGAGCATTTTCGGAACGAAATGGAAGCAAATTTTAGCCATTTATAGTGCGAAGTGGAATTCCAAAAACACGCTATGATTGTTGCAGGAAAGGAAGTTTAACAACGGTTGCGGCCAGGCTTTTCCCCCCAATGGAAATGAAAATCTCGGAACCAGGACTAGCGTACGCCGTTTGAACATAGCCCATGCCGATGGGTTTGCCGAGGGTAGGAGACTGTGATCCAGAAGTAACCTTGCCGATGTTTTGTCCCTGCGCATCCAAAATGGCGTAGTCATGGCGGGGAATGCGGCGATCTTCCAGTATGAAACCGACCAATTTGCGACTAAGGCCTGCGGCTTTTTGTGCTTCAAAAATAGATTTGCCGATAAAGCTCGGTTTGCCTAATTTGGTAATCCAACCCAAACCAGCCTCCATCGGCGAAGTTGTATCATCAATGTCGTTGCCATACAAACAAAAGCCCATTTCCAGGCGTAGCGTATCGCGCGCGCCCAAACCGATGGGAGCAATGCCCAAGGTCTTACCCGCTTCAAAAACAGCATCCCAAATGGCTGCGGCTTGCTTGTTGTCCACGTAAATTTCAAAACCTCCCGCACCAGTATACCCTGTAGCAGAGATGAGCACATTGTCAAATCCGGCAAATTTGCCTTTGGCAAAATTGTAGTATTTGATGCGCGACAAATCGATGCCCGTAAGCGGCTGCAAGGTTTGCAGTGCTTTAGGCCCTTGTACGGCAATCAGGGAAGTTTGATCAGAAATATTGATGACTTTGGTATCAAATCCGCGAATGAACTCGGCATTGGGTTCAAGATGGGCATTGACCCAGTTCCAGTCCTTTTCGATGTTAGAGGCATTCACCACCAACATATAGGCCCGCTCTCCGTCGGCGCAATTGTCTTCAGGAAGGCGATACACCAAAAGGTCGTCGATGATCCCTCCATGTTCGTTGGGCAAGGCGGAATATTGTGCCTGGCCAATTCCCAGTTTGGAAGCATCGTTGGTGGTAATGTGCTGAATCAACTCTAAGGCCTGTTTGCCTCTGACGATGAATTCGCCCATGTGTGATACATCAAATACGCCTACTTTATCCCGTACCGTATGGTGTTCTTCCTGGATTCCCGTATAGGAGATGGGCATGTTGTACCCGGCAAAAGGAGCCATCTTGGCACCAAGGGCAATATGCTTTTCAGTAAGTGGTGTGTTTTTCATGCGTATATGTTTGAGGGGTAGAGGGTTCGGGGGTTCGAGGGTTCCTAATGTTACCTCGACTCCGCTCGGCGACCGTTTCGAACCCCCGAACTTCGAACTCCCGAACCCCCTACTGAATGCTTATTTTGTTGATGACATCACCAATTTGTAGATCGTGTACCACACTCATCCCATCGGCGACCGTAGCGAAGATAGTATAATTTCCATCAAGATGAGGCGCTGGAGAATGGGTGATGAAAAATTGTACACTTTCCGTATCCAAACCCGCCGAGGCCAACCCAACCATTCCTTCGTGGTCGTAACGCATGGGGGCAGGTACTTCGGTGCGCAGGGTAAAATCCAGGCTACCCGACCCGTCGCCACGTGGGCAGCCGCCTTGAGCCACAAAATTAGGCACTACCCGGTGAAAAGATTTACCATTGTAATACCCCTTGCGGGCTTGTGCTACAAACATGGCTACTGCGCCAGGAGCTACTTCCGGGAGCAACTGGATGCGAATGGTGCCTTTAGACGTATTGATGATGGCTACTGGTCGCTCGCGCAGGCTGGCCAAAATTTCCCAATTGATGGGATGATTTTTGGGGTCCGTTTTGAGTGCAGTGGGTTCCGCTTCTCCTTTCAGAAAACTGCGGGTTTTTTGGACTTCACCATACGTTTCAAGGTCACGAGGCAATTTCAAACTGGTGAGTACGGTATCCAAAAAGCCAACTTGTGGAAAATATTGTCCAAAATTGCGCTGAGGAAAGCGCAAGGCTTCTGCAGCAATGGCCATAACCCCGGCATCACCACTCTGTAAAGCTTGTCTGAAGTAGATCGAAAATTCTTTGCCCACTTTTCGCCAGCCCAGACCAAAAAAGCGCTCAAAATCTGGCCGGCTGGCAATTTTTTTCAAACCATTCCAGGCCGCGCTGCGTACTACCGGGCTTTTGACCAAAGTAGCTTGTTGTTGGATGTAGCGATAATTCCAGGGAAACTCACTCAATGCCTCCAAAAAGGCGGCTCTTTCTTCAGGACTGGCACTTCGTTCGTAACGACGGCGGCACTGAAAATTCATCATTTCGCGGTAATCGGCGTACAAAGGTGGCAAAAGGCGTTGGGCGGCGGCATAGAGACTGGCTTGTACCGACCAGGCAAGCGTAGAGTCTTTGGCCAGTTTCCAATAAAAAGTGGCATCACGGCCTTGGCCATTGGTTACCAGCGTCCTGGCGGCCGTACCGGCTACGTGGGCGTTGGGATCGCGCAAGGCATTAAAGATGGACAGGCGGGTGCGTTTGTAATCCAGTTTTCCCAGGGCTTGTACGATGTTCACCCGCACCCGGTAATCGGGTTCTTTAGGCAACCAGCGGATCAAGGTATCTGCGGCGTAAGGTTTGGTGGTTTTACCCAAACTGCTGGCCAGGGCCATGCGGATAAATGGTCTTTTTTCTTTAGGAGCAAGTGGTGCCAAAAAGGATGCAAAAGTATCGAGTTGTACATTGGCCCGGGCTAAAAAGTAGGCTGCAACGTAGTGGATGCGGTTGGAAAACTGCGGGTTGCCCAGCATTTCGACCATCCGTTTGGTGGCGGTAGTATCGGTGATGCCGCGCAGTGCAAAACGGTAAATTCCCCAGGCTAGGCCTTCAACCAAAATGGAATCTCCAGGTTTGTAGGTACTGACGGTACTCATCTGTTGAAGTGCTTTTTTAGAGCCACATTTTCCGATGGCTTCTAATATGGCGGCATTTACTTTCATGGAGACGCCCGTGCTGTCGAAGCGGTCAAATCCGGCGATGAGCAAGGGTTCAGCGGCTTTGGCCTTGGTTTGGCCCAAGGCATAGGCGACGGCATAGCGCACATCGGGCGACTCGTCTTTGAGGAGTTCGCCCAATTGTTCTACGATGGTCGAGTCTTTGATGGATGCAAAAGCCATTGCGGCAGCATAGCGGTAGGAGGGGTCAGCATCTTTTAGAAAAAAAAGTAAACTGTCTTTGTTGCGCAGATCCTGCAACTGATAGATATCCTGCGCGGTAGCATCCGCAAAAATATTGGTACGAACGACCGATGAAGCTTTTTTTTCGGAAGGAGGTATACAACTGGTAAGCCCCCAAATACAAAATCCAATGATGGCAAAAATGCCAATGCGCGTGTAAAACTTCATTAGTGAGTTATTTTCCAGGTGATGGTCTGGTGCTTATTGATTTATTTCATCGCCAAATTGATCCTCTTTACCCGTTCCGGTGTTGGTCGGATCTAAATTCAGCCCTCCCTGGGTATATTGGCTACAATCCAGGATGATGCCCAAATCTCCGGGAGGACGGAAAAAACGTTTAGAAGGGTCAAAATTGAGGTCTTTCGCACTTTCCAGTTGCCGGAGAAATTCAACAAAAAATGGCTTGGCCATTCGAGCTCCCTGACCATAGGTAGAAGAGCGGAAGTGGATCCAACGGTCTTCACCGCCCACCCAGGTGCCCACTACGAGGTTGGGTGTCATGCCCATGAACCATCCATCTACAAAGTCGTTGGTGGTACCGGTTTTGCCACCTACGTCACTTTTGATCCCACTGATGTTGGCCGCGTAGCGCAACAATTCGACCATGACGTAATTGGGGGCAGGCTGGATGGCTTGCTCTTCACGCACCTCTGACTCATAAATGATTTTGCCCGTTTTGTCTTCAATGCGCAGCACTGTAGTTGGACGCACAAAAAGGCCGTTGTTGGCAAACGTAGAAAAAGCGCCCGTCATTTCCATCACGCTTAAGTCGGCTGCCCCGAGGCAAATGGCCGGACTTTTGGGTACCCGATACTGGCCATTGGGATAACGGGTGCTGCTGTCGATACCCATGGCGTGGACAAGGGTGCGGATGGGGGTGGTGCTGTTGAGCTCTTTCACCAGTTTGACCGAAACCGAGTTTTTGGATTTGCGCAACCCTTCTTTTAAGTTGATCAAGCGCCCGGAGTATTCATTGTTGAAGTTGCGTGGCGTCCAGCGGGTAAACAAATTAAAATCGCCATCACCGGGTTCGATGGTTTGTTGCACGTCATACACGGTGTAACAGGGCGAGAGCCGATTGAGGGCAATGGCCGCTGCGTACACAAATGGCTTGAAAGTAGAACCGACCTGCCGGCTAATGCGGATGTGGTCGTACTGGAAATATTTTGAATTGATGCCACCCACCCAGGCTTTGACGTAGCCACTTTGGGGTTCAACCGCCAAGATGCCCGTTTGTAAAAACATCCGGTGGTATTTGATGGAGTCGAGGGGAGACATCACGGTGTCTTTTTCAAAATTGCGGCCCGGTTCATAAGTGAAAACCTTCATTCTGACCGGACGACGGAAATCGCGGGTCACTACTTCTTGCAGGCTTCTCCACTGGTTGAGTAGTCTGGGAAACTGGGTATGATTCATCACCTTGCGGTATTGAGCAGCCAGAGGGACACCAATGATTTGTTGTTCCACCAATTTTTCCAGGTAGCCTGGTTTGCTGTTTTCTTCTTCCATCCGGTCGATTTCACGATCGTCTTCATGGAAGAAACCCTCCCCGGCCATTTCTGATTCAATCTGGCGGGTAATGTCCCCGAGGTAAATGTCGCGGAGTACCTGATAGCGGTCGGTTGCACGTACGCTATTGTCCAGGGCAGCCATGCGGGTAGGCACGCCAGGGATGTTGGCATCCGATCCACCTTTGTAGGTCCAGGGGTCTTTGCCACGCCATTCGTTCCAAAATGCTTTTTGCAGGCTGGACATGTGTTTGATCATGGCTCGCTCGGCCAGACGCTGTACTTCAGGGTCGATGGTCGTATATACTTTGAGCCCATCGCGGTACAAGTCATAAGGTGTACCATCGGGGTGCTGCAAACATTCTTTGCTGCTCAAGATGGATTTAAGATCCTGGCGCAGTGCTTCGCGGAAATAAGTGGCAATGCCGTCAATATGCGATTTGCGGCGGAAATTGATCCCCAAATCAGACACCCTCACTTCATTGTAACGGGTTTCGGTCAGGGAACCATTTTTGACCATTTGATTCAACACAATCTCCCGGCGCTTTTTGCACAATTCTGGCCGACGCAGCGGGTTGAAGTAAGACGGATTTTGCAGCATGCCAATCAGCATGGCAGCCTCATGCAATTCAAGATTTTTGGGGGTTTTGCTGAAATAGGTATCTGCGGCGGCTTTGATGCCGTAGGCATTGTTGACAAATTCAGCCTTATTGAGGTACATCGTGAGGATTTCCTCCTTGGTGTATTTTCTTTCCAAACGCACGGCAATGATCCATTCTTTGAATTTTTGCATGACCCGCGCCAATCCAGAACCCGGTTTTTTGGTAAACAGCAATTTAGCCAACTGCTGGGTAATGGTACTTGCTCCACCGGAGCTGCGATCCTGGAGCATCACGGTTTTGACCATCACCCGCCCCAATGCTTCGAAATCTATCCCCACGTGTTCATAAAAACGTTTGTCTTCAGTAGCAATTAAGGCGTGTACCAGATAAGGCGAAAGCGAATCGTAGGTAATGGGAATACGGTTTTCAGCAGCAATCACGCCCAATAATTCACCATTGTCCGCCAGGATTTGTGAGGCTTCATCACTACGTGGGTTTTCCAATTGTTGCAAGGAGGGCAAATTGGAAAAAGAGAGAAACACAAAAAACAAAAATCCACCGAGCATACCATACAGCGTAATTCGCCACATCCATTTCACAATGCTGAGATGGGTAGGATGGTTTGCCTCACTAAAAAGATAATTGATGATTGCGCGCATAGCAGAAGAATAGATTCGCTCAAAGATACAAATTATTAGACTTGTTGTAACGGGAGACTGCTTGGCTCAAAAATGGTCTTTTTTCCTTATTGATCAAGCCTTCAATTGCTGGTAGTATCGCAAACTTTCCGCTATTTCATCGGCCTGAGCATGACAGTTGATGTGGACCTGGCCTGGTGCCCCGATCAATGAAAAATTGATCTTTTTGCCTTCATTCTTTTTGTCATTCCCCATTAAACGCAAATAGGCGGCAAAATTTTCTTCCTGAATAGCATAATGACCGTAAGTCTGGATAAAAAAACTACTGACTTCGGCTAAATCTGCGGCACTCAGGTAGCCCTGTTGCTGCGACAACCAGGCCTCGCAGATCATTCCGATGGCAATGGCTTCGCCGTGCAACAAAGGCTGGTCGGTTTCCAGCGCGAAGCCTTCTACCGCATGCCCGATGGTGTGCCCAAAATTTAGGGCTTTCCGCAGGCCTCGTTCAAAGGGGTCTACTTCAACCACGTGTTTTTTGATGAGTAAGGAGGGCACAATCAAGGCTGGCCAATCCACATCGTCGAGTTGATGGATGTTTTTAATCTTTTCCCACTGCGCGATGTCTTGTATCAAGGCATGCTTGATGATTTCCGCAAACCCACTGCGCAGTTCGCGCGCCGAAAGGGTGGCCAAAAAAGCCGGATCAACAAAAACGGCCTGGGGGTTGCAAAAAATACCGACACTGTTTTTGACCATTCCAAAATCGATGCCCAATTTGCCGCCAATGGAAGCGTCAACCTGCGAAAGCAGGGTAGTGGGTACTTGCACAAAATCAACCCCACGTTTGTAGGTGCTGGCGCAAAAACCGCCCATGTCGCCAATCACCCCACCGCCGAGGTTGATGACCAGGGCCTGACGATCCACCCCCACATCCAGCATCTGTTGCCAAATTTGTTGACAAGTCCCAATGTGTTTGTATTGCTCCCCTGCGGGAATGTTGATCAGACTGAATGCCTGGCCCTCCAAGGCCTTGGACAGCTGGGGCAAACAGAGTTTTTCGGTGTTTTCATCAGCAATGACCAGGATTTGATGGTATTTTTTTTGCTCCAGGAATAGTTTCCACCCGGTTTTGATGGGGCCTACGTGAATGTTGTAGTCGCTGAGCGCTATCGTTTGCATGGGTTAGTGAGATTTGAAAAATAAAAGTAGATGTTTCTGGAATTATCCGGGTATTGGGGGTGGATTTTTTCTCTGACAAACCACAATTGTACAAAAAATGAACCCCTTGGTGATTTACAGCATCATGCTCATTTGAAGGAAATAGGACTACATTCAGCACCTTCCATAACTAACAATTATACCCACAATTACTTTTCCACACCCTAGATTTTCCGCCATAAAACTCCTAGCTTTGTCTTCCGTCCACATGATGAGGCGGAAGAGGTAAATCCAGAGGTAAATTGTTATGGCAGACTCCAAAGACCCTTCGATCAAAAAAAATATGGGACTCACCGGCCGCAAACCCCGCCCCAAAGGCGAGGACTTGTCGAGCTTCGTCTTTGGTAAAGTGCCCCCTCAGGCCATACCGCTCGAAGAAGCCGTATTGGGCGCTTTGATGATCGATAAGGATGCCCTTACCTCGGTACTTGACATTTTACAAGCGGATAGTTTTTACCTGGATGCTCACCAGTTGATCTACAAGGCGATGCTGCGCCTGTTTGAGCGCTCTCAACCCATCGACCTGCTTACGGTTACCGAGGAGCTGAAAAAAACGGCTCACCTGGAAGCCATCGGCGGACCGTACTACCTGGTAGAATTGACCAATAAAGTAGCTTCCTCTGCCAATATTGAATACCACGGGCGACTCATTGCCCAAAAATTCATCCAGCGGGAATTGATCCGGGTGTCCAACGACATCATCCGCAACGCTTACGAGGATACCACCGATGTATTCGATTTGCTGGATGACGCGGAGCAAGGCTTGTTTTCCATTGCGGAAAAAAACATGAGCCGCAGCTACGATACCATGAGTTCATTGGCCGCCAAGGCCCTCAAGCAAATTGAAGAACTGAAAGGCAAAGAGGACGGCTTGACGGGGGTACCCACCGGATTCCACGATCTGGATCGCCTCACTTCCGGCTGGCAGCCTTCCGATTTGATCATCATGGCGGCTCGCCCCGGTATGGGTAAAACTTCTTTGGTGCTTTCCCTGGCCAAAAATGCGGCGGTAGAATATGGCAAAGGGGTAGCCGTTTTTTCTTTGGAAATGGCTTCCATTCAGTTGGCACAACGTCTGATCTCGATGGAATCGGAAGTCCCCCTGCAAAAAATGCGCAACGGGCAATTGGAAGAAGACGAATGGAAACGCCTCAAGGAAGCCATCGAACGCATCAGCGACGCGCCCGTGTACATCGACGATACACCGGGCATCAACATCTTTGAATTGCGCGCCAAGTGCCGACGCATGAAGATGCAATACGACATCCAGCTCATCATCATCGACTACTTGCAGCTCATGAGTGGCGGCGGCGAGGCGGGCAAGGGCAACCGTGAACAGGAGGTGTCGGCCATCTCGCGGGCACTCAAGGGCTTGGCCAAAGAGCTGAGTGTGCCGGTGATTGCCCTCTCACAGTTGAGCCGGGCGGTGGAAGTGCGGGGCGGGAGTAAAAGACCGCAGTTGTCAGACTTGCGTGAATCGGGATCAATTGAGCAAGATGCTGATATGGTGACATTTATATATAGGCCAGAATATTATCAGATCCTCGAAGACGAACAAGGCCAATCCCTCAAAGGCATTGCCGAAATCATCATTGCCAAAAACCGCCACGGTGCCCAAGACACGGTGCGACTGAAATTTACGGGTGAATTTGCACGCTTCAGCAACCTGGATGACCCCGATTTTGGGAGCTTCCCCAGCGATGTGTTTAGCAATCCCTTGCCGGGCAACATCATTACCATGCCTTCACGTTTCAACGACGAGGAGGACATTCCGTTCTGATCCTATCGTCAAGCAGTTCTAAATTTTAAGGGTTTTAGCTGTACTGCCGAGCACTATTTGTACTTAAACACAACGAATCAATTGGATTCGGTGAAGCCGAATCTTTTTAACACGACGGCGCGACGAAACGACGACACGACGTCCTCAACGCTACGCGTTGTGTGTTCCAAAGCGCAGCGTTGGGTTGTAGCGGTAGCTATTCGTCGTGTCGTCGTTCCGTTGTGTCGTCGTGTTAAAACCTAAGCAGCGAAGCTGCGCTATAGTGTTTCAAAACAGAACCGATCGAACCAATTCCTAATCAGGTTTGGCAGGATAAACCTCCCCTTTTGCAGACAAAGCCACCCATTTTGCCAATCCATTTTGCCCTCCATTCCTACTCGCACTACCTTTGAACCATTGGAAGCAAACATTCCGTGCTTTCAGCAAAAGTAGCATCCATGTACTGCATTGAAACCGAAAATTTAAGCCATCAATTCGCCTCCGGAAAAAACATCCTGGACAACATCACTCTTCAGGTGCCCTCCGGCAGCATTTACGGTTTTTTGGGTCCGAATGGAGCGGGCAAAACTACCACGCTGCGCCTGATTCTTGGCCTACTGAAAAAACAAAGTGGGCGCATCAGCATTTTTGGGCAAACCTTTGAGAAAAACCGGGTGGGGATACTCCGCAAGTTGGGTTCCTTGATCGAAACCCCTTCCTTGTACGGGCATCTGACCGCTGCAGAAAACTTACTCTTGCTGCAAAAAATCTACCAATGCCCCAAAACCCGGATACCGGAGGTATTGGAACTGGTCGGGTTATCTGATACCGCGCATAAAAAAGTAAGCCAGTTTTCGCTGGGTATGAAGCAACGCCTGAGTATTGCCGTGGCCCTGCTCAACCAGCCGGAATTGCTCATCCTCGACGAACCCACCAACGGTCTCGACCCCAATGGCATCATCGAAATGCGGGAGTTGTTCAAACGCCTGAACCAGGAACAGGGCATTACGATCCTTATTTCCAGCCACCTCTTGGGCGAAATCGAAAAACTGGTGAGTCATGTGGGCATCATCCACAAAGGGCAGCTGCTTTTTGAAGGAACTTTACAAGACCTGATCCAAAAACAGCAGGAAAGCTCCAGCTTGAAACTCAGCACCAATGACAATGCCCGTGCGTTGCAAGTCCTGCAAAGCATTTACCCTGAAGCTCAACAGCAAAACGGTAAGTTGGCACTTCCACCCCTGGCGAATGCCGAAATCGCGGCAGTAAACCGCCAACTGCTACAACATGGCCTGGAGGTGTATCATCTGGCCATTGAGCAGAACGACCTGGAAAGTATTTTTATGGAACTGGTTAAAAATTAAACTGATGAACGCAACACTCTTGTATAGTATCCAGAGCGAATGGATGAAAACCAAACGCAGCGCGGCTTTTTGGCTGGTGCTCCTGGGGGGCTTTTTTACCCCAGCTATTTTGTGTCTGATTTACATGGTGTACATTGAAAAATTGGCACCTGCCTATTCCGAACCAAAATTTTGGATCAAGTGGTACCTCAATGGTTGGGAGTCGATGGCCTACCTGTTGCTGCCTATGGGCATTGTATTGGCTACCAGCCTGATTGCCCAGTTGGAATACAAAAACAACGCCTGGAAGCAGGTGCTCACCACTCCGCAAAGCCTCAGCACCGTTTTTGTTGCCAAGTACACAGTAGTTTTGTTCATGATGTTTCAGTTGTTTGTCCTGTTTACCATCGGCATGTATTTTGCAGGAGCGCTCCCCGCCTGGTATTATGGACATGTGCCTTATCCTAAAGGTCCGTTCCCTTGGCAGAGAATTGTACAAATGAGCACCTCTTTTTACATCACTTCTTTGCCGATCTTGGCTTTGCAGTATTTTTTGAGTGTTTATTTCAAAAACTTTATGGTATCCCTGGGTGCAGGAATTCTGATGGTCACCGCAGCCATTACTGCATTATCCTGGCGCTATGTTTACCTGGTGCCCTATTCGTATGGCGGGGTCCATTTTATGCAATTGCAAGGTAGAATGCGTTTCAAAAGCAATGTCCTGGACATTCACTATCTGGCTTTGATTTACTTCGCAGGATTTACCTTGCTGGCTTATTTGCTGTATCTTACCAAAAAAGAAAAAGGATAAAAGTAGTTGAAGGGTTGAAAAGTAGAAGGGTTGAAGAGAAGTTCAAAAGGTTTTTAGTTGATAAGACAATTGGTCTTTCACACTATCAAACTTTTGAACTTCTCTTCAACATTTCAACCCTTCAACATTTCAACTTTTAAAAAAAGGATAAATGCGCAAGTCCGTCGTCGCTTTGTTGCATGTGGGGTATTGGTTCCTGTACGTGTTGCTGTGGTCAGTGATCATTCTGTTGATTGCCGCTTCTTCCCGTGAAGGCAACAATAGTCCTCTACAAACCTGGCGTTTCGTTTTTTTCATTGGTTCTTTTGGGCTTGTTCCGGCACTATGTGGTTTTTACACGTACTACCTCTGGCTATTTGATCGCTTTTTGTTGCAAAGGAAAATTGTGGGACTTTTCAGCGTAGGCTTGCTCAGTGCAGTAGGCTGCGGGGTATTGAGTGCGGCAATTATCGGCCTGTTGTTTCCCGATTTTTCTTTTTTCAATGAGGGCTTACGCTCGGCAACACCGGTTACGGCGGTGATGGCTATCCTGGCGCTGTTGAATGGCGGCATGGGGCTGGTCATTAAGGGATTCATCACCTGGTTCAATGAGCTAAAACTCAAAGAAACCTTGGCCCAAAAGAACTTTGCCATGGAATTGGCGCTGGTGAAATCGCAAATCAACCCCCATTTTTTGTTCAATACCCTCAACAACATTGATGTGTTGATCGGCAAAGATGCAGCGCGTGCTTCGACTTACCTCAACAAGTTGTCGGACATCATGCGCTTCATGCTGTATGAAACCAAAACGGAAAAAATTCCCTTGTCCAAAGAGCTGGAGTACATCGAAAAATACGTCGATTTGCAGCGCATCCGCACCGCCACGCCCAATTATGTGGAGTACCTTGTGGAAGGAGAAGTACACGATCGCTTGATTGAACCCATGTTGTTCATTCCGCTGGTAGAGAATGCTTTTAAATACTCCGCGCTGCGCGAAAAGGAAAACGCTATCCAAATTCGGATTGCGATTACCGAAAACCAGCTGGTTTTTGACTGTACCAACAAGTACAAGGAAGGTGCCCAACAGCCCCAGGAATACGGAGGTTTGGGCATTACGTTGATCGAAAAAAGATTGTTGGCGCTTTATCCGAAAAAACACCACTTGGAAATCTCAAAAAATGGCGATACTTACCACGTGAAATTAACGCTGCAGCAGTTATGGAAATCCCTTGCATCATAGTTGAAGACGAACCCTTGGCCCTGGAACGCACCATGAACTACGTGCAAAAATTGCCTTTCCTGCACTTGAAAGCAAGTTTTGACAATGCCGTGGATGCCCTGGTTTTTTTGCAGTCCAACCAGATCGACCTGATCTTTTTGGACATCAACCTGGGCGAATTATCGGGTATTCGTTTGTTGGAAACCTCCAATATTTCCAGTCAGGTGGTCATTACTACCGCCTATCCCGATTATGCGATTAAGGGTTTTGACTTGAGTGTAACCGATTATTTACTGAAACCTTTCCCTTTTGAGCGTTTTGTACAAGCAGTGGATAAGGTGCGCAACAACCTAGAAAAAACCGAAGTCCTCTCGGATAAAAAATTCATTTTTGTCAAAACCGAATACCGCCTGGAAAAAGTCATGCTGGATGAGATTTTGTACATCGAAGGCATGCGCGACTACCGCTGCATTTATACGCTGAGCAAACGCATCATGACTTTGCAAACTTTTGGTGATCTGGAGCGTGAAATTCCAAGTCACTTGATTTGTCGCGTTCACAAATCCTATATGGTGGCGATTGATAAGATTGAGTCGATTGAAAAGGAGGTGATCAAGATTGGGGAGAAGTATGTGCCGGTTTCAGAAACGTATAAGAAGGGGTTTTGGAAGGTGATTGGGGGGTAGGTGACATTCATTTCTTTTTACGAAAGTATCTCCTGCAAAATCTGATGCGAATGAATCTCCGGCAAGTGCTCCAAATGCAGCCGATAATAATCCAATAACTTATTCAATAGTTGCCGGCGTTGGCCATTGGCGAGGCGCAAGTTGTGGCAATCGGCATAATTTGTTTGCAGCAGCGCGTAGAATGCTTTGCTGAGTTCAAAGTCCAGACAATACCCGGCACTGGGCAACGTATCGGCAAACACCCCCTCTTGCAGGTCAAAAACGGGGGTATCTGGGCTTAAGTCTCCGCCGGGCATAAAGCCCAAAAAACCACTCATTTCTACCAAAAAATGCAAATGTGCATTGGCAACCGGGTATTGGGTTTGATCCAGAAACAAAAAGGTATTGTACAAAAAAGCGAACAATTCCGGATGCGCTTCTGCTTCCCGAATCGTTTTGCGTGCAACCTCCGTGATAAAGGTGCCCACTGCACTTTTGCGTACATCAAAAGGGATGGCGCGGTACACAAAAGCGGACTTGATTTCCTTGATGCGATTGAGGCCCCGGTCTTCACGAACGCCAGCGACCAGATCGACCAGGGTCATGACCTGGAAGATGCTCGCATTTTGTTTGGATTTTTGGCTCCGCACCCCATTGACAATATAGCTTTGTAAGCCTTTTGCCTCGGTATAGATGTCTACAATCAGACTGCTTTCGGAATATTTAAAGGCTCGGAAAACGATACCACGGGTTTCGATCAGCATTCGGCGACGTATTTTGCACGCTTAAAAACACCACTTTATCGGCAAATGTTAAAGTTTATCTAAAGTTTCAAGAAAGTTATCGATTTCTACTTGACTCTGCCATCCTTTTAGAGATAATTTTGTCCTTGCTAGGAAAAATAATTCAATTTTTTCTACCCGACTTTAAAACCTATTGTCATGAAAACCCTGTTCTCTGCTCTGCTGTTTGTTTGTTTCCTGAACGCCTCCTTTGCAGGCGTACTTTCTGTTGAACAACTGCGCAACACTTTAATCACCAATACCTGGCGTGAGACCGATACAAAGGAATGGACCGGATTTGGCCTAATGATGGAATTTCACGACAATAGCGTGGCCACCGTCATTAGCAATACCCATGCCGAGTGGCCTGCAATGGCTCGCTACAACTGGAGCGTTGACCTCCAACGCGAAAACCCCGTTATTACCTTTCGGGATTATTCAGGGCTTAGCTACCGCTACACTGCCGTGCAAACCCCAAGAGGTTTGGATCTCTTGCCTTTTGATGCTGAAATGCGCCCGGTCATCCATTTGAGCTACGGCAATCGCGTGACCACCGCACAATGGAGCAAAACCCAACAAACCTTATTTGGTGCCTGGGAAAACACGGTAGCGGCTACCAACGCCAACAGCCAAATCCCCCAGCTCCGCTTCAATAGTGATGGTACCTATGCTTTTTTAATCGGGCTGAGCAATAAAGCTTCGATGGAAAGAGAAACGGGTCGCTGGATGTTGTCCAAATGTAGTGACTTCATCATTTTGATGCCTCACGACAGCGACACCCTGGAATACGCAAAGGTTCGCCTCATCAGTGCCGACGAAATGGTCGTAGAACAACTGGTGGTCACCAAAGGCAGCCTGGTGGTGAATCAGGAGATCAAGAATATGTTTTTTAATAAACTGTAATTTAGTTGAAGTGTTTAGGGTTGAAGAGTTGAAAAGTAAGTACAACCGTTCGGTAACCGCACTTTTCAACTCTTCAACCCTAAACACTTCAACTCCTAAAAGTCCAACCCAAACGACAAGTACAACTTTGGCTTTTGTATTCTTTGGGTTTCAATTCCCCAGGCATAATCCGCCCGGATGAAATAGCCAAAAAGGGTCGTTCTTGCCCCAAAGCCATAGCCGGCCACCAGTGGATCCCGGAAATAATTGACCGTAGTGGTAATAAAAGGTCCATCCGGAAACTTGGTCGTATTCAGTGGGTTGTCATCGCGATAAGGCGTTTTTCCTTCCCATGCTGTACCAATGTCAAAGAAGCCCAAAACCTGGAAGTTTTTAAACAATGGCGACTGAATCCGTCTTGAAAAATAGCGGAAGAGCGGAATGCGCAATTCTGTATTCACCAAAGCAAAAGAGCTGCCATTGCGGATGTTGATCGGGAAGCCCCGCAAGTTGGCGGCCAGGGTTTGGAAAGCAAAATTGCCGCTAGGCACAGGAATGTCGTTGTTCTGTTGTGGGAAAAGCCAATTGTCCATTCCCCCCAGGAAATAAAGGATGCGCTCAGAACCAAAAGAAGTTGCCGCAGAAAAGCGTCCCGCCAAAATGGAGTGCCGCAAAATGCGCTGATAATGTCTAAAATCAGCCGCTAAAACCGTCATGAAACCTTTGTTGAAATTGATGTCAAAATTGGCCTCATCACCTACCGAAAATTTCTTTTGCATCTCAACAAAAGCCCGATAACGAGTACCGGTACGCAAATTCATGGCGATGTCAACCGTGTTGTCAAACACATATTCCAGGCGTAAGCCCAGGCGCTGGCTGGTTTGGTCGGGGACATTGTAAGTCGCCCGGTCGGTGGCCAATTGAACCATACGATCCCGGCGCAACGTTGTAGTCGCACGGATGCTGCGGAATACATCGAGTGGATACTTCACCGCGTATTGCCCGAGTAAGATGTTGTACTCGCGGCGACGCGGCACCAGCGTTGGACTGTCGTCATTAAATCGGGTATTGCGCATGTAGACCGCGTAAGTTTGATCCAGGCGGTGCTTTTTGTTTTGGAAGGTGACGAAATATTCGGCACCATTAAAAGTGGTCGGAATGCGGATGCCTCCTTCAAACTCGTAGTCCTCAAAGAGGTCTTTCACGTTGGCTTTGAGTAGAATGCCTGGTGGAGGTGGCTGAAAACCATCGGGATTGGCCGCCGTACTTTCCATGCCTTCAAACAGCAGTGAATTGTCCATTTGTGAGGTCACAAAATCCGAACGGAACTGCAAACGATAAGGAATGGCCCGCGTTGGATTGAGGATGTACAGTTTGCGGTTGGTGGCCATCTGCAACGGGAAGCTCAATCCATTGACAGGGGCAAGTGTTTCGCTGGGCCTTGCCGGGGTAGGAGCCACTGTTATTGCGGGCTTGGTTTCTTCTACGGGTTTTTCGATCAGCAGTGTTGCTGATTTGGGATTGTCAAATTCGCTTTGGAACAAATAGGGTTCTTCTTTGACCTGAACTACCGGAGTCGTATCTTTTTTAGGCTGAGGCGGAAGGGGCAACAATTCGCTCACTTCATACACTTTGGCATTTACCGCTGGAGGAGTATTTGGCGTCCGGTTGTTCTGTAGGGGCATCCCCGACACTTTCGAGGTATCTTTTACATAAATCAACTGCTCGATTTGTTTTTCACGCCCCCGAAAGAAAGTTGTAGCAGGATCACTAGAATTGCTTGGACTCAGTCGATTGATGTAAAAAGAGCGGCGCCCCAAGGCTCCATAAGTTTCAACCAGTTTGCCGCTCAATGGCGCGCTGTGTTGCTGGCTCAGGTGATAAGGCAAATTGGTTTCTACGTGCGTAACGGCGCGTTCCCGAATTACGGGTCGAACCTGTACAGAGTCAATTTGGGTAGAATCCAGTTTGGCAATGGAAGAATCCATTGGCCAGACCAATTCGGCTCCGTCCTTCATAAAAATATGCTGCTGGTATTCCCGGATGTAATCTTCCAAAAAGCCCGACTCGCGGTTGTAGATCCCGTGACGGTCGCTGAGGTAAGAAAAATAAGTACTGTCTACACCCATCGGGAAACGCTCGCTCGCCAGGGGGGTATTGGTTACCCTTACCAATTCGCGAATCTCTCCTTTGAGGTCATAATAAAAGACATCCAATGAACCAACGGGTAAAATGCTGTCCGGCTTGATCGGGCGAAGAAAAATATCGGGTCGATTGGAGGTAAACAAGATCCCCTTGCGGTTGCGCACATTGACCACTGTGGCATCCAGATCGTCGTAGATATCCGCCGTAATACGTTGGCTTTGACGGGTACGTGGAGTATAAATAAAGATATCGGATTGTCCGCTGACTTCGGCAGAGAACACCAAACTGAAATTGTCTACGTAATCAAGGCTGTACACCCTTTGGTATTGCTCAGAAAGTAACTCAGTGGTCATTTTCTTTTTAAACACATCGTAGGTCGCCAATCTGAGGTTGTCGCGGCGCTCGTATAAGAGGGTCAGTTGTTGCCCAGTTGGACTCCAGGCGACAAGGGGGTAAGTAAAGTCGGTCGCCTGCAAGGCATTCCGGTAACCCTCCCGAAAGATTTTGGTCTTTTTTTTCTGCTGCAAATCGTACAAATAGACCGAAGTACGTCCCATGTCATTCAGTACATACACTACTTTATTGCCATCAGGACTGAGTTTGAGCTGGGTGAGCGGAAGTTGTTCTTTGCGTTTTTTGAGGGTAACCGTTTGGGTGGATTGGGGGATTTGACGGCCTTTGATGTCGCTTTCGTAACGGCTGCGGTAAAACTGTTCCCATTCTTGCACCACCGATTGAAAGGACTGGTCCATGACGTACAAAAATCCACTTTCTACACTTCGGTTAATGCGGGTGAGGTAAAGCAGATTGGAAACCGCCGGACGACCGTATTTTTCGCTGATGAAATACCACATGGATTGACCTGCCAAACGGGGGAAATCATCGGCAAAACGTTCAAAACGTTTGTAGCGCCGACTGAGCAGAATGTTGCGCAATTCGTTGTCGCGCTCCACATTCCAGGTTTGTCCGGCGTAGGCCACCAAGCCTTCTTTGAACCAGTTGGGCAAATTGAGCATTACCGCGTTTTGGACAATCTCCTGAATGTTTGCGCCAAAAAGCATGGTATTCAGGTATACTGCGGCGATACCTTCGCGCACTTGCTCGCGCAGGTGCTGGTGGTTGCCATCAAAATATACGAAGATGGTAGTACCAGATACCTTGGTTTGATTGTTGCTACTGACGAACAAATCTTCTGAACCAATATTGCTCTGCTTCACATCGGTGGCATCGGCATACACGATGATTTGCAATTTCTCGTTCATGCGGTGCTCCAGCAAGGCCTGGATTTCGTCAAAATCGTACTCCGCCATCTGCACCACTTTATGTGCAGCACTGCGCGATTTACCATAATAATAAACAAAGAAATTGTCGCTTTCGTATTGCGACCATTCATCAAAGTCTTTATGGTACTGAACTCGATTTTTTCCAAATTTCACTTGGTTGCTGCTCTGAGCAATAGCTTCTGCACTGCACAAGCATATTCCAATGAGAAACAAGAGGTAAAGACGTCCTGTCATACTGGTTGTTTTTCTCTAATTAGGACAGATTATCGTTATGAAGTGTTCAATTTGTGCACCAAAAATCAAGCTCTAAAAATTATTCTCCACAATTCTCCATAACATACCTCTCAAATTAGCCATTTTTGTGGAATTGTACAATCAAAACGCAAAAAAGCATGGCAAATGTTCTCCAGCTTACGTTCAATCCTTTTCAGGAGAACACTTATCTGGTCTATGATGATACGAAGGAATGTCTGGTTTTAGATCCCGGCTGTTTGTTTCCGGATGAAAAAGCCGAACTACAGGAAGCAATCAACCACCTGGGTTTGCACCCGGTGCGCCTGATCAATACCCATTGCCACATCGACCACATTCTGGGCAATCGCTTCATCGCCGACACTTATGGTTTGGTATTGGAAGCCCACCAAGGAGAGCAAGTGGTGCTGGAAAGTGGGGTGCAGGTTGCGTCAATGTACCAAATACCGTACCCCGAACCTTCTCCCGCCATCGGCAAATTCATCAATGCCGGCGATGTGATCCAATTTGGCGAAACGAGCCTGAAGGCGATTTTCACTCCGGGGCATTCTCCAGCCAGCCTTTCTTTTTATTGTGAAAAAGACCGCTTCCTCATCGCGGGAGATGTGTTGTTCAAAAACAGCATTGGCCGGTACGACCTGCCGGGAGGTAATTTCAATACCTTGATGAAAAGCATCCGCGAAAAGCTGATGATTTTGCCCGACGAAGTGAAGGTGTATTCCGGGCATGGGCCAGCCACGACCATCGGTGAGGAACGGAGAAATAATCCTTTTTTGGTGGAGTAAAGCCATAAACCAAAGCAACATGCATCAGTCCTTTCACCTTTTTGCACTTTTACTGTTCGCAACGGCAATCCAGGCCCAAACCTCCTGGCCAGTGCTCAAACACTACGACCAGGATCATCTCTTGAACATTGCCCTTCCTTTGGGTGGGATTGGCACGGGAACCGTATCTTTGGGTGGGCGCGGGGAATTGCGTGACTGGGAGATTATGAACAAACCCGGCAAAAAATTCAGCACCATTACGGATGGCAATCAGGCACCATTTTTTGCAGTATACGTCAAGCCAACCGGGAAACCCGCCCAAAGCAAAGCTCTCCTTGGGCCTTTCCATCCCAGCGAATACCAGCATTATGAGGGCCGCCCAGTTAATCACCACGGCATGCCCCGCTTTTCAGCAGCTTCTTTTGATGCCGCCTATCCATTCGGACAAGTCAACCTCAGCGATGATGTTTTGCCCATCTCTGTAAAAATAAAAGGGTTTAACCCGCTGATTCCAGGTGATGTGGCGGCGAGTAGTATTCCTCTGGCCATCCTCAAATACGAAGTAACGAACAACACCGATGCACCCCTGGACGTAGCGGTATGTGGCACCATGCGGAATTTCATCGGTATCGATGGCAGCAAACAAAGCAAAAACTGGAAAGGGGACCTGGTGTACCTCGGCGCCAAAAACAACCAAAATGAATACCGGGAAAACTCGGCTTTAAAAGGAATATTCATGTCCAGTCAGGGGGTAGACAATCAGGATCCCGCTTGGGGGACTATTGCGCTGAGTACGGCTGAGCGCGAATTGGTCAGCTTTCGCCGATCGTCCACACCCAATGATTGGGAAAACTCAATTCTTGATTTTTGGGACGATTTTAGTGCCGATGGGGTCCTGAGCGACAAAGACAAACTGGTGGATGACAACCCCATGGCTTCTTTGTCGGTTAAAAAAACGATTCCGGCACGCAGCAGTCAAACCTTTACTTTTTACATCAGCTGGCATTTCCCCAATCGCCTCGACTGGAACAATGCCTGGTCTTTTGGCTATCGTGGCAAAATCATTGGTAATCATTACACCACCGAGTACAAAGACGCCTGGGAAGTAATCGAAAAAGAATCCCCACGCCTGGCGAGTCTGGAGGCTCAAACCCTCAATTTTGTACATACTTTTGTCAAAAGCGACCTGCCTGAAGTGGTCAAAGAAGCGGCCTTGTTCAATCTTTCTACCTTGCGTTCCCAAACCGTTTTTCGCCTCCCTTCGGGGCATCTGATGGGTTGGGAAGGGGTGATGAATGAAGCTGGATCCTGTTATGGCAACTGTACCCACGTGTGGAATTACGAAAATGCTACCGCCTTCCTTTTTGGAGACCTGGCCAAGTCTATGCGGGAAGTGGAGATGGTGTACGGCAGTAAGGACGACGGCAAGATGATGAACCGGGTAAGCCTGCCCCTGGAGAGCAACCGTAACATCGACCATGTGGCTGCCGCCGACGGGCAAATGGGTTCAGTCATGCGCTTCTACCGCGAATGGAAACTTTCGGGCGACAACGAATGGCTGAAAAAACATTGGAACAGAGTCAAGGCCGCCATGTCGTATGCCTGGGTACCCGGGGGCTGGGATGCCAATCAGGATGGCGTGCAGGAAGGAAAGCAACACAATACCATGGACGTCGATTATTACGGCCCCAATCCCCAAATGCAGTTCTGGTATTTTGGCGCACTCAAAGCCAGCGCTGCCATGGCCCGGGCCATGAACGACCCCGTTTTTGCCAAACAATGTGAACAGGTGTTGGCCAAAGGCAGCACATGGGTGGATGAAAACCTCTTCAATGGTGAATACTACGAGCATAAAATTACCGACCCCAAAACCTTCCAGTTTCTCGACCGTAGCAATCCCACAACGGCAATTCCCAATTTTCAACTCGGCGAAGGCTGCTTATTGGATCAGGTGGTAGGGCAATACATGGCCCATGTTTGTGGCCTGGGTTATTTGGCCAAAAAAGAAAACATCCAAACGGCTTTACAAACCGTGATGAAATACAATTTTGTCCCCCGCTTCGACAATGTGTTCAACAACATGCGCTCCTACGTGATGGACAAAGAATCGGGGCTGATCATGGCCAGCTGGCCCAAAGGCCGCCTCAAAGTGCCCTTTCCGTACTTTGCAGAATCTATGTCGGGCTTTGAATATGCAGCGGCCATTGGCATGTTGTACGAAGGCCAAACCGAGGCGGGCCTACAGTGCATCCAAAGCATCCGCGATCGGTTTGACGGTGAAAAACGCAATCCTTTTGACGAACCCGAATGCGGACACCACTACGCCCGGGCCATGGCCAGTTGGTCGGCAGTACTGGCCTTGAGTGGTTTTCAGTACTCCGGAGTAGAAAAATCAATGGCCTTCGGAGCTCAGGCAGGTGAATTTTTTTGGTCAAACGGCTACGCCTGGGGCAAGGTCAAGATTCAACAAAACGGCCAGCGCAGCAATGTAGAACTGATTGTGCAGCATGGTGAGTTAGAACTCAATTCATTCAGCCTGAAGGATCATCCAACTCAGGTATTCAAAAAAACAACGAAGCTCAAAGCTGGTGAAAACTTGCAGCTGACTTTGTAATGCCCGGCACCTATGCTCATACTCAACAACGAACAAATTTCCTCCTTGCTCAGCCTGGAGGAAATCACCGCCGCAGTTGAATCTGCAATGGTATCCTACGAAAACCAAAGCAGCAGTGTACCCAGACGGATGCACCTCGACCACGGAGAGAATACCCTCTTGTGCATGCCCTCCTTTGGAGGTGGATATTTTGCAACCAAGCTGGTTTCGGTCGTTCCGGGTAATAAAAACAAAGCCCTACCCGTAACCAATGGAGCATTGTTGCTCAACGACGCCGAAACTGGCCTGCCTCTGGCTTTGATGAACGCCGCCAAGTTAACCGCCCTGCGCACGGGCGCACTGGGGGCGGTAGGTATCCGGTACATGACGCCTGCAAACATCGACTCTATCGGTTTGATCGGCACGGGAGTACAAGGCCTGCATCAGGCGATTTTTGCCTGTAGCGTGCGGCCCATTCAAACCATCTACAGCTTGTATCGGCAAGCAGAGGGATTCGAAAAATTGCGGTATTTTGTACAGCAACATTACCCAGCGGTAAAGGTGGTAGCCTGCAAAATGGCTGAAGAATTATTGGAAAAAACCGAGGTGCTAATTGCGGCAACCACCTCAGCTAGCCCCGTCTTGCCCAACGATGCTGCACTTTTGCGCGGCAAACACTTCATCAGCATTGGTTCTTACAAGCCCAATATGCAGGAGTTGCCCGCTGCGGTGTACCAATTGGCGGGTCAACTGGCCATCGACTCTGAATTTGCCCGGCACGAAACCGGGGACATCATCAATGCAGTAGAGCGGGGCTGGGTACTTGCCGAAAATGTGTACACCATCGGCAAACTCATCACTGGAGCACGGCAGATTGATGTACACCAGACCACGGCGTACAAATCGGCGGGCATGGCCTTGTATGACTTGTTTACGGCGCGGGCCTTGTATCAGAAAGCTGTGGAGACTGGTATTGGCGTGGAAGTAGCGTTGTGAAATTTTTGTAAATGTTCTACACCCCGACTTCGTCGGAGTGAATCCAATGAATTTTCTCCCGCAGATCGCGCAGATTTCCGCAGATTAATGTCCTATTTGAAGAAAATCTGCGGAAATCTGCGCGATCTGCGGGAGAAAATATAAAAATAAGCCCGGCGAAGTCGGGGCGCTAAACTTTTACGAATTCTTTTTAGAAATGATCGATCTTTCTATGCCGGATTCCTCCGCTTGATCGGTATCCACACTTCTTCCTCTGAGCTTGGATCGTTGTTTTTGTACTTGGGACCCAGCAATTCAAAATGTTCGCGATGGTCCA
>ENA-UOWO01002405-UOWO01002405.1-activated-sludge-metagenome-genome-assembly--contig:-NODE-2405-length-23134-cov-4.990944_pt1 | contig 23134 bp, 26 predicted proteins | sample MGYA00238148_ERZ761564 | MGnify/ENA primary metagenome ERZ761564 (study PRJEB28885, sample SAMN05720194) | activated sludge metagenome | isolation source: Anaerobic digester | place: USA... | reverse complement strand
ATGCTCCATCAGAAAGAAGCAGACTTGGGAATTTAATAATTTCACCATTCATAAATTGAATTTCATAGATTACTGCATAATTCCTTAAATTCCGACTTCCTTGGTGTTTGTACTTCTTTATCGTTGAAATGTTTTGCTTATTATATAATTTCAAGTGCCTTTTTTGCCAAACCTGAATTCATCTTGCCCCTTAGATATTACGAGTTCCAAATTTCTACAATATTTGGCGTGATTAACAAGCAAATAAATGCCTGCTGCATTCAAAATCAACCATAATAAGGTCAGAAAAAATATTCTATTCCTATCGAAATCAGTAAAAAATGCTGTTGAAAATAAAGTTATCAAAACAAAAGAAAAAATTACAGGAGATAACATTCTAATGATGCCTTTCAGATTTAATAAATATCTAAAAGATTTTGTTTTAAAGTAATCGACTGGATTATATATGAAGGACTTTTTAACACAGTCTTTGATTATTTTATCAAATTCGTTATCATAAAACAGTTTAAGATAATATTCAAATTCATTTAATTTCTGTAAGATTTTTTTATATACTATATTGTTTTTCAAAATATATAAAATGAACTTACCAGAATAATAGTGCCCTATTTTCAAAAAAGACTGCTCGTCTCTTTCTATAATAATTGAAGGTCCGGTTAGTTCTACCGAAGCCATGTCTCTCTGCTCATTCCATGGAAACTCGTAAATTAAATTTAAAGTTTGCTCGTAAGTCCTTTTTGAAAAATTTGAGAATTCACCTTTTTCATAATTTTTTAGTTGCAATTTTGCTGTTAATTCTATCATTCAGTTTTTAATGAGGTATTTGAATTTCTTAACTCCTTAAAGCATTTACATTGTAGTGGAAATAAGGGTACATCAACCAAAACCTTGCACCCTTAATTAATAGACTTACATGTGTTTAGCCGATATATATATCCATCTCCATAACGCCTATACAATATTGATATTTGCCCGTTCAATCTGTTTTTCTATTGAATTCAAACAAAATATAGCTTCCACTTTCGGATTGCCCTTTTTCTATTTCTAAAAAGCCCTTTTGTTTGTAAAAGTAAATAGCCTTTTTGTTCCTTTCTGCGCATTTTAGTCTAACTTGATTACCAAATTTGTCAATTACTGCATTTAATAACAATGTCCCAACACCTAGGTTCTGAAATTTTTCGTCAACATATAAATGATGAATAAATTGATCAGCCACCCAAACAGAAACAAATCCAATTAAGTCATCGTTCGAAAGAGCTACCAAAATATGCTCGTTCTCAGTCTCCCTATCAAAGTCTGATAAGATAAACTTAGTTGTGTCTTCCCAATAAAAGGTTTTTAACCTTGTATTGAGAAACAAATCTCGCAGAGCATCAGTATCTTTCTCTCTTCTTTCTATTACTTTGATCATCTAGTAACAATTCTAAAGTTTGATTTGAGTCAATAGACATGGAACGGATTTTGCCCATATTCTTATTGCAAATTTAAATCAGACTTAAATCAAAAGCATATTCATAACTGATTACACTTTTATCTTTTTCATTATTTTTCCAAGCCTCTTCTAAGTGGCTTAATTTAATATACTAGTCGGAAAATGGAATGACCATTTAGATTGTTTTGATAAAAGTTAAAAAGTCGAGGCAGAAAATACAGGCGGAGTGTGCACTCCGACGAAATTTTCTAACGAAGAATTTTGAACTTTTAGCAACAAGATTGTGGTCAATTTCATTTCCGGGTAGTATAACGTCGTTGGTGCTTGTATCTTTAAATTTCTGAAATCTTTGTAGCCGTTAAGCCGTACTTTTTACAAATTATCAGAAAACGGAATATTGAATTTGTCCCGGTATTGCTTATAAACTTGATTCATATTCACTTCGTCTAATGATGTGGTAGTAAACTGTTCTCCACTGTCTTCACATTTGAAACAATGAAAAATAATTTCAAATGTTTCTTTTCTAAAATCCATAGACCTGCGTTCTTTGGTCAATTTCATTTCTGAGCCAGTGATTGGACTTTTCATTTTATTTTAATTAAAACAAATTTGTAGACTTTACAAATATAGGTAATTGGTAAAATAGTTGTTGGTATTTATTTGTGAGATTTTGAGTTGTCTAAATTTTTACACAGTCAAATTGATTTTTAGGTTTAATCGTTCTGTCCAGTTTAGGTAATGATATTAGCATTATAGAGCATAAATCGTCTTCAAATCTGGCCCAAGTAGCGAATATACTAACGTCTTTGTCAAGAGAGGCAGTTTAATAGACGGTTTATTTGAGAAACATTAAACAAGTGTTTAGATTAAGGCTTCCCGTAATTTCAAGGGACTGAAGGTTGTGTGCTCTTTCTTGCTTTTATTTTGTGCAAAAGTCAGGCATGTTCAACAAACCCGTGTTAGGGCTTGGTGAGTCTTTCTTTTACTCTAATATCTTCAAGTTCTTTTTTTATATCTCTTCCGCTTAAATGCTCCCTGGCTGCTTGAGTTTTTGAAGGGAATAGATCTTTGTCATTGAACTTATCCAGTGCTGGATTATATTTGATGTTTGTCTGTTTTGCTTTACTTTTAACTGTCATAATTAAGTTATTTACGTCTGACTACATAAAATCCGAGATCATTGACGCGCTTTTTAAAACGCTCTATTCAGTCTTCAAGTTCCTCAAAGACTTCAAATTCTGCCACAATTTCGTTTAAGTATTTTGATATGTTGATTTGATACAGTCTAGTTCTGCTTTGCGAACTTCCTTTTGTATAAACAATAGCGTTTGGATATTCGTTGAAAAATTCGTGCAAAGTTGAAGCTACAGTAGCTAAAACCATGTCAGTATCTCCATTGTTAGAGATCACTTTATCATCAAGCTCTCCTGACGTAAAATTTTTATCACCAAAGCCTAAATTATATATTTCTTGGTCTTCAAAGATTTTACTGTATTTAATAACTTTGACTATACTACCGTGAGTTCCTCTACTTACAAACTCAAAGTAAGTTGAATTTATTTCTGTTTCTATTTCGTACTTATCTAAATTCACTCCATTAATATTTTGCTATTCCAGTTCAATATCCATTCTTCGAAATAAATTATCTTGAATGGTGATGATATGCTTTACGATTCCATCAAATATTAAATCACCATGCAAGTCCTTGACTTTTTGTAAAACCTTTACTTCAATTGTTCCATTTGTTCGTTGAATAAATCCGATTGGTTCGACATTCGGGTTTATTTCTTTCCACTGCCTTGTCCAATATTTTCTGACTTCAGCGTGCCCTGTCACATAGCCACCTTCAAATGCTTTTGGCCATTCAACTTCTGGATGAAATGTTGAAAGTGCAGAATCTATGTCCCGAGCGTTAAAAGCTGAATATGCTTTTTTGATTAATTCTTCAATTTGGTCGATCATATTTATGGTATTTTATTTTATCTGAGGTTGATTTCCGGCTGAAACATAGCGTTCGGAAATATATATAATTGCCGATTGCTTTCCTGTCGAGCTACACTGCAGTTGTTGTGGGCTGTGAACTTCCAAATATGCACTGAAACGGCAATTATCATTTATTTTTTGTTAGCACTAGTTGTTTATTTAAGAGTTACTTTTTCTAATAGTGATCTTGTCTTTACCTCAGAAGGACAATTATTACAGTAACCTATCACTTGTAGAGCTGTTTTTCCAGATATGTTTTTTAAATTAGGATTTGCTTTGTGGTCAAGTAAATATTCTACCATAAGGTAATTTGTCCAGCTTGCAGCATTCATCAATGGGGTGTAATCAAAGTGCCCTTTATTAACGTCTGCGCCAGCTTCAATAAGAATTTTTGTCACTTCAATTCCGCCATGTGGTCCAGTCGCAATATACAGCAGGGTCGAATTATCAGGTAATATTATATTTGGATTGCCACCGTTTTTAAGCCATTTTTCAACCTTGTTGTAATCATTGTCGTCGACATACTCAACAATTTTGCTGTTATTAATCTGTGTACAAAATGATAAGGTAAATAGTAAAAAAGTAACGCTTAATAATAAATATTTTCTTTTTGTCATATGATTTTTTAATTATTGCTAACTCACTTAAATACACAACTCTTTTCCATCCAATAAAAGATATATTATTGTTTATCATAGTAATACATAGAAAAAAATTAATTTAAATCAATTAAACTTTCGTTTTTAAACGTTTTAAAACAGATTTGCCATACATCTAGGAGCTTACATTTGCAAATATAAGAGAAGATACTCATCCTCGAAAAACATGGTGACCAATTCAACCCAATTCAGGGTTGTAAGAAATTTGAGTTTTTATTCCCCGAGCTTCGCACGGGGTTAATGAAATTGAACCCATTCTGGGTTCTGCTCATTTCTCGACCTAGGTCTATCCCAGATATTAAAAAGATGATAAGCGTAAGGAAAATTATTGACACAAATTCCTTTAAGTGCCTGGTAATAACTATAAGGAATGGTTTATCGACTTTTGTCTTTTTTCTTGTGCACCATTATTTAAAGGTCTATATTCAAAATAAAAATGGCAGAGCCTTGTACTCTGCCATTTACATTTTACTTCACTACCGTAGCCTCCAATTCTACCGTCAGTGTGGCATAAAGTGCTTTCACCTCTAGAAATGTGGTGGCTTGTTGGATGCCATGTTTTGAAAGAAAGGGCACATACACATCCATACAGGTTGTGAAAAACTCGTTGGTGTTTGTAGTGAAGACATTGAGCTTTACGATGTTTTTGCATGCATAACCCGACTCACTCACCAGTTGTTCTAAATTTGCGATGGTTTGGATCAACTGACTGCGCATATCCGCGTCACTGGGTGTTCCATGGGCATCAATGGCTGCCTGACCCGAACAATACAAGGTGCCTTCTACGTTTTTTACTTCTACGGCTTGAACCGAATTGGTGTATTTACCCCAAGCCCAAGGGTCAAATGATGTTTTTTGCATTTTACTTTTTTTAGTGTGGGACAAAAGTAAAATGGCCTTTTGACAGCGGTATGTCAGGGGTATTGCTGGGGTCTATGATATTTATCAAAAAACTCTTGGAGCGTCATTTTATGAGGTTCAAATTTTTCTGAAAGGAGGTGTACTTTTTGGATTCTATCCAATCGAAAGAAACGAAACTCTTGTCTCAACTGGCAGTATGCTACCAACAACCAATTTTCTGTACTTAGTAGGGCAAATGGTTCTATGGTCCTGGAAGAGACCTGCTCATCTGCGTTGACATAGTCAATTTTTGTCAAAAGAAAATTGGTCAAAGCAAATTGCAATTCTGATAAATTGTTGCTATTTCTTTCGCGGTTGATGTTTTGATGAAAACGGGTTCTTTCAGAAAGCAAATTCACCTTGTCCTTTTGGCTATATTTTAAAACGGCTTTTATTTTTTCAATCGCTTCTGCATAATCTCTGATGAAAGAAGCGTCTTTATTCTGAAGAACCAATTGTTCTGCGGTGATTAAGGCGTTTGCCTGGGCTTCTGTAAACATGACCGGCGGAATATTGTAACCTTCCATCAACGTGTAACCTTTGCCTTCTTCTGTGAGGATTGGCACTCCTGCTTGTTCCAAAGCACGAATATCTCGGTAGATTGTTCTTACGCTTACTGAAAATTTGATGCTTAATTCTGTAGCTGTCAAAAGCCTTTTGGTCTGCAGCTGATTGAGTATAGCAGTCAGCCGAGAAAGTCGTTTTGGTTCATTTTCAACCATTTATCTATTTGATGAAAACGTAATGAGATCATTGTAAAATCAACTAAGCCAATTTAGCAGTTTGTTTTCTCAAATGCACAACACTCATTATTGATAAAGATAATAATAAACATATTGAAGCCCATTGTGATAAGGTAGGGATAGGTGCTGCTCCAATCGTGTAGGAAATGTCATCTAAAATTCCAGCATTCTCAATGGTTACTTGTATTCTGCTCACATCATTAGCGGCGATGGTTACTGTCGTTAATGCTGTTCCTAATACGTTAAGGTTTTGTACTTCCAGTGAATTATTCTGGTCATCAAAAGATTCAATTTGGGCCATTCCACTTGGAGCTGTTGCAGTTATTCCTAATTTAAAACTAACTGCATGAACAGGGCTGCTAAAATTGATAGATTCTACATTCGAAGTAGCTAAGGTATTAAATTTAAGTCCATTTGGAGTTGAAAAGCCTGTCATTCCAAAAGTTGCACAATCCAACACTTCCCAATCTCCTGTAAAAGTCACAAACCCATCTGAATAATCATTGGTCGGTATATTTTGGTTGGCAAATAATATTGGTGCAAACATTCCATCAAAGTTGACAAAGCCAGATTGTGCATTCAGAAATTGAAAACCAAAGAACAAAGGGAGAAGTACTAAAGATTTGAGATTCGACATATTATTGGGAATTAGACTATTAAATTGAAACAAAAGTAAAAAAGTTATTCTAACTTTTATCAAAACTTTCTATCAAATGATTTTCCATTAAATTTATAAACTCCACCATCTGCCATACCAAAAAGGAAATCAATATTATTGTCTTTGTAGATTGACCAAATCTTTGAGGTTGAAAGGTTATCACTGATGGTGTAGTTTGTCATAGTCTTACCATCATATTTCCATGCTCCAGTATGTCTATCGCCAAATCAAATGTTTCCTGCTGAATCTTCTTGAATGACAAAAACGTGCTCAAGCGTGCCTGGCATTGACATATCTCCTTTTCTTGAACTCAAGGGATGTATCAAATTATGCTTTTCAGAAAAATTAATGCTAACATCATCCTCCTTCAGCAATACACAGATGCCATTATTTCCAATCCAAAGTCTGCCTTTAGAATCTTCTAATATACTTCTTACATGTAGAGGTTCTTTTTGAATGTTAAGCCCTAATGTTTCGTCGTTGATGATTGTAAAATCTTGGCCATTGTAGCCAAAAACGCCTGCATAGGTGGCCAAAAATCCCGCCAAAATCATATGATTTTTTCATTTCTCGCCATGGACTTCTTCCATGGTTATTAATATTTAACCCCTCTGGGCCCTCCTGGGTATATAAAACGAAGTGATGAAATGCACCTTTTATAATTAATTATTTATCCGGACTTGCACCAATCAGAAAATCAATTTTGACGGTTTCTGATAAAACTATACTTTTTTCACCTAATCCAAAATCCAAGCGATTTAAAGAAAATGTACCTTTAAATTCGGCTTTTTTATTAATTTGATCAACAGTAAATGGAATAACAATATCCTTGCTTGTGCCTTTGATGGTGACTGTACAATTTGCCTCAAAACCGTTTTTTGACTTTATGATCTTTTTACTTTCAATTTTTAAGGTTGGGTACTTGGCAGCATCAAAATAATCGGGCTTTTTTAAATGTTTGTCACGGCTTTTAATTCCAGTTTGAATGGTTTCTGTTTTAGCTTCGGCAGTAAAAAAGCTTTTATCCAACATGTTTTTCGAGAATTTGATTGTGCCCACTACACCTGCAATGTTACCCTCTACGTCAAAACCTGCGTTTGAAATAGTAAAAATTACTTGTGCCGAATCAATCTTCCATGATTCTTGACTAAAAACCCAATTAGATGACAGTGTAAAAAGTAAAATACATCCAAGTATAAATTTAATTTTCATGACTAAAGCGTTTTAAGAAATGCTATCAATGCTGTTTTTTCTTCTTTTGTGATATCCAAGCCAAATTCATGTCCTTTTACTGCCATTGTTTTTGTAAAAGCAGGTTTAAATCCTGTTGGAACATAATCATCGTCGAGTCTTCGTTTATCGAGCCAATCTTCCAAAGTGGCAATATGGCCACTATGCCCAAAAGGGCTACGATACCAAAGGCCTAATAGGGAGGGAACTTTATAATATCCCGTGCCACGCCTTGTATATAAGGTTAAATCAGGATCGGTTTCCACTGATATATCAAAAATGTCGTAAGATTTATAATGGCTGGCAGGAGGTGTAAAACCATCAACTGGTGTTAATTTATTGTTGGTATAAAGTGGTGGTGTGTGGCAGGTCACACAGCCTTCACGTTTGAAAATTATCTCGCCTTTTTTTATCAGTTCTTGAGGAAATGAATTTGGGTTTTTAGGTGGCTTCAGCGAATACAAATATTTTCCTAAAGCGTATAATTGCAGCTCAGAATAGCGGTCTGTGCATCCTAAAAAGGGAGCCTTGCCCACTTCTGGTAAAGTTTTAAAATCTTCTGCAGCTGGTATAAAACCATTGTAACTATTGAGCATATCCAACAATTGATTGAATGCTGAATATCGCATCAAGTCACCCACATTACGGTGCATCATCAATCCCGTATAATCTAGATATTTTCTATCTTTTATACCAATTAAATCAGGAATGTTTGTTGGCTGATTGAAATTTGAACCATGCCTTATGATCACACCAGGTGGTATTGATTTTAAGTAAGCAATAATTCTAGCTGCATTAATGGTATCGAGTTCTGTTTGAGAGGAATGGCTGCTCCAAGGTGCTTTATGTAATGCATTTCTACCAGCTCTCATTCCTTCATCAAATTCTTTCAACTTTTCCTTAGGTAATGATTTTAATGCGATTTCAGCTTCAAATCCATCAATTCTATCCAGCGGAAAATTTCCTTGGGCACCTTTTATAGTTGCACCATCTGGCATTACTCGTGTATGGCACATGGCACATGCAAAAACGCCAACCTTTATTTTTGATTTTTCATCTATCACGTAGGAATAAAACGGAAATGTTTTATTAGCAATTGGGACTTCAGCATTTTTGATAGATTCTTTAAGCCCACTAAGAAAATCCTCAGAATAGTCGAATGTGGTTAATGGCGCATTGAACACTTCTTCGCCTAATCGAATGAGATCTTGTTCTGTTTTTGGTTCATTTTGAAATATATCTATAGGGTCAAGCAACTTTAACGAATCAATATATTTTCGATTGGCCTCCATATCATCGGTTAAGCGTATAGGATAACTTTTAAAAATTTTTCTTTCGGGGAGTTTGTAATAATATTCCTCTGATATGGGCCTAACCGTGACAGTTGAATCTACTGTGGGCAGCATAAATTTCATAATTTCGGTCATATCCCAAGTTTTGGGAATATCAAAAGAAGTTGATTTTAGTCGAAATCCAAGGAGAATAACAGTACTTAAAGCGATAGCAATATTAACTTTATTTCTTGTATATGATTTTTTGATCATTTTTTTAATTGGTTTTTTGATTGAAAAATAGAGCAAATACGCATAGCATATACACTTTTCTTTATTTAAAATTGGATCATTTTTGCTATTGATTAAATTTCTAATTAATTCTTTATTTTATTCATTCACAGCATTCAGAGGCATAATGTTGAATTTCATTCCTTCGATTTACCTGAAAACAATTTAATGTTCTACAGCTTTGTGTCGCCAATCTCTAAACGATAATGTGAGTTCTTCAAAAAACCTCGAATTTGTCATAAAAATAATAAAATTGACCCATCTAGGTTAATGACAGATAGATGTTCTATAAAGGTTTTTACTTTTGTTTTGGGGTAGTATTAAAAAATCAACTATATTTCTATGTGGTCATTTGGATATTTTTGAACACGTAAAATTACTTACCAAAAGCTTGAGGAAAAACTTAGTGGCGAGGTCTTGTTCCTTTATTTTATTTGCACATGGATATGATCATCATGTCTTACGGCCTGGCAACCATGAAATCGTATTTTATCGTTTGTTAAACCCAGGCGAGTTTTCAAATGTGGTTCTAAAAATATTTTGTCTATCGCAACATCAGAAGCAAAACCATTTATGAGATCTTTGGTCTTTTGGTTGTCAAATATAAATTTGTCTTTTTTGCCTTGCCAAAGGATGTCTCGTAACAGATTGTATTGCCAATATCCTTTTTGTTTACATTCTAATGATTTATTTACCTCACCAGCTCGGGCTTCTTCACAAATGCCGTAACCAATTAATGAAGGAACATCGGCTATCATTTTTCCTGTTTGACTGTCGTTGTATTGAAAAGATAAATCTAATTTTTTACCATCATGATGACTCAAATGCGGTAGTAGAGGAAATTGATCCAGAAAAGGAAAATTAGCATCTAAGTAGTTGATGGTAACTCCTGGATAGTTCTTGTGCATTTGTTCTGCAACTTTGTAAGTGATGGTCTGCAGATTTGGTTTCACATAGTTTCGATTTAAAATGGCGGTCCAAATATTTGCAGGTTTGAGATGGCGGTCTTCAAAAATGGGTAGCCGAACTCTCCCCAATGGCTTTGCAATAACAGGGATGACCAAAAATGAAAATATGACATAGAGTGACACGAAGAAAAATATTTTCGCTACCGTTTTTATCCAAGGCCTTTTGAACCTTTTATTTATAGGACCAAAGGTTAAAAAGGAAATTAAGAAGATGACACCGCCAACTTGGGACAGTATGGTTAAGAGACAGAAGGTTGTAAGTAATAGGAAGAGATTTAATGGTTTCATTTATTGTAAAAGACCAAGATTCAACATGATTTAATAAGTCGGATTATGTGCTGATGTCGGTTTCATTTATTATGTGAATTACCAAAAGCTAGTGTTTTATCTCTGTCTATTTTCTACTAAAGTAGTATTTGAAATGATTGCGCTAAATTAGCTACTGCTTTTTAAACACTCTTTTTCATTGAATATTGTTGTCAAGTCTTGGTAAATGAATTTCTTCAACCTTGGGTTTTTTAACCCATTCTCAGTTATCAGGTCCACTTTAATTCCCAAATTATCGGAAAGCTGTTGCTCAATGTGGACTAACTGCAAGAGGCTAATTTTGTTTTTGAACGAGATTAAAATATCTAGATCACTATCTTTCCGATTTTCACCTCTTGCATATGAGCCAAAGATTCCAATCTTTTCAGGGTGGTACTCAAGAAGTGAGTTTATTACTTGATTCTTTATATGGACGTTTATCATCGTCTTTTTTTTACAATTTAACGGATATTTATTAAATTTTGTTCCTCTTTCAAATCTAACCTTATATATTTAAAATACCAAATCTCCTTTACCCTTCAAAACCATTATTTCCCTCAAGAACCTTCAAAAATCCAACACCATAACCTATATTTGAAATTCAGTCTCATTCAAAATAACAACTTTTTTAAACTCATGGAATTTCCCCAACAATTGGCAAACAGACTACGAGAGGTCATCTTAAATGGCACCTGGATCGCAAATACAAATTATCAAATGCTGTTGTCTGACGTGCATTTGGAAATGACAAATAGGAGAATTGGAAGTTTAAATACCATTGGGCAATTAACATTTCACATCAATTATTACATCGATGGTGTCAACCATGTATTTGATCATGGTTCACTTGAAATCAAAGATATTTTTAGTTTTGAAACTGAGATTGAATGGCAATTGCTAAAGAAGCTACTCTATCAAAATGCAGAAAAGTTGGCATTCCACGTAGAAAAAATGACGTCACATGAATTGGATGCTATTTTTGTCTTAGAAAAATATGGCACTTATCGGAGAAATATGGAAGGCGTGATCGAACATGCCTATTATCATTTAGGGCAAATATCTTTGATTAAAAAAATGATCTTGGCCAGTAATCAATGATTCAAATAAAAATAAACAATGGGGGCAATTATAATCAAAACTGATCCAGTAATAGAAAAAACCTTTGCAAATTATCCCGAGAGCGCAAAGGCTCAGCTTCTGAATTTACGAAAGTTAATTACCGTGGCCGCAAGTGAAGTTGATGGTATTTTGGAATTGGAAGAAACGCTCAGATGGGGCGAACCTAGTTTCATAACAAATCAAGGAAGCACCTTGAGAATGGATTGGAAACCAAGAGCTCCAGGTGAATATGCCTTGTATTTTCAATGCACTACCCGACTGGTAGAAACATTTAAAATGGTATTTGGTAATCTTTTTCAATACGAAGGCAATAGAGCTATCATTTTCCAATTGGATCAAAAAATCCCTGAAGAGGCATTAAAAGCTTGCATCAAAGCGACGCTCAATTACCATAAGGTGAAACATTTGATTACTTTGGGTTTATAGTGGTCAGCTTTCAGTAAGCAGTTTTCAGCTTTCTGGGGAAAACCGGTTCCGATTTCGATAGCTATCGGCAATCGGAAGGAAATCGCAGGTCGGAGATTGGAAATCGGAAATCGGAGATCGGAAATCGTGAAACGGCAAATTTTCAAAACAAAATGTAAAGCAATATCAGGATTATTTGTCAACTTTTGTCAACTTTTTTCAAGACGAGACAACGAGACAAACTTTCAACTTTATGAACTTTCAAACTTTATGAACTTTATAAACTTTTTACAAACTCAAAAATTCCACAACATCCTGGTCTTAAAATACAAACCATTCAAATCATCGGTTTGGTGAAATTGATACCCGGCATCAAGGCCAAGATCCATTCTATTTGAAATGCCATAAAAAAGACCCGCGTATATTTTCTGATAAGTAAACCAAGATGTGATGTGATGGGCTTCATTGTTGATGTACAATTCACCGGCTGTAGATTCAAATTTGTATCGGAAAAGGGGCTGGGTTCTTCCTCCTACGCCAAAGGCAGCACCAACGTGAGGGATCAAACGGCCACTCTTTCGCAAATTGACCGAAAGGCCGATAGCAGATTGAATGATTTTTTGATTAATGCGAACATCTTCAAGTTCATAAGTTGGAGGGCCAGAAATGATGGGAATATAACCTTGTGCATCGTAACCTTCAGATTGCTCAAAAAGGGAAATACCTGCGATGTCGAGATTGGCAGAAAAGCGATTACTCAATTTTGCTTTTAATAATAAATCGAGTAGGTATCCTCCGGCGTGTTCAAATCTTGCATTCGAGGGTAAATAATAACCAACTCCAAGTCCAGCTGACCACGCTTTGGGTTTTAAGAATTCCAAAATGGAGGGCCTATCAGGAGTGACTTGCCACAATTGTAGTGCATACGATTTAGGAGGAAAAACTTGATCACTCTTCACGGAAAGTGGACCGTCTATGGAAGGAAGAAAGTCAATTTCCAATATTGATCTCAATTCGCTAGAAGTTGGATTAATCTCAGATTCCACATTTGTTGGAACGTCAGTTTTTTGGTTGGTTGCGGAAAGCACAGTCTTTGTTGCATAAATAGGTGAATCGTCTTCTACATTAAATTCTATGCTTTTCGGTAAGTCAGCAAGGTCCATTTGCTCAAAGAGTTTCTGACCTTTTGCTACCTCTTTCAAGGACTTAATTTCTTTGGTTAAAGCCTTTATTTGAGCTTGGGCGGTTTGCATTTCTGCCTGGTAAACTTCCTCGCTTGCAAAAGAGGGAGGTGTCATTGCCGACTGTGGTGGCTCCACAATCTCTTTATCTCTGTATTCAACAATATAAACAGTGTCATGAATGGTTTCTGACAGATATTCATTGGTTTTATAGAGTTTATTGAGCACAATGAAGTTTGTGCAAAATAAAATACCGGCTATGGTACCCAGAATCCAAGGCAACATTCCTACCCGCCTTCTGTTTCCAGATTGCTTTTCTCTGTATTGTTTGTATTTATCCCAAGCATTTTGTGGTGCTTCGGAATTTTGATTGAGGCTGGGATGATTTTTTATTTTTTTGTAGAATTCACTCATACGCCATTTGATTTTTTGTGTTTACTCGCAGGGATATTTTGGCTCAGCATGTTGCGCAATTGGTCTTTAGCGCGCGAAAGATTGGACTTGGAAGTATTGACGCTGATGCCCAGGATTTCTGCAATTTCCTGGTGTTTGTATTCTTCCATTACATATAAGTTGAAAACTGTCCGATAAGCCGGGGTAAGTTTTTGCAAATAAGAAGCTACGTCGATTTGGGGGTCTATATCTTCAAATTCGTCTGCATGTTCTTCCTCCTGTTTCTCGAATAATTCTAACGTTTCGAATTTGAGGTGTTTGGAATTTTTTCTAATGTATTCCAAACAGGCATTGATACTCACTTTCCTAAGCCAGGGCAAAAATTCATATTGATTGTCAAACCGATCTAAATAGGTGAAAACTTTGTAGAAACAATCATTGATCATTTCATCAGCTTCATCCTTATTGGAAGCATAACGCAGGCAAGTACTTTTTACATAACCGTAGTATTTTTCAAATAGCTTTTTTTCGGCTGCTTCGTTTCCTTTGAGACAGCCTTCAATGATGAAATCGACATTTTCTTTTTGAATCACTTTTATCAGTTATTCTTTTTCCCTTCAGCTATCCACGTTTCAATGAAAGTTATTTCACACTTACTGATTTTCCCAGCATTGTAAGGCATAGGTACAAAACTTGTTTCATGTTTAATAGAGCCAAGGAAACTATTGTTATTGACAGACCTTAAAACTTCAGCATAAGTATCATACGAATATCCTGCCTCCGAAAGTCTTGCAGTGTGGCAACCAATACACTGTTTTTTGATAATCGGTACAATTGTTTGACTGTAACTCACATTTGCGGCTGAAGTACAATCTAAAGCAGAACAATCTTGCGTGTTGAGTGCTCCCTCAGCAATCCATGTAGTGAGCGTCGATAAGTCAGCCTGACTGATTTCGGGATAACCCCTTGGTGGCATTTCACCACTTCGGATCACTTTGATCAATTCACTCTTGGATGGATTTCCAGATTTTACTGATTTCTTTATGCCAGCATACGTAGTATAATCAAGTCCTTCTTCTCTGTCTTTAGGATTGTGGCAGCCGGCATTGGCACAATTATTCACCACAATTGGCAATACGTCTGATTGAAAACAAATACCTCCGGTTGATTCAGATCCTGATGAGGAAGTTAAGCCTAGTTGATCATTGGTACAAGCATTGATCACAAGCGTGAAAAATCCACACAGAATCACCCATTTATTCACCATTGCACTTTTTAAAATACCATATGGCATTCTCTATGCAAATGGTTGCGTTGATCAGACAAAATCAAATTTTATATCGAAATCAAATCTTTTAAAACTTAAAAAAACCAGCCTACCTATAATTAGATTAAATCTAATTTGTTTCGAATTGAAATTATTAACAGGAGTTATCAGTTTAATTGCCATACATTTGTAAAATCAAAAGAATAAAATTCATATTGCTTTTCGCGGCAGGGTTCATCATTTTGCTGCATAATGTCAATGCTCACCAGCATTTGAGCAATACTATTTTGTTGTCTCACACCCTTCATGCTGAAAAACAAAACGCTTTATCATTAATTGATTTACTTCTCCAATCAGATACTGGAGGAGGTCATTTAGAAAATTTTTCCAGGAGCGATGTGCATTTGGCTCAGGCTTTTCAGGTAGAGCAAGTGCCCATCATTTTTGATTTTTCTTTTCAATTAGAACCATATCTTTTATCGGAGACTGAAAATTCGATTTTACCAGAATATTTGGTGCACTTTCTCTCCGAACCTCCGAATCAAGCAAATACACTCAGAGGTCCCCCTCAAATAGGATAATAATTTCAGCGTGCTCATGAATGCCTCACAGGCATTTTAAACGCTTCACTTTTTGACTTATCAAATGATCGGTCATCATTATTATTCATTTATCAAGTGTATTCTTTATGATTCATTCTATCCTTTTATACAGCATAAAGCATAAGCTCATTGTCCTCCTGCTCGTTTTGGGAATTGTGGGTTTTGGCATCTATGCTTTGGTCAATATACCGATCGGTGCGGTACCAGACATCACCAATAATCAGGTGCAAGTCATTACGACTTCTCGCAATTTATCTACTGAAGATGTAGAAAAATTTCTCACCTATCCAGTTGAATTGGAAATGGCCAATCTTCCCGGTGTCAAGGAAATCAGATCCATTTCAAAATTTGGTCTGTCTGTTGTTACCATCGTTTTTGAAGATGAAATTGGTACTTATTTGCCACGCCAACTGATTGCAGAAAAATTAAAAACTGCGGAACAAAAAATACCACAAGGTTTTGGAACACCCTTTATGGGTCCAGTAAGTACGGGCCTTGGCGAGATATATCAATACATTCTGGATGTAAAACCAGGGTATGAAAAAAGGTATTCCTCCACAGATTTGCGCACCGTGCAAGATTGGATTGTGAAACGCCAACTTTCAGGAATTGCGGGAGTAGTCGAAGTAAATACCTGGGGTGGTTATCTCAAAACCTATGAGGTTGCCCTCGATCCAAACATCCTCAAATCATTAAATATCTCCCCAACTTTGGTTTATAAAGCCCTCGAATCCAATAACAGTATTGCAGGTGGTGGTTACATTGAAAAATCAAATGAAGCCTTTTTCATACGAGCTGAAGGATTGATCTCCTCTTTGGACGACATCAAAAACATCGTAGTTGAAGTGAGAAATGGTTCGCCGATTTTCATAAAAGACCTTGCTACTGTTGGTTTTGGTCATGCCACCAGATTTGGAGCCATCACAGCAAATGGCGAAGGTGAAAAAGTCATGGGCCAGGTTATGATGCTCAAGGGTGCTTCTTCAGATAAAGTCATCGCAAGGGTAAAAGACAGAGTGGCGTCCATTCAAAAAACATTACCGGAAGGAGTGTACATCAATCCCATTTTGGAAAGGAGTGAACTCATCGAACGCACCACGTTTACCATTACTGAGAATTTAATCCTTGGCTGCCTCATCGTGATTTTTGTAGTGATTTTACTCTTGGGCAATTGGCGATCAGGTTTGGTGGTAGCTTCTGTGATACCATTGTGTTTACTTTTTGCGATTTCACTGATGTACATATTTGGAGTTGACGCCAACCTCATGAGTTTGGGGGCCATTGACTTTGGTATCATCATCGACGGAGCAGTCATCATTGTAGAGTATGTAGCCTATAAATTGGTCAGTGCCTCCAGCAATCTCAATCATATGCCGATCCAACAACGTGAAAACGAAATAGATAAAATTACTTTTGAAGGTGCTAAAAAAATGATGCACTCCGCAGTTTTTGGTCAAATCATCATCATTTTAGTTTTCATTCCAATTCTCTCCCTTTCTGGTGTTGAAGGCAAAATGTTTAAGCCAATGGCCATCACTTTTTGCTTTGCTTTGATTGGAGCGATGTTTTTCTGTTTTACCTATGTGCCTGTGATGTCGGCCTTATTCATCAAACCAAGAACTTCCACTGGCCCAGGCTTTTCGGAGAAAATGATACAAGCCATCAACAACTTATACCAGCCCACTTTACAGTTGGCGCTCCGATTTAAATACACGGTTCTCACGGCTTCTGTCGTGGTGCTCATGCTCACCATCTTTTTATTTTCCAGGATGGGCGGAGAATTTGTACCAACTTTGGACGAAGGTGACTTTGTGATTCAACCCGTTTTGAAGACAGGCATGTCACTGGAGAAAACGGTTGAAATGACCACCAGAATTGAAAAAATAGTAAAAACTTTCCCAGAAGTAAAACAAGTGGTCAGCAGAATTGGGGCTGCAGAAGTGCCAACAGATCCAATGTCCATGGAAGAAAGTGACGTCATCATTACGCTCAAGCCGATCAGTGAATGGACAACTGCTACAAGCAAAGATGGACTTGCAGATGAACTCAAAAATGCCATCCTGGCCAAAATCCCAGGAATCGAAGTCGAATTTACCCAACCGATTGAAATGCGTTTCAACGAATTAATTACAGGTGTTCGGGCAGATTTAGCCGTGAAAATATTCGGAGATGATCTCGATTTATTATTTGAAAAAGCAAGTGAAATCAAAAAACTGATAGAACCCATTGAAGGAGCAGCTGACATCATTTTGGAGAAAACCGAAGGTTTGCCTCAAATGTCTATCAAATATGATCGCGATAAAATTGCCAAATATGGACTCAATATTTCTGACCTCAATAACCTGGTGACTTTGGGATTTGCAGGAGCAACAGCCGGAACTATTTTTGAAGGCGAGAGACAGTTTGACTTGGTATTGAAATATGATCCAGAAAACAGGAAAAACCTGGACAATATTAAAAGAGCCTTGGTTGATTTACCCAATGGTTCACAAATTCCTTTGTCAGAAGTTGCGGTAATACAAAACACAACTGGACCAGCAAAAATCTCAAGAGATAATACGCGCAGGCGCATCGTTGTAGGTGTGAATGTGAGGGGCCGAGATTTGCAATCCGTTGTAGATGATGTTCAGAACAAAATTGAAGCAAATGTCAAACTTCCACAAGGTTATACCATTGAATACGGTGGTCAATTTGAAAACCTCAAAAGCGCTACGAATCGTTTGATGATTGCTGTTCCTATTTCTTTGGTTTTAATTTTCATTTTGTTGTACTTCGCTTTTGGCACGGTTCGGGATGCTTTGATCATTTATACCGCAATACCAATGGCTTCTGTTGGTGGCATTTTGTTATTGTACCTAAGAGGATTGCCTTTTAGTATCTCGGCTGGTGTAGGATTCATTGCACTTTTTGGCATCGCAGTACTAAATGGTATCGTGTTGATTGAACACTTTAAAGATCTTAAATCTAGGGGTGTGGCGGATATTTATGAGCTGGTTTTGCGCGGAACTTCAGAGCGTTTACGCCCAGTTTTATTGACAGCATCAGCGGCTGCACTGGGATTTTTCCCGATGGCTTTTTCTACGTCAGCAGGTGCTGAAGTACAAAAACCTTTGGCAACGGTGGTCATTGGAGGACTCATTACCTCTACCTTACTGACGTTGATTTTACTCCCTGTGCTTTATGTTTTGTTGGAAAATCGGAAAAAAATGAAAATAAAACCAGTTGTAGGCATTTTCATTCTGGGCATTTGTTTATTGATACCAGGGTACGGCCAATCTCAAGAGATGAAAGGTCTTGACTATTTGTTGAATAAAGCTTATCAGTCAAATGAGTATTTGAAACTTTCAGGCCTCCAAATAGATCAAGCAAGTAAACTGATTAATTCGGCAAAAGATCCTGCCAAAACTGAATTTTACTATTCCCGCGACCAGAACAACATTGCATTGAATGGTTTGCCACTTAATGTTATCGGTGCCAATCAAACCCTGAAATTGCCCGCTGTTGCGAAAACAAAAAAGGCGGAATTGATGGCTTTGGTGGACATTCAAAAAAATCAACTTACGCTTAGCAAAAAAGTAATTGAAAAAGAAGTGACCACTGCTTATTCCAAATACGTTTATTGGCAATCTGTTGCAGGCTTGTACCAATACCTCGATAGTATTTATGGCGTTTTTGAAAGTTCAGCAATCAAGCGGTTGGAAGTTGGCGAGGGCAATGTTTTGGAGAAATTGACGGCTACTACCAAGCGCAATGAAGTTTCTATTGGCAAAAATCATGCGGAAACGATGGCTGGAAATGCACTGGTCGACATCAAACGTTGGACAAATGTTGGAGAAGAAACCATAGAAGTTGATAAAAACTTTAGTGTGCCTTTTGTGCCCAATTTAAATGCCAGTGACCAGCCTCAGTTGCAAGCCCATTTGCTGAATTTAGCATTGGCAAAAACACAAGTATCCTCAACTGCATCGCTTAAATTACCTGAGCTTTCTTTTTCTGCTTTTATGGGATTTAATAAATTGAGCAATGCAAGGTATTACCCGGGTATTTATGCTGGAATTGCTGTTCCGCTCTTTGGAAAAGCATTTGATTCAAAACAAGAAGCAGCCCGGATAAATCAAGAAATCATGGCCAAAGAAATTGACATTTATCAAATTAATTTCGAACACAATAAACAGCAATTACTCACTGAAATGAGTCATTACACCACAGCTGTAAATCTATATTTAACCCAGGGAATTCAAACCCAAAAACAATTGATTGACGGTATTCAAAAAGCATTCAAACTCGGTGAAATAGACGTATTTGAATATATATTCACGATTGAAGCCGCGACACAATTAGAATTAAATTATTTGGATAATAAATTCCAATACAACCTTAAAGCAACTGATTACAATTACTTAATCAATCCTTAAATTAAATCAATTATGAAATCATTCAATATATATTTGATCATATCTATTTGTGGGCTAATGTTTATTCAAGCTTGCAAATCATCTCCAGAAACAGATGGCGCAATGGAAGAGGAAGTCGACAATGGTTTGATTGTTGTCACCGATTCTCAGTTTGTAAATGCTCAATTCATGGAAGGGCAAATTGAAATGAAAACATTTGATGACCAACTCATCACCACAGGTTTAATCGATTTGCCATCTAAAAATAAAACCATCATCAGTGCGTACATGGGTGGAACTGTACATAAAATGGACTTGGCTATGGGTCATGCTGTGAAAAAAGGAGAGCGATTGTTTACGCTTACCAATCCAGAATTTGTGACCATGCAACAAGAATACCTCGAGATCGAAAGTCAAATGTCATTCCTCAAGGCAGAGGTTGAGCGTCAAAACACCTTGGCTGAGGAACAAATTTCCGCTGCAAAATTACTTGCTAAAGCCAAGGCGGATTTGGGTCTAGCCCAAGCAAAACTTGCAGGTTTGAATAAAAAATTGTCGCTCCTTGGCATTAATACAGCTCAGCTATCTCCAGCAAATCTAACCAGCACCATCCCTTTTTACGCTCCAGTCACAGGCTACGTTACGGGACTGGATATCATCAATGGCGGATTTCTTCCTGCGGCTTCAGCAGCCATCGAAATTACAAATCCTCAAGAATTACACATAGAATTACTCGTATTGGAAAATGAAATTCACAAAGTGAAAGAGGGTCAAAAAGTACATTTCTACATCAGAGATAATCCTGAAGCTATTTACCAAACTACGGTACATACGATTGAAAATCAAGTGAATGAAAATCGTCAAATTATTGTGCATTGTGAAATGTCAGGTGTGAGTATCAAATCCTTGATCCCAGGAATGTTTGTACACGGATTTATTCATTTGGGTCAGCAGCAAATGGCATCTATCCCTGAAAGTGCAGTCACCGTAATCGATGGAAAAAGTTTTGTTTTAGAAAAGGTACAAGGGCAAAGTGGGCATCAATACAAAAGTAGAAATGTAGAAGTCGGAGAATTAAAGGATAACTATTATCCCATTATTGATAAAGGTGAATTATCTGAAAATGCTACTATTTTGACGAAGGGGGCTTATTATTTACTACAATAAAAGCGGAAATCGGAGAGCGGAAATCGGAAATCGTAAAGGACGGAGAGGTGAGATCGGAAACAGAAACGGTGAAGGTTCATGATTTGATATTTTGTCCTTTGGCAGCGAGCCACGAGCAGCGAGCCACGAGCTTCGAGCTTCGAGCCTTGAGTTTTTAAATTAGAGTAAATGAACGCGCTCCTGTCCTTGCTTTTGCAAGGGATTGTATTCTCAGTTAATGGTCACCCATAAGGATTTTAAGAAAGTCAAATAGCTGGTGGCTCGTAGCTCGATGCTCACGGCAAATGCACCAATTCGAAAACAAGCTGAGTACTGAAAACTGATCGCTGAGAACTGACCGCAGAAAACTAACTGCTCAACAACATCTTTCATCTTTCATCTTCTTACGGTTGCGACTTCCAAATTTGTTCATGTGCTTCCAAATATTCAGGCAGAGCAGCAGAACCATACCAAGGATATAAATCAGCAGCCAGAAGATCTGCTTGGATGGCTGGGTCTGTGGCTATCAGTGCTTTTGCATCTTCTATTTTTGAAACATTGAAAATGAATAATCCCCTGAAAGCGGAATCGTTTTTACCAAATGGTCCAGCTACCACCAATTTTTTTTCTGCAGCTAATTTTTGAATATTAACCATATGGCCAGCTAAACAACTATCAATGAATTGTTTGTCGGTTGATTTGTTATTTCCTGTTTTCAGAATGGCAAAAACGTACATTTTCATACCATAATCATCCCCACCTAGTTTTTGGGCAAGTGCCTCATCATAATTTGGATTGTTGTTTTGGCTGAAAGCTGAAAATTGCAACATCAAGAGTAGTATCAAAAACAATGGAAATTTCATGTGAAAAGTTTTTATGAGTATGGAAACCAAATTTATAAAACTTTTTCCAATTTGATATCCGCTCTTTCATAAAGGCCTGTTTCTAAAGGAATTTCAACAAAACCATACTTTTTATAGATGTGTAATGCTGAAGTCAGTCGAGTATTACTATAAAGTATCAATTTGGGGATTTCCTTTTCTTTTGCAAAGTCTAAACAATATTCGAGTAAAATGGTGCCAATACCTTTGCCCCTGACTCGGTCAGTGACAGCCATTTTTCCCAACTCAAATACATCCTCAGATTTTTTCAACAAAGAAGCAGTGCCGACTATTTCATCACCATACTTAGCGTAAAAAATATATCCACCTTTGTCAATGATTGCCTCCCGCGGATTGGAAAGACTGTACTCGTCTCCTGGTTCGATGTGGAAATACTTTTCAAGCCATTCGTAATTGAGCGTTTTGATGTGCTCTTTCAACTCATCAGAAAAATGAATAATTTCTACCTCGTCGTTCATTTGTTATTTTTTGGGTGATCTTACACACCTATTTAATGAACAAAGAAAGTAAAATTCCCACTAAGTTATCACTTGATTTGATGATAAGACTTAGCAGCAATGAAATCAACAATGCCTTGTCTTTTCGCATCTTCAAGCACTACACCATCTGTCGCGCCCAAATAATTTCTAAAAATATGACTGACGTATAATGGTGATTTCAATCCAGAATAATTGTTGCCATTGACGCTCAACTGAAAAGGACTTCCTGTGTGACAAGTAAAACAATTCAGCAAATTACCCACGTCGATGGAATGGATGGTATTAGGTCCATTTTTTGCACCTGTTTGCACAAATGTTTCCATTGTCAGATTGTACACATTGAGAGATCCACGAGCCACTGCCCCAGAATCTGCAACCCCAATATTATTGGCCTGATCTACAATCAGTTGCGCTTGTTGCACGTCTGTCAATCCATCCGTATTTACCCAAATTGAACCATTATAAAAATAATTTTTCCAAACGTCGTCATTGGCCAGATTTGCAGAAACACATTTATTTAACTCGTCAATGTTCTGGTAATTTAATGGTTCGCTTTGACTTGTCCCGGCAAGAAATGCCCCATTGACGGTTTGAGGCACGCCATATTTATACAATGAATAAGCCTTGTTTGGAATGACGGCCAAATGGTTTACAGCTGTAATTCCACCCAAAGTTGTTGTGCTGCCCTTGGCAAATAAAAGTAAATCATCTGCCGAAGTAATTGGACTATCTAAGCTATCTGTTGTGGCCGACCAATCGTAAGAAGGGGCCATTTGTTGGTGCTCAAAGGTTGCCCAGATAAACT
>ENA-UOWO01002403-UOWO01002403.1-activated-sludge-metagenome-genome-assembly--contig:-NODE-2403-length-23144-cov-5.334835_pt1 | contig 23144 bp, 6 predicted proteins | sample MGYA00238148_ERZ761564 | MGnify/ENA primary metagenome ERZ761564 (study PRJEB28885, sample SAMN05720194) | activated sludge metagenome | isolation source: Anaerobic digester | place: USA... | reverse complement strand
TTACACTTCCATTTGAAACAATCATTAAGCCATATGTAGCACCTGCTGGTATTGCTAAAGTTGTTGTTAAAGGCACATTAGTAAGTGCGCCGGCTCCAGCAGCGACAACTGTTACAGTGGATCCAATTTTTGTCCAACCTGCAGTACCTGTAAAATTCGCATTACCATATCCGCCCACTTTATACCATGCTTCAACTTGCGTACCTGAAACTAAATGAACTTTTAACGATTTAAGAAAAGTTGGTTTTGTAGTAATGATATTAAATGCATTTCCTGCATTGCTATTATCGGTGGTTAATGTAGTAAACAAAGAATCTCTTTCGCCAATATAATTGACAATATTTAATTGTGCAGAGTCGCCTGGACAAATTGTGACAGGAGACACCGATGTTAAAAGATTTGAAATTGGATTCACATTCACTGATCGATAAGCAGTATCCTTACAACCATGAGCATCAGTTAATGTCATGGTATAGTTTGTGGTTGTTCGTGGATCTGCCACTGGATTTGAAATAGTTGAACTACTTAAAGTGCTACTCGGACTCCAAGAGTAAGTCATAGGTCCGTTAGTAACAGAATAATCTATTTGACCATTAAATACACGTGGTACATTGGTGAAACTAAATGCACCATTGAATCCGCTTCCTCCATGACCTTCTGTAATTTCTAAGTCTGGACTACTATAAGCGACTGTTCCAACGGCGGTTCCATTTGTATAACTTGTACTTCCATTTGTTATGACTGCAAAACCATACGTTGAACCAACTGGAATAACAAGATTGGAAGAAGTAGGAATCAGTGTTAATGCACCTAAACCTGCTGGTGTAATGGCAACTGTATTTCCTAATTTTATCCAGCCAACACTGCTAGTTACGTTTGCATTGCCATAAGGTGAGGTTTTGTACCAAACTTGTGCCGAATCGCCAGATGTAATATTTGCTCTCACATTGGTAATTGTAATATTATTTAAGGCATGAACATCAAACATGATGGCTTCATTACTGTTTCCTCCAGCCAATGTGGTGAATAAATTTTGTGAACTACTTGATAAGAAAGGGAAATTACTTAGTTGTGACGTGCCACCTGCACAAATTGTGCTTGGAGATGCTGTGATAGAACCCGCTAAAGGATTACCATACATATAAACTTTTGCAAGTCCTGTACCTGTGCATCCATTTCCATCTGTCGCTGTTAAAGTGTATTGAGTTGTTGTGGTAGGGGTAGCAGTTGGAAAGGAAGAGGTCGCAGATGATAAAGTTGCCGCTGGAGACCAAGCATAACTTGTATAGTTGGTACGATAAACTACTGATCCATTGAATACACGAGGGCTAAAAGTAAAGTTTGGAGACCCGCCAAAGCCACTTCCACCATGTCCTTCACGAATTCGCAAATCTGAATTGCTTGCCGATATCGTGCCGATAGCAGTCCCGTTGTCATATCGATTACTTCCATTGCAAACAATAATAATACCGTAAGTTTGTCCAGCAGGTATTGTAAGATTTAATGTAGTTGGGATTGTCGTTAAATTTCCTGCACCGGCAGCAACAATAGGAACTGTTGCGCCCAATTTAAACCATGTAGTATATGATGTTACGTTAGCGCCTCCATAACCGCCTGGCTTGTAATAGACCTCTGCTGAATCTCCACTAACTATATTCATTTTAAAATCAGTAATCGTGATATTATTCAAAGCCTGAATATCGAAAGCATTGCCCTCTGAGCCATTCGTTCCACTTAAATCTGTTTCTAATACACTAATGGTTTGGTTACTTCCAGCAGATAGACTAGTTGACTGACCAGGACATAATTCTTTATCCGTAACAGTAGGCTCAACGGTAGGTAATTGATTAACTCGAACCGTATATGTTTTAGTACCTGTGCATTGTTCAGCATTTGTTCCGGTAACGGTATAAGTTGTTGTTACGCTAGGTGAAAAAGTAGCAGATGCGCCAGTTGAAATGCCTGGATCCCATGCATAGGTTGTTGCACCAGATGCAGTAAGTGTTACAGGGTCGCCTTTACAAACTTCGAAAGCCGTTGATGAAATTGTAATATTGAGTGGAAGCGGGGCTATATATGCTGAGCCAACTCCAACTGCTCGCCAGGCATTAGTGGTTTGTACCACCTCATTGGCACAATCACCATATCTGTCTTTTGCTTTTTGAATAGATACAGATCTTGCATTGGTATATTGTGAACTCGAAATTAATCCAACCATACAATCAAATGCAATTAAACGTGCTTTATTAATGCCAATACCTGTTACATTATAAGCATTACCGTTATCATTTGTACCTGAACCTCCTTCTGAAAGGTTATAAAACCAGAAATTTTGAACACCACTATTTGTGTGCACGCCACCTGCATCACCAGTTCCAGTATACCAATTGGTTCCTAAATAAGTATCTGGATCACCTTTGGCATTCGGATTAATAAAACTTCTGTTACCACTATTTATTTCCATTCTATGAATCCAATCGGGTGCGGTGCCTAATGCATAAGCTTCGACAGCTTCACCTAAACAATCAGCAAATGATTCGTTGAGCGCTCCTGATTCGTATGAGTAAGTAAGATTAGATGTAAAATCGATCATTCCATGTGTATGTTCGTGTCCACTTACATCAAGTGTTACATAAGGGTCGGTACCTGTGCTTGAACCTCCGAAAGAAGTTCCTGCTCCTGTCCAATATGCGTTACCTGTGTATCCAGGGTTGATATAAGATATATAATCAGCACCGGCATCATCATAACCGTTTCTGCCATGAATATTGAAATAATAATCACGTGTTTCTTTTGAACCCCAATGCGTTTGAGCAATGTATTTGCCTAAGGCTGTATTTGGCCAAGCATTATCTGCATCGGTATAGTAAGTTGCGCCTACGCCATTGTCGTTACCGTTTCCATTATATGTATGAATTTGAGCAGTATTGCAATCACCTAAAGTTCTATAAGAACCGGCATTTAATTGCGTATAAATTGTTTGTGCACCATTCCATAAGGTAGTACTTGTTCCTCCACTGCATTCGTAGGTTAATGGTAATTTGTTTACAATCTCTCCAGTTATTGCATCAATAAAAAATTCGGTTGATTGTATTTGTGGGTTCACATGAATTTCGTAATGCCAAACTAATTTAAAATTCTTAAGCTCGCGCATATCCATTGTTGGTGATACATAAACAAGTTCACCTTTGGGTTTATAGGTTGCATTTGAATCTTTTAAAAATTTTCTATAAGCAGCTTCAGCTTCTGAATGAAGCCAAAGGTAGTCGTGTGATTCAACTTGGTTCAAGGCAGTTTGAAGAGCTGCTTCAGCAGTTATTGAGGCTGTTGATGAAACAGGCGTTTGTTGTAAGTAGCGACCGTTAATATATTTTACACGACCATTTCGTTCATTAATCACCATTTCGGCACCCTTCACTTTGTATCCATTTAAATACTGTTGATAAAAGGTACTTGTAACGCCAATATCGTTGGTATGCGTTCTAACAAATTTCATTTCACTATTGGGTACCAATTCCAATACATGAAGATAATTCGATACGAAATCTTCTTTTGATATTTTAATTTCGGGTTTGATAGTGAAAAATTCAAGCTCTGAACCAATTTCTGTAATAGCTTCAAATTGTTGCTTTTCAGAAATTCGTTGTGCTTGTGCCAATAACGAAAACTGCAAGCAAAATAAAATCATTACAAATTTTGTAAAGCTTGGTTTGAAAAATTGATGAATCAGCTTTTTATCAGATGGCTGATCCGTTTTGCATGTTTGGCAGTTCATGGCAGCCAAACTTTGCTTTGTTTTGGATGTGTAATTTTTGTTCATTGTTTTGTGTTTAAAGTCAAATACAAAATAATGAAAATCAGCTCAAATAAAATACATGAATGAGTAAATGGTTGTTTTTAGCTACTAAATGGTTGAGTTTTAAGGAAAACTGGCATTATATAAAGATTTTTTTATATGAATGTTTATCATCTATAATATCAAATGATATGGCAACTTAGTTTAAGCTGAACGGCTTATTGATAAGCGAATAGGCGGAAATTTGCTTAGGAATCTTTACAAGACCAAAATTAAATAGTGTTGTTTAATAAGGTTTTAAATCAAACGTATTTATATTTTTTCTAATACAAGTACAATTTTATTAAAATCAGCGGCGGCATTTATCACCTTTCTATAATCTTCATAATTGGCTAATGGTGTAAACTCAGTATGGTAGATTTCAAATACAGTGATATCTAAAACATTTCCATTGAGTTTATAAGAAGATGTGAACTTGCAATTTTCTTGATTATTCACCATGGTTACCACATTCATATTTAATTTATCTAAATTATTCACCTTGTAACCTGCAGGGATATTAATTTTTAATGAACGCAGATATTGATGTGCATTGGCTATTTCTAAATCAAATTTTCTTTCTTTTTCTTGATACATTTCAGATTGTCGTCCAATTAGTTCGCCCACACGGAACAGATATTTATTGCCAGCCTTTTCAATATTACTAACAGAATGTATGGTCGCATTTAAAATCAATGGTTTCTTTTTTGTGATAGATGAAAATTCATTATTCTCATATTTTATATTCTCTATTTTTTCATCTTTCTCACTTAATCGAAGAATATCTTTTGCTACCTCATCTCTTTTTTCTTTATCTAAATAAATAAAAAGAGGTAGGATTTCAATTGAATTATATCCACCAAAAATATTTTTTAATTGAATAATTGAGGTATCCATACTTGAATTAAAACTCACCTCAACTTCATGATTATGATAATTTAAATCAGCTTGAACGGGTGGAATTTTTCTTTTCTCTGCATCGGCCGTGACTACATCACCTAATTTTAGCACTTTTGAAAATAAACTTTGATTGGCAGTCCATTTTGCTGGAATAAAAGGTAGACGATAAGTGATTTCATTCGGTGCCATAAACTGTTTAAAATCGGGGAAATACATCACACAATTTTTTAAATTATCCCAGTTTGGAAAACTATAATCAAATGGTTTTATAAATCGATCGGTGGTAAATCCAATTTCATAATTTATATTTTGAGATTGAAAGATTGCAGAAAATAAAAGCTTGATTCCAGTTTCGGTTGTGATTTTATTTTTGAGTATAAAATCAATATTCTCTGCATCTTCACTAGCTACATATTCTTGTTGGATATAATTTGATTTGATAAAATTTTCAATCCACTCAACTTTTTCTTGTGTAGTAATACATTTTTCGTATTCTTTATTTGTGCTCACTAATTTGCCCACTGTTTTTAATTCCTTTTCAGAGAACGAATGATAATTTGCATAAATATTTTTTGAAGCATCATCCCAATTCAAAATACGAATACTTCGTCCTTTGCCTTCGGTATTATAAGCAAGTGAATACTCAATTCGCGCGAAGTGTGGAAGGTAGGTTGCCATTTTTTCTTCTTCTAATCCAGGTAAATTTTGTGCACTTGAATAAAAGCTATTTTTATTTCCAAAAACACTATCAGCGGCAAGCTTTACATCATTATATCCCTTTACTTCAAATATTAAATTTTTTGGAGATAGAATTTCGAAATGACTGTTACAAGTTGGTACAATATCTTGAAAAGTATTATTTCCAAAAAAACTAATTGGCGCAGTTATCACAAACATATATTCAATTTCGGCTCCTTTTTCAATGCCTTCCATGGCAAATATTTTGTTTAAACTTCCATCCTCATCTTTCAAATCTTTAAATGCATCAGGTTTTAATTCAATCACTTTACCAGAAGGTAATATGGTTCGTGCCTTAATTTCTTTAATTGGATTTTCTTCTCGATATCCAATTTTTATTTTGTTATACATTTCTATCCCTTTTTCATCATTTACTTTAACCAATTTTTGTAAACGCCTTGTCATTACAGGAGTGCCTTTAGAGTTATAACTATATTCAACTTGAACATTTTCATTTAATATGATGGCACTTTCTTTCAAGTACTCAGGATTGCAGGCAGAATGAATTGTTGGATTCGGATTCCAAGCGAACTCAATTCGTTGTGCAATAAGACTAGTAAATGAATACAAGAATAGGGTAGTGAGGAGTAGGTTTTTCATTATTTTATTTTTTCAAGTATAACAGATTCTTTATAAGCGTTGTTAAGTCCTTTAATAAATTGATTCCATTGTTGAAATTCATTTGGCATCAACATCAAGTTTGGAAAATTGGTAATTGTTTTTTGGGTTAAAATAAGTTTGCCAGGTTTTTGTGCATATTCGATTAAGTATTCAAAATGATCGTTTTTAAAACTCGAGTTTTCGGGTATATAAGTCACTTTATAATCTTCTGGAATGGTTAAGGTAAATGTTTCATGATCATCTGCATTACATCTAAAACTAACAGGGGCATGTCTAGCGGTGTCTGAGATGGCCTCGTTTGTGAAAGTTTTACTTAAAAATAAATTGATGTATTTTTCATTATCAACTTCTTTAATAAAATCTTTGATGCTAAAATCAACCATAATATTTGCATTAGCATTATCGGTAATAGGCGATATAGTATGCTTATTAAGGATAGCATTATTACTAACTCCTTTAATAATATTTTTTGCGTATTCTTCTTTGTCTTTTTCACTCATGTATAATAGCCTGTTTGCAATTGAGCCTGCTATAATACCCGCATATTTTGAGTTTGAATGAATGCGAACGTCATTATTTGACATGGTCATTTCATACTCATCTTTAATTGTATTTGTTTTGTGTGGCACTATAGGCACAATGGCAAGTTCATAGGCTGTATCATTGATATAGATCATTGCTTGTTTACCTTGAATATGATCTGCAGGCAAGCCATAAATTCCATTCGGGTCGGTTGCATCTAAAAATATCCATTGATCTTTATCTTTAACAGAAGCAATCATATGGTTGTCTGTATTTTTCATTGGTAATTCACTATACGTATAAGGAATTCTTCTAGTTCCGATCCAGGTATAATAGGCGGGTATATTTAATGCCTTCAGCAGCCCAACTTGCAAACTACTCATATCTTTGCAATCGCCATAACGTTTCATACATACTGCATCCGCTTCACGAGGCACCAAGCCTTCCATGCCATTTTCAAATGCTACATATCGAATATTTGTTTTTACCCAATTATAAACACTTTTAATTTTTTCTTGATCAGTTTTGTCTCCTTTGGTAATTGAATCGGCCATAACCTTTAAGCGTTCTGTAGTAATTTTATTTACATGTTTCATATGCGAAACATACCATTCGAATAAATCGCGAGGTGATTTTGAAATACTTTTTGTGTTGCCTTTAATTGTATAATCCTCAATTTTATAAATGATATGAGGGGTAAAATAAGTTGGGGCTGGTGCATCATCATATCTTTTTTCTTCATCCACATTGGTAGCTAACCAAGTATGAATGGTTTCATTACGTTTAACATCTTTTGTGTATTGAATAAAATTAGGTGGTACATTTTTTTCAATAATTGAAATATTGACATTATCAGGAACAGTTAATTCATAAATTTCTTTTTCAATTGGCAAATAATATCTAAATATCATTGGATCTGTAAAATGAGTTTCACTGCAAGTAACTGTATATTCAACATGGGCTTCAGATCCAACGGTTAAACCTAAAAAGTCGATATTCACTTCTTTTTGATCATCAAAAAACACACTGCTACTTTTACTATTATTAGGCTTTAAATCTTTCGTATAAATGGTTTTCATTTTTCCATTGGGCTGAGGATTTTTTGTATAGACTTCCATTTTTTCGAGCTCATCAAAAAATGAATAGTAAATGGCATAACTATGATACATGGTAATCGCCTTTTCATCATTAAATTTAAAAACAATTTCATATTTTGTGCGTGTGGTAGGCACCTCGTTTTTTATAATGATTTCTGTCTTTTGCGAAAACAAGCTTATATAGGCACTATTTGTATTGATGGCTGAGGATTGGATCCCACCTAGAATCAAACAGCTCAATAATAGACCTATTGCTTTATTTATATTCATTTATTTTTTATTTTGTTTCGTTTGCAATTTGCTTTTCAATTAAATAAAAATGTTGAAAGATATCAGTTGTAATTTTATATAAAATATTTTATCCTTCGATTTTTAAAATTTCACCCCAATAATAGGTTATTGTTTGTTTAATATTTCCATTGTCATCATAATATTTTGTTGTACCATGTTGATATCCATTTATAAAATTTTCCTCTTCTACCAAAATACCTTTTTCGTTATATACTTTTTGAACACCATCTTTTTCACCATTAATATAATGCTTTAGATAATTGAGTTGACCATTGGCAAAATATTCTTTTTCATCTCCATTGATTTCACCATCTATGTAATTGGTTTCGTAATGTATTTTTTCATTCGGAAAGTAAAGTGTTCTTCTCCCTTGATAATCTCCATTTTGATAACCAGTCTCTATTGCTTTTTTACCATTTTTGTAATAAGATGTCAATGTGACTAGTTTGTTTGAATTTTCAACTGGTATTTCTTTAATCTTATTTCCGTCTGGTAAAAGATAGGTATAACCAATAATTAAACCTTCGTAATAGTGCACTGAATGAGCGTATTCGCCGCCAATATATTTGTCTAACCAACCATGTCGCTCGTCATCTTTATATGAAATGATAACATCAAGTATTTTATTTTCATAAAACGTATCAATCCCATTGGATTCATCATTTTCAAAATGATTGATAGAAGATAAATTCCCATTTCTATCGTACGATTTCCAAACACCTTCTTGGTTATCTTCATTAAAATTGCCTTCCCTTCTTTTTTTACCATTAGAATAAAAGTAATTCGCGGTAGAATCAATATTGCCATTTTTGAAATATACAATACTTTGAATTTTTTGATTTGGATAGTAATTCGTTTCAATGCCTTGCAAATAGTTATTCTTCATTGATGCGGTTCGTTGTTTAATACCGATAGAATTTACTTCATTAATTTCATTATTTTCACCAAGTTTAAACACTTGATCATGAATGATCTTACCCATTGTATCCAATTTTGTTGATCGCACTTGCTCGCCAAAATACCAATAATTCTTTTCTTTTATTTTGCCATTGGGTGCGTAGTCAATCAAAACACCATGTTTATTTCCATTAATGAAGTATTCCATTTTATATATATATCCTTGGTTATCATAATAATACCAATATCCTTGTTTCTCGCCTTTTTCAAACTTGCCTTCACCTTGTATTTTACCATTTTCATGATAACTTGTATACAAACCATTTAGTTGATCATCTGTATAATATTCTTCAACTTTTGTTTTCCCATTTTGATGATATTGGTAACTAACGCCATTTGCATTTCCTTTTTCGTATAGTTTTTTTGATTTCAATTGCCCTCCAGTATAATATGTTTTTGTTTCGCCATTATACATGCCATCTCGATTGCAAACAGCTTCCTTGTTTAAATTGCCAATTGCATCATACACATAAATCATATTTTTCTGTTTATCATCAATTACATTTTCTTTAATGATTTGGTTAGTGAGTATATTATAATAAGTTACTTTCTTAAGATGTCCATTTTTATATTCATCTATATAAACCAATCTACCTTCTTCATCTTTTTCTGAACTTGAGCCTTCTTGTACACCTTTTTCGTAGGTGATGCTTATTTTTTCCTTCCCGTTTTTATGATAATAGGTGCAGTTGCCATCCAACTTCCCCTTTTTATAAATTTCTTTAGCAGATACAATTCCGTTATTAAAATAGGATATGAATAATCCTTCCCTTTCTCCATCAACCATATTGCCTTTTGAACGAATGGTTTGATTCGGATGATAAACTATTTTCTCACCTTCAGCCTTTCCTTTTTTCATATAAGTTGTACTCAATAATTTTCCATTGTCAGCATATTCGTTCACTAAGCCTTCAGCCAAATTATTTTCATACTTTAATTCATAGTGCTTTTCACCCGATTCATAATAAATGGTTGATTTGCCTTCACGTTTGCCATCTTTATAATTTTCGACTAATGCTTTTGATCCATTGATATAATATTCGGTATAAAGATTTTCTCTTTTTTCATTGATGATAGTGGCATTTGTTTTCATCAAACCATTATTATAATACTCTTGAATTTCGCCTTTCACTTTTTCATTTTCGAACACGCAATTAGTTTTTAAATTGCCATTGTCGTAATATGCTTTATAAGGACCATTTAATTTCCCTGTATTATAATTAATTACACTTGTTATATCACCTACTTTATTATAAAATATCCATTCGCCATGCAAAACTTTTTTCTCTGGACTTAAGTATTTTCCTTTAGCTAGCACCAAACTATTTTCAAAAACATAACCAGGTTCATCTTTATAAGAGGCTCTGTTAGTTGATCCATGATACCCAATTTCAACGAGTTTGTCATTTGCTAAATTGCCCGCGGCCTCCATTTCCTTTTTATATTCCTTTAAAAGTTTTTTGACATCATTATTTTGAATACCCGAAACCATGATAACAGTTGCGCCACCAAACAAATTTTTATCGAATAACGTTTTGAAGATAGGGGCATAATAAGATGCCCATAAATCATTTGGATTATTTGGAGCAGATGGTAATTTTTCGCATATCAAATTAAGTTGTTTAAAAACAGCTTCATTCAGAGGTGTTTGGATTTTATATTTAGGTTCTAATGCAATTTTAGATTTGAAATAAGTTTCTATCTCACTATAATCTTCTTTAAAAAAGGATTCCTCTTTTCGGTTATTGAAATTCTTAAGTGTAGTATCTGAAAGATTTGCCAAATGATACATACTGGTAATACATTGACCTGCTCTTGAACTTCCCGGCGATAACATTAAGCACATGGCAAAACTCATCATTGATTGAATTGGATAACCTTTTTCTTTTGCTAACATGCCTAAAAAATAATGCGAATTGAAAGCATAAGGATTTAGATAAACAACTTTTTCAAAATATTTATAGGCTGAGTCATATTGCTTTTTTAGATAGAGATTAATTCCTTTTGAATGATAGGCTCGAAACGAATTCGGATATTTTTCAATCGCCTTATTAAAAATAATGGTGGCTGAATCATAGTTCTTCTCATCATCATAAGTACTTCCTAATTGTAAAAGAAGATCATGCTCATTGTCATTCGGCGTAATGTCAAGAGCTCTTCGCGCTGCATCTTTCGCGAGTGCATACTGACTGTCAACGCGCGCTGAAAGTGAAAGTTCGAAAAGTGCCAAGCCATAATTGGTATCATTTTCAGGTACTTTTTGATATTCAGCAATCGCACTTTTATACTTTTCATTATCATGAAATTGAATACCTTCTTTGATAATATCGCCAGAGTTAATCACGAAAGTTTTTTCTTGCGCATGTAGAATTGAATTCTTTACGAATAGTGAGCCAATACTTGCGATTGCAAGAACTAGAATCTTTCGAAGTGGAGTAGCCATAAAATAGTGAAGTTTGAAAATAAAAGTACACTTTAAAATGAATTATCAAGTACTATTGGCAATTTTTATTTTAATTTGTTATAAGCAAATAAAATTAAAAATCACAATGCAGTCTGCGAGCCTTTTAATCTCTAATATGCTTGCCCGCGTGTTTGAAAGCCATCGATTGCGTAAGACTTTCACCCTTGCTATGTATCACGAAAATGCTTTAAAATTCAAACAATCACTTATTTCATCAAACCAGCTAATATCAAATTGATGGCTGCACTCAGCGAATTGAATTCATTGCCTTCAGGGTTGGCTAATAATCTATCGATACTCGGTTCTGAAAATACAATGCCTTCAGTTCTACCATTCCACAAAGGTTCAATTTTGCCGAGTCCACCTGCAACCAACATTTCACGAATTAATTTAAATGATAATGCAGGATTGTCTATCATCACGGCTTTAGAATCTATCGTTGCATTGCCGCTCACGCCAATACGTTGCGATAGGATAAGTTTGCGAAATTGTTTAATTGAATTGGCATGACCATGAATGGTATCTAAATCTGTGAAAACCATATCCGCGCTGCCATCAAAACTAAGTCCACGACGATGCATTGAACTGCTGCCTATTAATGCCCATTGGTCGTCAACAATTATGATATTATTTTGAACAAAATTATCTCTACCCGGAAAACCAATTGGATGAAAACAAACCACTTGTTTAGCTGATAAACTTTGAACTAAGGTATAACGTTCTTTTACTTCACTTCGTATCCATTGATCATATTGCTTTTGATAGCCTGGTTTTTTGGGCACACAAATAATGACTTTTAAGCCAGGCTTTTCATCTAATTGAGTTTGTAAAATATTCCATAAATCCAACGAATAATTTTCTGAATCACCTTCTGTAAAACTTAAACCAGGGGTTTCAATATAAATAAAATTTCGTGCTTGTTTAAATGCCTGTTCAATGGCCCATTGGGTATCTCTTCGTCCAAAACAACTTGATGAAATTTCTCTTTTTAGTTCGTTAAATAAACGTTCTTTTTTGCTTTCATTTAAAGTCGTATCATCTTTTAGCTCATTTAATTTATCAACTAATTCTGATTTTAGTCTATTGACACCTGTAAGTAATAAACCACTTAATGAGCCTGTGCTCATATCATTGATTTTGTCAACAGCCCAATCTACTAAGTCGTCAAAAGTTGCAGGTATGCTATCAATCTCACTTTCAACAATTGACTTTAAAAGGGCCAATTCTGGTGTTTCACAAAAGGGAGAAATATTTTGTAAAAGGCTTCCAGCAAAAGTACCAATCGCATCGGTGGCAGTTTCTGTTTCACCTAAGGCGGTATTTGCTGAAGGTTCATTCCAATTATCTTCTTTTAACTCTTCAATGCGATCATAAAAATTGGTTGTTCTTCGAAATGCCATTCGAGCAATATCATAACTCAATCGACCTTGTTCAGTGTAGATTCCAAAGCTATCATTCTCCTTGCCTCCCAAACTTCCAGGACATCCTAATTCTTGATTCGCATTATGCATATCTCGACTCACTGAGCCTGCACTCAGTAAGGATGACCATGAACCAGTTTTTAAAGAGGATGCTAATAAATCTCTTCTCATCATGGTTGGAAGTCGATGCGCATTTCGTGGTTGTGTATCATCTCCAAAAGCTAGAATTGTATTGAGCATATTTGACAAAGTCGTCAAATCAATCGAAGGTGAAACACCTGCATCTAAACCTAAAATACCAGCAGGACAAATTCCTTGGTTGGCAATGGGGGCGAGTAAATTGTCTGCTCCCACTATGGGTGCTGCAACTGGACTTCCAACAGCAAAACTCAATGCACCAAACAACCTTTTACGATTGGTGTTTCGAGGTATTATCATGATATCACAAATTAAGGTTGGATTTCCAGCCACTACAAATGTGCCATCGGGTCGCATGATGCCCAATGGATCTTTTAAAATAATTTTCGCCTCTCCATTAAAAGTTCGTCCGCTTAATGAAGCAAGTTCAGTATGTGCAAGTCCTCCAGCTCCATCACCTCGTTCAATATTAGCGCCATCAAGAAATACGCGATTATAAACGCGAACTGCGCAACCTAACGGCAAACCCTGTAAAGTTAAAATCACATCCCTTGCAGGTGGCGTTACTGAATCAATAAATGTAGCCGTTCCATGTGTTTGAAGTTGTGCTTTAAAATCTGTTGGATAATTTGCATCATCTGCTATAATACCAACTGGCAGCGCCGGAAAATTAGGCCATAGTATATCTGTTTCATTCAATGGGAGATTAAGTTTATTGTCAATTGAAATTGCCGATAATAATTGTTTTGTAGCCGCTCCTTCAAATATTGTTGAGAGTCGACCCATTACGGCATTACCTGAATTTAAAAAACGTAACTGTTCATTGATTCTGATACTTGGCTTTGGTTCAAATTTTGTACCATTATAATCTTCATTCGCATTGCCGATTAAATATTCTTTAAGCTGAATGACTTTAACTGTAAAAAAATCGTGCTTTAATGAATTGGTGGTTGTATCGCTATCTAAATCTTTAAGTTTGGGAATATTTACGATCTCACCCATTCTGCTATAGGTTATAAGTCCCATTACTTGTTGAAATGCTTCTAACGCTGGAAAATCGCCATCATCGTCCGTACTTTCGGCTCGTTTAATTTCACCTTTTAAAGTGGCATCTGTTCCTGTATATGCATCTACACTAAATAATCCAATACTGTCGTCAATTGCAGTAATACCTTCAATATGGTTTCCATCAAATGCGGTTCCATCAGCTTTCACAAAACGAACAGTCGTTGTTTCACTTGCCTCTTTATCAATGATATCATCAAGTTGATTTTCGAGTGCCGAATCAATATTCAGTATAGGTTGTTGAGCCAATATTGTTTTACAAACACTAGCAATATATAAAGGATGAATAATATAACCTTGTTCATCAAAAAAGCTGAGTTCACCACTGCATCCTATATCCTCCTTTGCTTGAATGATACCGCCTTCTATACTTGTTATATCATCTTCTGTTGCAACAAATAGATAAGCAGGAACTTGACGCAAAGGCATACCATTTGCAAATTTTTTATTATGTGTATTGATATCTTCAAATAAATTTCGACTCAGTCTTTTCAATCTTAAAACCTGCTGAGGAAAAAGTCGTATCAGTATACCATTTTCATTCACCATCGAGCCATCCACTTTTTGTAAAGTGATTTGAATTTTTCTATCGCTAGTATTTACAACTTGCAATAAACCTGTGAATGGCGTTAGCCAATTTGAGCCACTTAAACTTAATGATAAATTCGATTCGTTATAAGTTAAGCCTGTTATTGTAGTGCTAGCCTCATCGCACCATTTATGCGAAATCGATGGCATGGTAAATCCAAAGCCTTCTATGCCTTTATTTTTAAGGTTCTCAAGGGTTATATCATCTAAAATTGACATGCTTATTTGATTTAAGTTGGTGAGCGTTAATAATTTGGATTATGATCTTTAATTTTTTTAGTTATTCGCCAGTTTCTGCCATACGACCAAGTGGATCAATTACACGAATGACTAATCTGTCGACACTTGATTTTACACCAATTGAAAATTGAGTGATACCAGTGGCCCAATCAGTTGGTCGCCGTTTAATTGCAGGCCAAGTAATAGCAATGGCAGCACTTACAGGCACTAAATCACTCGTACTCATTTCTATAGATGAAGCTTCAAATTTGGTTAGTAGGCTTCGTTTATTTTCAGCGTCCAATGTGTAAATTTCAATCATCGCTTTGCCAAGTTCAATGGCATCAAAAGGAATACTGGTCGAAAATTTTAAAACCCTACTATTTGCATTCGAAACAGGCGCTGAAGACATCAAAAGTGTAGGTGAGTTTTCAGGAGGAAAATAAATAATCTCCGATGCCGATGCGTCGCTTTCACCTCTAAAATATCCTCTCGAACCATCTTCTTCTCCAACGGCTACAGCCTGATATACAAAAGGTCTCCAACTTCCACTCATTACAATTTCTTCTGTGTATTTGCCTTCATAGATAGTGCCATCTAATAAACGCATTTCATGTGATTGCCAATCTGCATCATCATATTCCTTAATTGGAAGTCCTTTCATACCTGGATCATTTCCTACAAGCATTTTTCTTGTTCGATATAAATTAAAACCTGCAGGGGTTAGTCCGTTACCATTCAATACTTGAACTTGAATACCTTTTGAAATAGTATGTGTAATTTCATCTTCTCGCTTGAACTTCCTCAATATTAATAAAGGTTGTGCTGGCTTTTGAATTTGTGGCACAGCAAAAAATACAATATTACTTTTACCAGATTCAATATTGGCCGTATTAATCGATGATACTTGATATAGGGTTAATACTTTTGATGAGGCTGAAATTTCAAGTTCTACTGATGTGGTTGGTATCATTTCTTTGCTGAGTTTGTGAAACGAACGTTGACAAACTTGACGATATTTATCTTGCGCCAATAAATCTCTTAACTGAGTAGCTCTATCAACTAGTGGATCTGTTAATGGTTTTAGATGTTTTGATGCATTGCCAGGAAATTCTGTCTTCAGCATTTCATCTAATATGCTTCTTACCGCTGTTTCATTTGTTTCCCAAACATAGTATCCAAGTGCACCGGCAGCTGCAGGCCACGAAAGTTTGCCTCGTCCTATTTTGGTAGCATCTGGAATGGAAGTAAATTGAACTGTGGCAGGTAAGCTGGTTGTATCAGGTGGTCGAGGATCATCCATTCGAGCCACATAGCCTTCACTCCACGAACTAAAATCTTCTGGCAGTGGAATGGCTCTTACCTTTTCTAATCCGCGAACATAAACAGCATAGGCAATGCTAAACGGACTTCCAGAGGGGAAGGTTGCGGTAAGATTAGAAATGGTTAGTTTTATTTTACGCAGATCAGCCGGTGTTTCAACCGTGTTTATAATATTCACCACACTCCCTAAACTGCTTGATGGATTGCCTAAGGCATCAAAATTTATTTTAATGATGGGTGTGCTTGAATCGGCAGAGGTTAACGAAAAATGATTTGGATGTGTAACAGGAGGTAAATTGTTCGATGCATTAAAAAAGCTACCTGCAATTTGAATTTCTTTCGGTGATCGGTCAGCCCAATTCCATGCAATTTCTAATTCAAGTGTACATGGCACAATTGGATTGATAGGTGATAGATCACTTAAGTCATCGGGGTTTGTTTTTGAAATCCTTATACTCATCACGCCAGGATTTTGTTTTGCTGGTGAATTCGCAATATGATTCAACTTTACAAAATGACTCCATTGTCCAAAAACATCCCAACCTGCTACAAAATATTTATGCACCTCACTGCCTTTAAAAGGCAAGGGCTCTTCTGGTTCAACCATCACAAATTTTCCATTATCATTTTCATCTTCGCTTGGTAAAACAGTTTCAGTAGGATTGGTACTTAGATTTTTAGGCACATAAGTATTGAAATTTTTAAACGCCTTAGGAAAAAAGTCATATTCCTCATTCAATATTTTTGAGCTTCCATTTTTATAACTCGCAATCACACCATATCCTTGAGGCAGATCTGATTTATGCCAACGAAGTTTGACTGATTCTGTAAATGCTAAATCTGTCTTTTCAGGTCTATTGGTTCTTAAGGAAAATACTTCTGCATTAACCGGTTGAGTTGGTAAATTTCTTTCGTCGCTTAAAGCACAGAACTCAATATTTTTGGTAAGCTCATCAAAAATATCCAACGGATCAATATGTTCAAATGGACGAACAATATAATTGGCCGTTACCATGTAATCATAACCGAGCGATGGTTTTGCAACTACAGCTTTCATCATAATATTTTGATCTGATTTAGATCTGTTATTATCATCCTTATCTTTCGATCCTCCTGTACTGCCTGATCTGGAAACAAAATCTGTAGTGCCAAAACCTAAGCCCAATGCTGCTGGACTTTCAGTACTTGTACTCAATAGGGTAGTACCAACCACTGGTATTTTCGCTTCAGCATCTTTCGGTATTCCACCTCCAGGTTGATGAATGCCAGGAATTATACGGCTTTCAAAATAAGCAATTTGACGTTGCGTTCGAAAATAAGAGGTGTCGTCACTTATACTTAAGCAATTATGAATCATCTTCATGATGCTATCAGATGAATACTTTATTTCGTCTAAGTATTTTTCAGCTCCAACCGCTTGCCAATTCGGATCAGGTACCTGTGGGTCATTAACTGAAGGTGGTTTAACAAATAAAAGTTCACCAATTTTCAAACGTTGTAAAGCCGCAGTTTCAGGGTCAGTTAATGCATTAATATAACCTTGTTCGCCGCCTTTATATCCATATCCGCCCACTTCGCCATCTTTAAATGCGAACCCAACAATTTGAATCAATTCCCAATCTTTCGCATTCAACATATCCTGCATCGAAATGCCATCAATTGCTTTGAGAATACCGTTTCCGGTAAAGGTAAATCCTGCTGTAAATGGACATTTAAAAATAACGGTGCTCGACTCTGTTACTCGCTTTGATTTGCCAACCATATTTTTTCGATCTCTATCAAATGGGGTAATCACTAATTCTTGTCCAGCCACTAAATTTACCCGTATGGCACTAATATAAATTTCTACACCTTGAGGAAATGAAAATTGACGCATCGTATTCGTCATCACAAAATCCTCATGTAAAATAGAAATTACATTGGCACCAGCATAATTGCTTCGTCGGCGATACACATTAAAAGGTTGTCGTGGAAATCCATATTCGGGATGCATATTCCATCTTAAGGCAATGGGCATATCATTTTCCGATATTTTTATACCTCGCATAAATTCTACATCCGACTCTTTTTTTCTGAGTATGCTTGTTAGTTCTTGCATTTTTCCTTGCTCCACAGCCTGCGTAAGTGGCATGGTAAATAACTGAAAGGTGGGTGTTGCAATTCGCATTTTATATTAATTTATTGATGTTCAATTTTATTTAAATCTTCTTGTCTTATGTTCTTTGGGCGTGCCCCGTTATAAAGTAAAAACTTCTAACAATATTCCTTGTAACGGGTCGGGCTATTCACTTCAATCTCCTGTTGCCAACGCACAAAGCGTGTCCACAGGAGGATTTTCGTTACTATCCCTCACGCACCTTCATTCATTCGTTCTTTTTTATCTTGTTCATTTTTTTGCTTTTTTTCTTTTATATTATTCTTCCCAAGGAGCCTTGCTCGTTACAATTAAATTATAAATCTTTTCAACCTTCTCTGGTAAAGCATATAAATCGCTTGCTGTTTGCACCAACTCGATCGAAATAGTTTTACCTGCATCTGGCCATACGATATCTTTAAAAAATACCAAGGTTCTGGTGCCTCCACTCGATTTTACAAAGTGATGAATAATTTGATGACCAGCCTCCTCTCTCAATAACATGGCTTGAACTGAAATATTTTGTACCACTTCAAACGCTGGATCAACCACTTGATTTTGTTGGTTTTTCACAACCACTTTATCAGCTTCAGTGCGCATTCGCCATACCGGTTCCGACGATTCAATTAATAAACCATAAGGTAAAAAGTCGCCTGCATGATTACTCCATAAAAGGGTAGAAGTGGTTTGTGTTAAATCATCTCGTTGCATAATGCCTGCTGCGCTCATGGCGTTTTCAAATTCAATATCTGTTACTGTTACAAATTTTTGTCCAGAACCAGGAAGCGGTAAACCAATGATCTCATTTTTTAAAGCCTTATGATAAATCACACCTGATCTAATTTCTTTTACAAAATCTTTCAAATTCGCAAATCGACTCGTTGAAAATCCTCTTCTATAAAATGGAATTCTTGATTCGGTTTCTGGGGTTGTATCTTCTTCATCAAACTCTAAATCAAATGTATATGCCATCAAGGGTTTTAATTTAAATGGTGTTGTATACGCTGCATGACTTGGCATTGTAATAGCGCCCAAACAAGTTAATAAACCTTTGTCAATTAATGTATGTATCGTATCGCGATATGCCGAAAGTACGGTGGCTGGTATATCTTCTAAGCTCGAAACAATTTCAGGACTATTGCCAACGGGTACACCATCTGCACCTCGAATGATTGCACGAATTTGTTTGCCATAAGCTTCTAACATAGCTAAGAAAGAAGCATCATTAAATACAATTTTTAATGCATCTTCATAAAAATGAAAACGTTCATCCATCTCTGGTGTGGCACCAAGTACATAAGGTTTCAATTCTTTAGGCGGAAGCGCATCAGTTTTAAACGCAAAGTTTTGTGTATGTGATTCGATTCCTAATAATTGACCTTTACGTATTTTTTGTATCGTATAGTTGACCGACATAATATAGGTTGTATTCGGCTTCATAAGTGGTGCCGGCGTATGATCGTTCAAATAACCATCTACAGTATTTTTTTCTGTTTCTATTACACCCGTCATAATTTCATGTTGCTCAACCTCACTCAATTGAAGAGTTTCAACTGCACTGATAAACATCACAGGTTGTCCAATTTTTGCTTTTGAGGTAGAGATCCTAATCTTTACAGCTAATTTATCTGATGGTTTTAATTCAAATAAAATTCGTTCATAAGTATTAAAATAAAACGACTGTAAATAAAGCGCAGTTGGTACCAAATTAGCTCGCCATGGCAATGCTGGACTTAACCAATCTGCTGGTAAATCGTTCAATGGATTTACAACAGATCTAAGAATAAGTTCATCTAAAGCATATGATTTAATGACATGGTTATTCGCATTCAATTCTTCAACAATAATTTGATGTTTAATTTTTCTATGCACAGCGCCATAAAACATCATTGACTCACAGCTACCTGTTTCAAAAATAATTTCACTATACGCTTTCTTATCTTTCAAGTAAGAATTTAGCTCCTTCAATAGATTTTCATTTAATCTATTTTTTTCATTCGACCATTTGTCAATATAAGGCAATTGCAAACTTCTAAAGCATCTGAAGTATTTTTCAAGTTGTTGCGTATTGGCTTGAGGATTTCGCTCAATACAAATTTCAACAAACTGACCTGTAAAATCACGATTATAAATAATGACATATTTAATTGATTCTGCTGAAAGTGTTAATTCATGAATTTGCGTACGATCATTATTGTGAATAAAGGTTTCTTTATCTACTAGTTTGCCATCTTCATTATAGGCGTAGGCGATGAGTTTGGCCTTCATTTTAAAACTAGTAAATTTCAAATGCATCACTTGAACAGGTTCAGCAATTACATCGATACGCATATACTCTCGAATACTTAATCCAATAATTTTTTTAATGGATCTAAAATGCGTTCTATATGGACTTTCGAACGCTTTAAATTCATCAAATGCAATAAAGCCTTTAGAGGTAGTGTAAAACGAACGCTTTTCAGAAGCACTATAAATACGCAATTCCTTTTCTACATATAGTGGATTTGACTGAAAACTTTTTTTATCTCGACGAAGTTCAAAGCATTTTTTTTGTGATTGAGATGGAATTGGTAAATTGGGTAAATCTAATCCTACCACTCTAGCTGGCGATGTATATTCAGATCCTAATTCGTTTAAAATAAAACCTGCCGTTGAATTCGCATTTAATTGATGTGGTTGATAGACCTTCATTGTGGTATGCACAGGAGTTGTTCTAATGGTTCCTTCAGGATCGGGTTTAGCAATGCCATTTAATAACCAACCACTTGCTGAAACGCCTATGGCTTGTCCGCAAAATGTATACAGAACTGGTGCGGGAGGTGCAGGTTTTTTGCAGGCATTCTCCCAACGTATGGTCACGTTTTGTTGAAGATCGGTGCTACGTTCAAGCGCATGTTCAGTTGCAGATGGTACCCTACTAAAGGTTGCCAAATCAATTGAAGTATCACTTACACTGGCACCATTTGGTCGATCAACTCGCCAAACCGATGGTGGCTTACCTGTAGCAGAATTGTAAGGCAATCCACCTTCTTTCAATGTAATACTGGTTAAGGTATACTCAACCGAATTACCTTCTCCTAATATGAGTTTACCATTTGTACCACTAATATTTCCAGGCGATTGGATAAAGGAGGCCGCTTCAAATCCTGATGGCAATAACGGTGATGAATTAAATTGTAAAACAGGAACAGTATCAATAGGAACAACGACTAGTTTTGTAGGATCGGTAATGGTAGTTGAATCACCTAATGGAATGGCATTGCCTAAACTTGCATCAATTGGTTTACTACTTCCCTGACCACTACTTAATACTGGTGAGAAACTTTGTAAATACATACCTCTTACTAAAGGTGGCGCATCAAAGTCAAATACTTCATCGCCAATTGTAATACCAATACAAGCTGAAATATCAAAGAAGAATAAATCAACACTTCCACACACTTCACCGTGCATATAGGTTTTAAATTGAGCTGGTACACTTGATGTACCCGTACCCGGTATTTGCGAAACGATAATATCAAAATTTCCACTGGCGCCAATACTCACAACGACTAATTTCAATCGACCACTGAAATACATATTACCTATGACCAAAAATGGCGAAAAGCTAACACCTAAATGAGCACCTGCCGAAATTTTAAGATAAACACCTGAGCTTTCATCACCAAGAACAAGCGAAGCTTCTAAACCTGCGGCGATGGCAATTCCGTGTAAAGTTTTACCACGCATAATTTGCGGAACCCGATCGATGGATGGATAGGTTAAATCGTTTCCTTGAATCATTAGATAAGCCGATCCACGCACAATATCCAATATGGTTGCCGAGGCTGGGTTTGAAATGGTACCAACATATAAATGCCAATTAGATGGCGTTTGTAAATCGAAAAATAATTCAATAGGTAGAGCTACGCTTAAAATACTTTTTATTTCGAAGCTTACCATAACACCCAAGGTTAATGTTTTGCGCGCGAAATCTAAATCTATAATACCGATAATGCCGGTTTGTAAAAGCGTTGGTGGTGCAGCCGGTTGTGAAGGTAATACGGATACAAGTTTCATTTTTACCATGATCAGAATTCGAGGCCCAGGTAATTCAAGTACCAACATGCCTTGAAAATTCATGAGAATGCCACCATCAATGGTTCCAAGAATAACACCAATTCCAAACGACCATTTATCCATAGCCATTCCCCAATTTGGAAGTCCGGCTGAATTTCGTAATTGTGTTGGATCACCATCCGCATTAATTAACCATCGCAATGCTGGACCAACTGCTGAACTTGGATCAGGTGGGGTTTCAAGTCGTTTGTAATGCATGGCAAATAAGCCCATGAATCCATAAATGCCGAGTCCTGTTTGAAATAAAATAATTGGTGTAGGAAATTCAACTCGTAATCCTACAAACACACTCACCGCATCACGATTGGTGGCTGGGTCATGTAAAGTACCAATACCAATATTTGCTGATACACGAACTTTTAATGCTACTAAAGTTAAATCAAGTCCGCCTTCAATACCTTTTGCATGCATGGTATGATGTTCAACACCGCTGGCATCAATGGTTGGAGGATCAATATCAATATCGCGATCAATAATTTCAACAAAGCCATTGCCTATTAATACACCTGGAATATTGACACGCACACCACTTGGAATAATTTGAGGTGCACCAGTAGGAGTAAGAGGGATTTTTAATTTGAATCTATCGACTGTAATCACACCGAGATCAACTTTAATTGCAAAGTCAACCTCTAATGTAACCGGATTAAACCTTGCAAGACGAGCAGCCACAATACTAAATAAAGCACCTAATGGATTTGGCAAACTAAAG
>ENA-UOWO01002401-UOWO01002401.1-activated-sludge-metagenome-genome-assembly--contig:-NODE-2401-length-23152-cov-14.200849_pt1 | contig 23152 bp, 19 predicted proteins | sample MGYA00238148_ERZ761564 | MGnify/ENA primary metagenome ERZ761564 (study PRJEB28885, sample SAMN05720194) | activated sludge metagenome | isolation source: Anaerobic digester | place: USA... | reverse complement strand
TCTGCGGAAAATTGTAGGTGCGGATCTTGGCGCTGCGGTCGCCGGTGCTCACCATGGAACGCCGCGAGGCGGTCAGCTTGGCCTGCTCCTCCGCCAGCGCGAGATCGTAAAGCCGGGCGCGCAGCACCTTGAGCGCCTTGGCCTTGTTCTTGTGCTGCGATTTTTCGTCCTGGCAGCTCACCACCAGCCCGGTGGGGATATGGGTCACTCTCACCGCCGAGTCGGTCGTGTTCACACTCTGCCCGCCGGGGCCGGAAGAGCGGAAAACATCGATGCGCAGATCGTTCGGATTAATCTCGACTTCGATCTCCTCGACCTCGGGGAGCACAGCGACGGAGGCTGCAGAGGTATGGATCCGTCCGCTTGCCTCAGTCTGCGGCACCCTCTGTACCCGGTGCACACCGGCCTCATATTTCATCCTGCCGTACACATCCTTGCCCGAAAGCGCAAAGATCACCTCACGGAATCCGCCGATACCCTGGGCGTTGACGCTCATCACTTCGAGACTCCATCCCTGATGCTCGGCGTAGTACTGGTACATCCGGTATAGATCGCCGGCAAAAAGGCCGGCCTCATCACCGCCCGCCCCGGCACGGATCTCAATGATCGCATTCCGCGTATCCTGGGGATCTTTCGGGATCAGCAGCCACTTGAGCTTCTCCTCGAGTTCATCCCGCTCGGCCTTGAGCTCTTCCACTTCGGCCCGGGCCATATCGACCAGCTCTTCATCTCCGCCCTCCTCGATCATCTTCTCATCGCCTGCTATATCCCTTTCAACCTTGAGAAAGCGCTGATAGGGTTGAACGATTTCAGAGAGATCGGATTCCTCGCGAGCCAGGTCGCGCAGGAGGTGCGGCCTGGCCAGCACCTCGGGATCGCTCAGCTTGCCTTGCACCTCCAGATAACGCGCAGCGATCGCCTCAAGCTTCTCTTTCACAGCCGGCCCCCTATGCAACCATCTCGACAGGCGACGGCCCCGCCTGGACCTCTTCCCCGAGGGCACAGCGGAGGGCCACCATCGCAACCTCAAGCTGCTGCTCGTCGGGCTCGTTGGTGGTGATCTTTTGCAGCCAGAGGCCCGGGAGAATGAGGGCGCGGGCAAGAGCGAAGCGCTGGGCCTTGGCCGAGAGCTTGATCAGCTCGTAGGAGAGGCCGCCGATCACCGGCACAAAAGCGATGCGGATAAAGCGGTCGGCGATGGTTTCCGGTTTGCCGAGCAGCATGAAGACCAGAACGCTTACCACCATCACGATGAGAAGAAAGCTGGTGCCGCAGCGCGGGTGCAGGGTAGTGAAAGGTTTGGCTCCAGCCGGGGTGAGGGGCTTGTGGTTCTCGTGCGCGAAAATGGATTTGTGCTCGGCGCCGTGATATTCAAAGACCCGCCTGATCTCCTTCCACAGCGAAATCAGGTAGATATAGGCCAGGAACAGGGAGAGCCGGATTACCCCGTCAACCAAATTGAAAGCCCAGCCGCTCTCCACGCCGATCAGATCGGTGAGGATCAGGGGAAGATAGAAAAAAAAGGCGATGCCGAGCGCGAGGGAGAAGAGGATGGTCACTCCCATCCAGAGATCATTCCACCGGCTGTCGCTCCGCTTCGCCTTGCCGTTCTCCTCCATCATGGCGATATCACCGGAAAAATTAAGGGCCTTGACGCCGAGGAAAAGGGATTCGATGAGAATCACCGCTCCACGAAAAACGGGCAGATTCAGCACCTTGAAACGCTTGACAATCGATTTGAACGGCGTACATTTGAGGACGATCCCTCCGTCCGGCTTGCGCACAGCCATGGCCACGACCTCCTGACCGCGCATCATCACCCCTTCGATGATCGCCTGTCCGCCGACAGCCAGTGATTCCTGCTCCTTCATCCGTCTGTTTCCGATCCGTGATTTGGGTTAAAATAAAAAACGGAAGTCCCGCCTTGCCGGCAGGATGCCTTCCGTTGTGCTCTTTGTAAAAAGGAAGCTACGACTGCTTGTTGGGCAGGTTGTACCTGCGGCGGAACTGTTCGACCCGGCCGGCGGTATCGAGCAATTTCTGCTTTCCCGTAAAGAAAGGATGACAACTGGAGCAGATATCCAGCTTTTCATCGCCGACGGTAGTGCGGACCTTGAAGGTGGCTCCGCAGGCACAGGAAACTGTGCTCACTTCATATTTGGGATGAATACCCTTTTTCAATGTATATCCTCCGGTTCATTGTTCCGTTAGAAATTGCGGAAATAAATATACTAAAAAGAAACAGTAATTGCAAGAAAAACCTTATCGGCTACATGCTCATTGAGTCAAGAAACTGCTTGTTCGATTTTGAGCCCTGCATCTTGGAGAGGAGGAACTCCATAGCCTCGACCGGCGTCAGCTCGGCCAGAAGCTTGCGCAAAACCCAGACCCGGTTCAATTCAAGGTCGCCGAGCAGCAGCTCTTCCTTACGCGTGCCCGAACGGTTGACGTCGATAGAGGGAAAGACGCGGCGGTCGGAGATGCGCCGGTCAAGGACCAGTTCCATATTGCCGGTGCCCTTGAACTCTTCAAAAATGACCTCGTCCATGCGGCTGCCGGTGTCGATGAGGGCGGTGGCGATAATGGTCAGGCTGCCCCCCTCCTCGATGTTGCGGGCTGCGCCGAAGAAACGCTTGGGACGATGCAGGGCGTTGGCATCGACACCGCCGGAGAGGATCTTGCCGCTGTGCGGCACCACGGCGTTGTGGGCGCGCGCAAGACGGGTGATGCTGTCGAGCAGGATACAGACATCCTGGCCGTATTCAACCAGACGTTTGGCCTTTTCCAGCACCATATCGGAAACCTGCACATGGCGCTCCGCCGGTTCATCAAAAGTCGAGCTGATCACCTCCGCCTTGACCGAACGCTCCATGTCGGTCACTTCCTCCGGACGTTCGTCGATGAGCAGCACGATCAGCTTCATCTCGGGATGGTTGGTGGTGATGGAGTTGGCAATTTTTTGCAGCAGGGTGGTCTTGCCGGTCTTGGGCTGGGCGACGATCAGGCCGCGCTGGCCTTTGCCGATCGGGGTGAGCATGTTCATGATGCGCATCGAGATCTCGCCCGCCGAAGTCTCCAGGTTGATGCGCTGATGGGGGTAAAGAGGCGTGAGGTTATCGAAAAGGATGATGCTTTTCGCCTCTTCCGGATTCTCAAAGTTGACCGCCTCCACCTTGAGCAGGGCGAAAAAGCGCTCATTCTCCTTGGGCGGCCGGATCTGTCCCGAGACTGTGTCGCCCGTCCTCAGGCCGAAACGCTTGATCTGGGAAGGCGAGACATAAATGTCATCCGGACCCGGCAGGTAGTTGAAATCGGGAGAACGGAGAAAGCCGTAGCCATCCGGAAGGACCTCGAGGACGCCCTCTGCGAAGATCAGACCCTCCTTTTTGGTCTGCTCCTCCAGAATCTTGAAAATCAGCTCCGATTTGCGCAGGCCGGTGCAGCCCGTTATGCCCATATCCTGAGCCAGCTTGTTCAGCTCGGCGATCTTGCGCGCTTTGAGTTCAGCAATATCCATTGACGCCTCTTGTCGGTAAAGTTGTGTGGGAATTAACGACCATGTTTTTTCGGGAAAAAAAGCGGTGCGAACCATGCCAGGCAGCAGGCACGGTCAACAGCAAAGGGTTACTACCCCCCGGGGAATCACCACCCTGAAGAGCATCATGACTATGACAGAGCAGGAGATAATCCAGAATGAAGACGAGAATGGCCGGCGATGCGCAGGAATGTGAATCAGTAAATGGCCTCTTCGCTTTCCGCCATAAAAAAGTGCGCCTTGTTCATATCAAACTGAACCCGATAATCCGCACGCACACTCGGACGGGACAGCACGTTCATCCGCGCCACCAACGAGTCCGCCCCGCTGGCCAGATAGACAAAGATCTCATTCCCCATCGGCTCGACCACTTCAACCCGGCAAAGTGCACTCATCTCCGGTGACTGCGTCGCAGAGAGATCGTATTCGCTCAGATCTTCAGGCCGGATGCCAAGCACCATCGGCCGGCCGAGGTGGGCGGAGAGCAGCCCGCTGCGCGAATCGGGTATGGCCAGTTTCATCCCGGAACTCTTGAAGAAAAGCCCTTCCTCACGAACAATCTCGCCCGGAATGAAATTCATCGCCGGGCTGCCGATAAAGCCCGCGACAAACTTGTTGACCGGCGCGTCATAAAGATTCATCGGGGTGTCGATCTGCTGGACCTTGCCATCCTTCATCACTACGATGCGGTCCCCCATCGTCATGGCTTCGGTCTGATCATGAGTGACATAGATCATCGTCGTCTCAAGCTGCGTATGCAGCTTGGAGATCTCGGTGCGCATCTGCACGCGCAGCTTGGCGTCCAGATTGGAGAGCGGCTCATCAAAGAGAAATACCTTGGGCTTGCGCACAATGGCACGACCGACAGCAACACGCTGGCGCTGCCCGCCCGAAAGCTGCTTCGGCTTGCGGTTGAGGAGATCCTCGATGCTCAGAATATCCGCCGCCTCCTTGACCCGCTTTTCGATCTCCTCTTTGGGATATTTGCGCAGCTTTAAACCGAACGCCATGTTCTCGAAAACAGTCATATGCGGATAGAGCGCATAGTTCTGGAAGACCATGGCGATGTCCCGGTCCTTGGGCGGCACCTGATTGACAATCCGGTCATCGATGCGGATCTCTCCGGCGCTGATCTCTTCCAGTCCGGCGATCATGCGCAGCGTCGTCGATTTTCCGCAGCCGGAAGGGCCCACCAGCACTATGAACTCTTTATCCTTGATATCAATGTCAACAGCATCGACCGCGCGAACCTGATTATCAAAGATCTTGCTTACCTTGTCCAGTTGAACACTCGCCAAGATTTCGCTCCCGTTCTAATGCCGTTGAATGGCTTGGATGGATTCTCGCTTTATGAGATCAGAAGATGCACAATGATTGGCGGCTTTATGAAGAGTAAGGTGTGTTAAAATGGGGTCGAGCAGGAATGATTCCTGAATAATTTAGGAAGAAATACTCATTTTGTCAAGTCCTTTATTCGCGTCAGGCTTTCGCCGACCACGTAGTGCGAGCCGGTGATGCAGACGACCCGCTTTCCCTTCGCTCGCGCCCACACCATCGCCGCCCTGATCCCCTCCTCAACGGAGCCGCAGGGCTGGACCGGCAATCCCGCCTCCTGCAGCGCGGCGGCGAGTTCGGCCACCGGGAGTGCGCGATGGGTTGGCGCCGGTACCACAAAAATATTCGTCACATCCCGCACAAGCTCCCTTATCACCGCCTTGAGATCCTTCTCCTTCACCAGGCCCAGGACCAGCACCTTTTGCCAGCCCGGATAAAAATGACGCCACATCCATTTCTGCTGCTGAAAACCACCCGGATTGTGGGCCACATCGGTAATCACCCGGGGCTCCCTCAGGATGATCTCAAACCGGCCGGGCCAATCGACACCCGCCAGCCCCCTCTTCAGCGGCGGCGGGAAAGGAATCACCCCCTGCCCGCCAAGCAGCTCGCTGGCGCAGATCGCGATGCAGCTGTTGGCCACCTGATGAGGTCCCGGCAGCGGTAGCGAGAGATGCTCATAGCGGGCGGCGGCTGTGCGGGCGGTAAATTCCGACCCCGCTTCCAGGAGCCGCAGATGACGCACCTCGACCAGGGAATCGGCTGCATAGACCGGACTGCCGAGCGCGACCGCCCGCGCACGGATCACCTCTTCCGCTTCCGCCGGCAGCGAACCGATGACACACGGGACTCCCGGCTTGATGATGCCCGCCTTTTCGGCCGCGATGGCCGCAAGAGTACTCCCCAGATGATCCATGTGGTCATAGCTGATGCTGGTGATAATCGACACCAGCGGATGCAGGACATTGGTCGCGTCGAGACGGCCGCCCAGACCGACTTCGATCACTGCGCTCCGGACCCCGGCATCGGCGAAGTGGCGCAAGGCCAGGCCGGTCATGGTCTCAAAAAAGGTGCACTGCAGCTCTTCAATCAGCGGCCGCCAGCGCTCGACCAGCCCTGTAACCGCGGCTTCACCAATCCAGACGCCATCGACGCGGATCCGTTCGCGCAGGCTCTCCAGGTGGGGTGAGGTATAGAGTCCGCAGCGATGGCCGCTCTCCCTGAGCACCGCCCCCAGCATGGCGGTGACCGATCCCTTGCCGTTGGTGCCTGCGACATGTACGATGTCAAACTGCGCTTGCGGCGATCCGAGCCCGGTTAAAAAACGCTCCATCCGCTCCAGCCCCAGCTTCCAGCCGAACATCTCCCGCCGCAGCAGGAAGGTTTCCGCCTCTTGATAATTCATGCTTCAGTCGATCCGGTAAGGTGCATTCCAGTAAAATCGGGTCAGGCCATAACTGCTGCCGAACCAGATATAGTCCCCGTCAATCCGGAGGGTGCGCACCTCCTGCGCAGGCAGCCCATCCTCCATCCCGTAATCGATCCAGCGCAGCCCTGCGCGGTCATATCGATGCACTCCGCGCTCCCCGGCGGCCCAGACTGAAAATCCGTCGGCCTCCATCCAGTGGATTTCGCCGAGCCGCTCCTGGCGCTGGCCGGGTGGCGCAAACCATTCGCCGCTCCTGGCGTCAAATCCGGCGATGCCATAGCTGGTGCCGAACCAGACCTCATCCCCATAGCAGGCCACCGCGTGGATCTCCTGGTTGGCCGGGAAGAAACCGTCACCATAAAAATCACCGCTGTCGGCTCTGGTGTCATACCAGTAAAGTCCCCATTCCGTGCCCACCCAGAGGGTATCCCCCTGCGAAGCGAGAAACGAGATTCTGAGATCGCCCAGCTGACGCCGGTCGATGATATCGACGACCAGGGAGTCCCGGCGGCCTGCGGTCGCCTTGTGAAGGCGCGAAAGCCCCGCTTCGCTCGCCACCCAGAGATACTCTTCGTCCGAATGGAGATAATTAATACGCGGATCGGAAAGGTGATCTACCTGACTCAGGGTGCGCCAGCTGCGCCGCTGCATGTCATAGCGCGTCAAACCGTTCCGGGTGCCGAACCAGAGCGACTCCTCATCAAAGGCCATGGCGGTGATCCGGTCATCGCTGAATCCGGTGATGTAGCGCGGTTCATAATACTCGGGATCGCGGCTGCCGATCTCCCATCTGGTTATACCTCCGGCTCCCGCTTGCCCCTGATCGCCGCCGAGCCAGAGCGCACCATCGTCGAAGGCGAGGACGTCGACGGCATCATCCCTGAGCCCGTAAGGCAGCCCCTGGTAATGGGCGGAGACCAGATCGACACGCGCAGCCCCGAGGCCCCAGGTGCCGATCCAGAGGGTATTCCAGTCGTCGCGCAGCCAGCAGGTGAGGGGGTAGCGTCTCGCGTGCCCGTCGGTGATCACCCTCTCCTGCTCGTCATAGTAATAACCCGGCGGCAGGAAGAGATGGGGCGGGGGTTGATCGACGGCAGCGGCCTCACCGAACCATTTGATTCGCACTTCCGGCGGCGGGCCGTCATTCCACTCGAAAACGCCGCCGGCGCCATAGGCGGCCAGTCTGCGCCCCCGGCTGGTGATCAGATGGACCTGCTGGTCGCTGCCGAAACCGATAGAGCGCACGATCTCCCGGTCGTAAAAACCGGTCTCGTCATAAAAGAGATTGCTCCACACCCCGGAAGCAGGACCCAGATAGCTGATGCCCTGGCTCTGCGTGCACCAGAGAAAGCCGCTGTTTTCGTCCCAGGCCACCAGTCCGATATCGGCACTGGCCAGGCCGCTGCTGACGGTATAGGGTTCTTCCCACTGCTGGCTGAAAAAATTATAGCAGCCGATTCCGCCGGTGGTGGCCAGATAAAGGCGCTCCTGCGAGAGGCAGATGTGGCGGACATGGCGCATCGAAGACCAGGTCGTCCAGTCTCCTGCCCGGTAGTGGCGGTTGGTGCCGCGAATACGGCTTGTTGGCTGGGCCAAAACTCCCCCCGCGCAGAGCAGAAGCAGCGCCGCCATCAGCCATCTCACGCTCCTACTCAGCCGCAACGTCATCTTCCCCATCCATCTGCAGTATTTTTGCGACCTGGCTGCGCACCCGCCGCTCATCCTGACGGGCAAACCGGATCTGCACCACCATCCCGCTCTCCCCATAAGCGGTGTTCAGCACCTCGACCACTTCGTACAGTTTCGGGACCAGTGAGGCTTTGGCCAGGGGGAGTTCCAGCTCTTCAGTGACGAAAGCGGCGTCGGCGAACTCGGCCAGGCGGTCCACTAACTGCGCCAGACCGATGCCGCGCGTTGCCGAAACGAAGACACAGGGCTGTTCACTCTCCCGCAGCCGGGCGACCAAACCCGGCTGGTCGATCTGATCGATCTTGTTGAAAACCTTGAGCACCGGACGCTCCCCGAGGTTGAGCTCCTTGAGCACCTTCTCCACGACGACCATCTGCTCACTGAAATTGGGGTGGCTGATATCTATGACATGGATAAGAATATCAGCGTCGGCCGACTCTTCCAGAGTGCTTTTAAAGGAGGCGACGAGATGATGCGGCAGCTTGCGGATGAAGCCGACGGTGTCGATCAGCAGTAACCGGCGTCGATTGCCGATGGGAAAGGTGCGCACTGTGGCATCGAGAGTGGCGAAGAGGCGGTCTTCCACCAGCACTCCCGCCTCGGTCAGGGCGTTGAGCAGCGTGGATTTTCCGACATTGGTATAGCCCACCAGAGCCGCCTTGAAAAAATCGCGGCGGTTCTTGCGGCGGATCTCGCGCTGACCGGCGATCTTTTCCAGCTCCTTCTGTAAAATGGCGACCCGTTTGCGCACCAGGCGGCGGTCGACCTCGAGCTGGGTCTCTCCCGGCCCACGCACCCCGATGCCTCCCACCTGGCGCTCAAGATGGCGCCACTGCCCGGTCAGTCGGGGCAGCAGATACTGAAGCTGCGCCAGCTCAACCTGGGTGCGGGCTTCGCGAGTGCGGGCATGCTTGGCAAATATATCGAGGATCAATCCGCTCCTGTCGATGATTTTGACCCCGCACATCTTTTCGATGTTCTTCGCCTGCGCCGGGGTGAGATCATCGTCAAAAATAATCAGGTCGGCGTCCTGATAGCGAGCCAGCTGGGCGAGTTCCTCCGCCTTGCCGCGGCCGATCATGAAAGCGGAGTCCCGGCGATCACGCGCCTGTACGACCCGCTCGATCACCTCGGCCCCCGCCGTGTCGGCGAGTTGTTCAAGCTCGTCCAGGTAGTCCTCGACCCGCCAGGAGGGGGTCTCCCGCGTGATCAGTCCGACGATGACAGCGCGCTCTTTTTCGTTGGATTCCATCATGATCTGGTCTGCATCTCCTTGCTATCCTCTTCGGGCGCAACCTCACCCTTCTCGCGATAGAGAACCATCTCCAGCAGCAGAAGAAGCAGCCCGGCCACAAGCAGCTCCCGCCAAAACTCCCGCCCGATCCGCTCCTCGCGGATATACTGGCCGATCCGGGCCGGATCCTCCACCCACTTGAGACCGTGGGAACGCTCGATGCGATCCCGCGCAGCCGTCCTCAGATCCAGTTCCCGTGCCGGGATATTGACCGCCCAGGTCGACAGGCTCTTGCCATCCGCCCGCAGGGAATAGATGCCCGGCGTTCCGGTCGCGCTATAGTCTATCCACGCCCCCGAGGCGGTGATCCGGGGATGGACGAGATCCACCCTGCCATCAGGTCCATGGATCTCAAGCTGCTTCTGCAGCTCCTGCCCGGCAAGCCGGTGACGTAAAAGCTCCCCAGCAGAGAGTTCAACCCCCCGGTTCTGGCCATGCGCGGCCAGGTAGCTGAGGCTGCGGTGGAGCAGGGGCGCGAAAATGGTCCGGTAAGCCACGTCACTCACCTCCGGCTCAAAGCTGGAGGTGAAGACGAGCAGGGCGCCGTTCTCCCGGCGGACCTCATAGAGATAGGGGTCCCCGGAGCTGTAGGAGAGGAGGGTATGCTGCTCCGGGGAAGAAGCGACCCGGAGGGCAAAGTTGAATTGAGGCCGGGCGAACTGGATGTCAGCCCCCTCAAAGATCCCCGCAAAGACGGGATGCGTGCCGTCCACCCGGCCAAGCGAGAAATGGCCCCCCTCCCCGATCGCCTGCAGTGCGGGGCTGAGCCCCAGAGCCGGGGCGAGACGCGCATTGTACCAGCCGAGATCTGTGCTCCGGCCCAGGACCATAATGATTCCCCCCCCGCGGCTGTGCCACGCCGCTATCCTCTCCACCACCGCATCGGGCAGGCGGCCCACATCATGGAGGATGAGCAGATGAAGGGAATCGATGGCCAGCCCGGAAGAGCGTGCGGCGGCAGCGGTGAAAAGACGCAAATAAGCACTTGAATCGGCGGAGGAGCGCAAGGCGAGCTGCAGCAGCTCGCTGCCGGTGGTCGCTTCCCCGATTACCCCGATATTGAGCCGTTCAGGCACATAAAATGCAAAGTAGCGCTGGTTGTCCTCCAGGAGGGCGTCGTCCTCAAGCTGAACCTGGCCTTCGATCCAGCCGTCGCGGTCGATGATAAAGCGAAAGAGCTCCTGCACTGCCGCCCCGCTCTCCAGCGAGACGGTCCGCTGGGCCACCCGCTGGCCATGGATGAAGAGCTGCACCAGCTTGGTGCGGGCGGGCTCCTGACCGCTGTTGGTCAGGGTCACCTCCACCTCCACCATCTTGCCCCGTTCGAGAATGGCGGAGCGCAGCTTGACGCCGGTGACGGCCAGATTGGAGGGATGGGAAGCGAGCAGCGGCACGGCATACTGCCGCAGCTGACTGTCCCGCGGCGGCAGGGAATCCAGCGCAAATCCGGTCTCCTGCATGTCGGAGAGCAGATAGAGCTCCTTGTTGACGTTGCGGGCGGAGAGGAGCAGGTTCTGCGCAAAGAGCATCCCCGCCGAGATATCGGTAGCCCTGAAGTCGAGGGGGGTGGCATCGAGCCGGCTGCGCAAGGCCCGGAAATCGTGAAAGGCCCGCCGATCCGCCACCTGCGTCGTGTCTGTGGTCGTGCACAGATAGAGTTCATCGCCCGGCTGCATCTGCTCGATGATGCGCCCCCCGGCCCTTTTCGCTGCTGCGAAAAGAGCCTCACCCTGCTCCTCGATCGCCATGCTCGCAGAATTATCGAGCAGGATCACCGCACTCGTGCGGGAACGGACCCCGGAGCCGGAAGTGGAGCGGCAGGTTGGACGGGCAAAAGCGAGCACCAGCAAAAGCACCGCCAGGGTGCGCAGCAGGAGGAGCAGCAGCTGACGTATCTTGAGACGGCGGATTTTTTGATTCTGCAGTTGTTTGAGAAAACGCAGGGAGCTGAAGGGGATCGGCCTGGACCGTGCTCTGGTGAAGAGATGGATGAGGATGGGCAAGGCCACTGCGGCCAGCCCCATCAATATGGCAGAATTAAGAAAATTCAATCGATGGAGGACTCTTGCTTAGGATAGAGGAGGAAACAGTGTGTCTTCTACCAGGGCACACCAGATATGAATGATGGCGATATGCCCCTCCTGGATATGCTGGGAACTGCGCGCCGGCATCACGACCGCCAGATCAGAGAGGCCGGCCATCTCGCCGCCGCTCCGTCCCGCCAGGGCAAGGACCTGCATGCCTTGCTCCCGCGCTGCAGCGATCGCTTCCAGAACATTGGGTGAGTTGCCGCTGGTGCTGATGGCCAGCAGCAAATCGCCCGGCGCACCCCAGGCTTCAACCTGCCGGCGGAATACTTTATTAAAACCGTAATCATTGCCCACGGCGGTGATAATGGAGGTGTCGGTGGTCAGCGCAATAGCCGGCAGAGCCTTGCGGTCCCGCTGCAGGCGGCCGACCAGCTCAGCGGCAAAATGCTGGGCATCCGCAGCGCTGCCGCCGTTACCGCAGATGAGGATCTTCCCGCCGCTGCGCAGAACGCTGATCATCATCTCCGCGCCCCGGCTGATCGCCGGCCCCAACTCGCGCCGGATGGCCTCGAACAGCTCCACGCTCTCCTGCATCTGCCCGTCGATAAAAGTCAGTCTGTCCATATCCCGTGCTATTTTTTTGTCGTCATCTCAAATCGCTGCCAGAAACTGCGCTTCGGGGTCTCCTCGATCGGACGGGGCTGATCCGCGATCACATCCTCCCCGCGCAGAATGCGGGCGGGATTGTCTGCAAAGAGCCGCTGCGCTTTTTCGCGGCCATATTTTTCAGTCACCACGGTAAAAGCCGTCTGCAGCCGCAGAGGCCGCGCCTTGAGATCGTGAGCGTCAGAGGCGATCACATGGACCAGATTGGCATCGAGCAGCTTGACCGCCGTCTCCTTGATCGCCCCCCCGAATACCCCGAGCAGACTCCCGGCGTTGAGCTGCAAAAGCGCTCCCTTCTCGACCAGAATCTGCGCCTCCTGAGGATTCTGAATGATCCGCGAATAGCGCTCCGGATGGGCGATGACCGGTGTATACTCTTTGCCAAACTGGGTAAAGAAACTTTTCAGGACAAAATCGGGCATCGATCCCATGGGAAATTCAACGAGAAAATAGCGGCCGTTTTGAGCCGGGGTGGCCATTTTGCGCTTCAGATCGATGCCGGGATGGGCGAAGAGCTCGCTGCCCATGTGAATTTTCACCTTCAGGCCGGCCACCGCAGATCGTTGCACCAGCTCTTCATAGCGCACCCACAGGGCCTCTTCGTGCTCCATGTCCTTGGGCGAAAGTATGTGCGGTGTGCAGACCACCGCTTCGATCCCGTCTTCCTCCGCTGCACGCAGCATCCCCAGCGCCGTATCCCATGTGTCCGCACCATCATCCCAAAATGGGAGCAGATGCGCATGTGTGTCGACCAGACCCATAAACCTCCCGTCCACCCTGGTTAGTGTCACCTGGTGTGAATAGACTCGGCAAAACTGCTGATCAGACCGCGATCGCGGTTTTTCTCAATCACATTGCCCGTCACGATAAAGCTCGCCCCCGCTGCCACCTTGCGCGCCGCCTCCTCGGGAGTCCGGATCCCTCCGCCGACGATGATCGGCAGCGATGTATGGCGGCAGAGCGCGGCGATGTGCGACTCGGGCACCGAAAGCTGCGCCCCGCTTCCCGCCTCCAGATAGACCATCCGCATCCCCAGCAGCTCAGCCGCCATCGCATGTGCGACGGAGATGTCAGGCTTTTCCCGGGGTATCGGACGCGTATCGCTGAGAAACTGGGCGGAAGTGATATTTCCCGACTCGATCAGCATATAGGCCGTGGAAATCGCTTCCAGATTCATCGACTTGATGATCGGTGCGGCCAGCACCTGGTCGCCGATGATATAGTAGGCATTGCGCCCGCTGATGAGCGAAAGATAAAGAATGGCATCCGCATAAGGTGAAAGCTGACGGGTGCTGCCCGGAAAGATGATCAGGGGCAGAGGAGAAACCGCCTTGATGCCCTTGATCAGATCATCAAAAATATGAGTGAACATCAGACTGCCGCCCAGCAGCAGACCGTCAACGCCGCACTCGCTGCAAACCCGGGCCAGATCGATCGCTTCCTGCATGCTCTGCTTGTCAGGATCAATCAATACCAGATAACCGGCGCCCTTTTCCTCCCTGATCTGCAGAAGCTGCTCATAAACCTTCACGGACTACCTCATCTTAGTTGGTGAATGACGATCAGCCCTGGGTAGCGCCGGGCTCCAACCTTTTTGCCATTCCGGCGATAATTTTCTCCACCTGCTGCAAAGCCGCGGTGATCTTGCCGGCATCCCTGGCCCCGGCCAGAGCCTTATGAGGACTGCCGCCGCCGCTGCCGCCGGCAACTGCCGCGACCTCGCGGACAATATCACCCGCCTTGAGCCTGCGCGTTTCTACCAGATCCCTGGTCACAACGCAGACGAACTGAACTTTTTCACCTATAACCGCAGCCAGAACGCCGACTCCGCTCTGCAGTCCGTCCTGCAGCAGATCCGCCGTCTGTTTCAAGTCTTCCACACCCTCCGCCTCGATCTGCGCCGCCGCCACCTTGATGCCGGACACCTCCTGCGCCTCCCGGACCAGGTCAGCGACGATATCCCGGGAGCCGGACTGGCGCAGCTTGCGCACCTCGCCCTCGAGCGCCTTGCGCTCCTGCTGGAGGCGCTCCAGCCGCTCAATCACCTCTTCATCGCGGCAGCCCAGCAGCGCCGCGCTCTGCGCGGCGATATCAGCCCGGCCATGCAGCCAGGCGCGGGCGGATTCACCGGTCAGGCACTCCAGCCGCCGCACGCCGGCGGCGATCGCCGATTCCCCGCGCAGAACAAACAGACCGATCTCGCCGGTGGCGCGCACATGGGTGCCCCCGCAGAGCTCCCGCGAAAAATCCTTCACTTCAACCATGCGCACCTGGTCGCCGTATTTCTCGCCGAACAGTGCCATTGCGCCGAGCGCCTTGGCCTCCTCGATCGGCATCACCCGCCACTGCACAGGGTGGTTATTCAGGATCTCCCGGTTGACGCTCTCCTCGACAGCCCGGATCTGCTCCGCGCTCATCTTCTCAAAATGGGTGAAATCAAACCGCATGTAATCCGGCGCCACCAGAGAGCCGGCCTGCTGGACATGCTCACCCAGAACAGTGCGCAGGGCACGGTGAACAAGATGGGTGACCGTATGATTGCGCTCGGTCGCCCGCCGCCTGGCGACATCGATTGTTGCCGTCACCAGTGCGCCCGCAGCGGGCGCACTGCCCTCGCAGAGCTCGCCGAAATGAACAATGTGCTCGCCGACGTATTTGGTGGTCTCGACGATGAAACGAAACTGGTCATTGCCAATTTCACCGCGGTCCCCGATCTGTCCGCCCGATTCAGCGTAAAAGGGGCTCTCGCGCAGGACGATCCGTCCAGGCTCATAATGTATCAGCTCGGTCTCCAGAGAGTCGACCTGGTAGCCCCTGAACTGCGAACCCGCCCCCATCTCGGCATCGATATCGATCTTTTCATAGCTGACATCGCGCGCGCGGGAGGAGCGCTGCCGCTGCTCCTCCATCTCGGCTTCAAAGCCGGCCACATCCACACTGAGGTTTTTCTCCGCCGCCATCAGCTGTGTCAGATCGAGCGGGAACCCGAAAGTGTCGTGGAGAAGGAAAGCGTCGCGTCCGGAGAGAATCCCATCCCGGCTCGCCGCCGCTTTTTCTTCAAAGATCTCGATGCCGCGGTCGAGGGTGCGGCCGAAGCTCTCCTCCTCGGAACGGATGACGCGCTCGATATGAGGCTGACGCTGGCGAAGTTCCGGATAAGCTTCCCCCATCGAATCCGCCAGAGGCTGCACCAGCTTGAAAATGAAAGGTTCGCGCATACCCAGAATACGGCCGAAACGGGCGGCGCGGCGCAGAATCCGGCGCAGGACGTAACCCCGGCCTTCATTGCCGGGTATCGCTCCGTCGGCGATGGCGAAGGAGAGGGCCCGGATGTGATCGCACAAAACCCGGAAAGCGACGCCCTCCTCACCCTCACCATAGGGCCGTCCGGTCACCCGCGAGATCTCCGCGATAATCGGCGCAAAGAGATCGATATCATAATTGGAACGGGTCTTCTGCAGCACAGAGACCACCCGCTCAAAACCGGCGCCGGTGTCGACATGCCTGGCCGGCAAAGGATGCAGAACTCCATCCTGGTCCCGATTGTACTGAATGAAGACCAGATTCCAGAGCTCGATAAAACGCGCGCAGCCGCTGTTGACCGCACAGACATGTCCGGGATCGGTGCTGGTGCAGAAACCCGGACCGCGATCGATGTGAATCTCGGAACAGGGGCCGCAGGGGCCGCTCTCCCCCATCTCCCAGAAATTGTCCTTTTTGCCGAAACGGAGGATATGCGAGGGATCGATGGCCGTGCGGCTCGCCCAGTACTCCGCCGCCTCTTCATCCCCCGGCACCTTGTCGTGTTCATCACCGGCAAAGACCGTGGCGTAGAGTTGGTCCGCCGGCAGATGCCAGACCTCGGTCAGCAGCTCCCAGGCCCATTCGATGGCTTCCGCCTTGAAATAGTCGCCGAAAGACCAGTTGCCCAGCATCTCGAAAAAGGTGTGATGATAGGTGTCCCGGCCGACCTCCTCGAGATCGTTATGCTTGCCGGAAACCCGGATGCACTTCTGCGAATCTGCGACCCGCGTCCACTGCCGCTGCCGCAGCCCGAGAAAGATATCCTTGAACTGGTTCATGCCGGCGTTGGTGAAGAGCAGGGTCGGATCGTCCTGCGGCACCACCGGCGCACTGGTGACAATATGATGATTCTTGTTCTTGAAAAAATCGAGAAAACTCTGACGGATTTCCTGGGATGTCATATATTAAGCCGGTTCCTTCTCTTGCTCGTTCAGAAGCCAGGTTGCCCTGGACATACCCATAATTACTTATACAACTCGATAGTGCGGAATAAAATTTCGACTCAAAGCCGCTCCCACTCCTCCATAATCCCGCTCACCAGATCCCAGCCGAATCCCCGGCGCAGCAGGAAATCCTGCAGCCGCTTCTTCGCTTTCTCCTCGGACAGGGAAACCAGCACCTTTTTACGGCGGACCGCCAGCTCGCGCGCCACCTCCGCCTCGCTGCTCTCCTGAAAAGCCGCCTGGAGGCCCTTTTCGATATCCTCTTCGGTCACGCCTTTATGACGCAGCTCCTGGCGCAGCATGAACGCCCCCTCAGGGCGGGTCGCTGTTCGGTTGCGCCCCCAGGCCCGGGCAAATTCGCTGTCATCGAGAAATCCGAGCCGCTCCATCTCCCCAAGGGCCGATTCGACCGCAGCCGGGCTGAATTTGGCCTGCTTCAACCGGTCGGCCAACTCCTTCCGGCTGCGGCTGCGCACTGAAAGCAGCCGCAGCGCCTTTTCCTTCGCCCGCCGGCTCTGCTCGAGGGCCAGGATCGCCTCGATGCGCTCCTCACTCAGCTTGTCGCCCCTGGCGATCCCGCACTCCAGCAGGACATCCTGATGGAGGCCGAAGGCGAACTCGCCGTCGAGAAAGATGGAGATGCGGTTACTATCCCTCTTCTGCATCTCGATCCCCGTGACGGTGCGCATCTCAGCCATGGTTCCTCTCCCTCCCGCGCGGCTGAGTTACTTCTTCTCGGCCTTTTCCGCCACCGTCTCGCTGGCCTTCTCGCCGGCCACCTCGCCCGCACTTGGGAAAAGACCCAGATTACCCCTGACCTGTTTTTCGATGGTCACCAGCAGCTCGGGATTCTGATCGAGATAACGGCGCACATTTTCCCGGCCCTGACCCAGACGATCCTCCTTGTAGGAGAACCAGGTCCCGCTCTTCTCGATAATGTTCATGTTCACCGCCAGATCGAGGAGATCGCCAATCTTGGAGATGCCCTGGCCGTAGATGATATCGAACTCGGCTTCCCGGAAGGGCGGCGCGACCTTGTTCTTCACCACTTTCACCTTGGTCCGGTTGCCAATGACATTGTCGCCCTCCTTGATCGATGCGGTCCGGCGGATGTCAAGACGGACCGAAGAATAGAACTTGAGGGCGCGGCCGCCGGTTGTGGTCTCCGGGCTGCCAAACATGACGCCGATCTTTTCGCGAATCTGGTTGATAAAGACGACACTGGTCTTGGATTTGCTGATCGCCGCGGTGAGCTTGCGCATGGCTTGCGACATCAAACGCGCCTGCAGCCCCATCTGCGCATCGCCCATATCGCCCTCAATTTCGGCGCGCGGAACCAGGGCGGCGACCGAATCGATCACCACCACATCCAGCGCCCCGCTGCGGACCAGGGTCTCGGTGATCTCCAGGGCTTGCTCGCCGGTGTCCGGCTGGGAGATAAGCAAATTCTCCGTGTCCACCCCCAGCAGATTGGCGTAATGGGCGTCCAGCGCATGCTCGGCATCGACGAAAGCCGCAAGGCCACCCGTCTTTTGCGCCTCAGCGATGACGTGCAGGGCCAGCGTGGTCTTGCCCGATGATTCGGGACCAAAGATCTCGATGATGCGCCCGCGCGGCACCCCGCCCACACCCAGAGCGGCATCCAGAGAAATCGATCCAGTCGAAATCACATCGATGGGAATTTTTTTGTCCTCGCCAAGCCACATGATCGACCCCTTGCCATACTGCCGGTCGATCTGGGTCATGGCCAACTCAAGCGCTTTGCGCTTTTCATCTCTTTCTTCTGGCATAAGGCCACCTGCTCTTTATAGTTCGATGGTTCTCAACGGCGTATACAATGCGCCATCAGGTTTAAGATCACTGCGCATGATGATGATCGAGCCGGCTGTGAAGGTGACAGGAGCAAACGAGCGCTGCAGCAGCTCCCGGCAAATCTCCTGCACGGCCTCGGGCGCCTTTACCCGCCCCAGGGTAAGATGGGGGGAAAAACGCCGCTCCTCCCGGGGATACCCCAGCCCCACCAGCTCTCTTTCGATCTGTGACTGGATTGTAAACAGCGCACTCGCGCTGTTCTCGATGCCCACCCACAAAACACGCGGCCGATTCAGATTGGGAAACCCGCCCGTACCGGCAACTGTGACGCGGAAAGGGGCGATACCCTGGCTCGCCCGTTCCACCGCCCCCGCAATGGCCTCAACCTGAGGCGGCTCGATGTCGCCGAGGAATTTCAGTGTGAGATGGATCCCTTCCGGACGGGTCCAGCTGACACCGCTCCCCGGCACGCTGAGTTGATGCTGCAATTCCGAAATCCGTTCCCGGACCTGTTCGGGCAGCTCGATGCAGATGAATGTGCGCAGGGTCGCCATCAAACCTGCTGACCTAAAAACCGCTTGCGCAGCAGGTTCATAGCGATGTAGGCGAAGCGCTCCTTGTTAACCAGCCGGTCGCCCGAAATCACATGATGCTCCTCCACCGCGGTTCCCCCGCTCCCTGAATAGCCCACAAAAACCAGACCGACCGGCTTGTCCGGGGTACCCCCATCCGGCCCGGCGATGCCGGTGACCGAGAGGCCGTGCTCGGTGCCGCTCAGGCGGCGCACGCCTTCCGCCATCGCCTGTGCCACCGGCGCGCTGACCGCGCCGTGTTGGGCGATCATGGACTCGGGCACACGCAATAGCTGGATTTTGGCGTCATTGCTGTAAGTGACCACTCCCCGTTCAAAAAAACGCGAGCTGCCGGCGAGATTGGTGAACTTGTTGGCGATCAACCCCCCGGTGCACGATTCAGCCACCGCAAGCTGTTCCCGCCGGGCGACCAGCTCCTCGGCCAGGGCCTCCTCAAGCAGGATGTTGCGCTCGGCGAAGATAAAGGGCCTGATGTTGCGGCAGACCCGCTCAACCGCCTTCGCCATCCGCTCCCGGACCTCCTCCCCCTCGCCCATCGCATTGAGACGGATGCGGACGCCGGAGGGACTGGGCAGAAAGGCAAGCCGGACCAGAGCCGCGATCTCCGGGATCTCTCCGATCCGCTCATACAGCGAACTCTCGGCGATGCCGATGGTGGCGATGTGGTGGGTGAGTATCACCTGCCCCCCCTTCGCCTTGCTCAGTTCAGGCAGAACGGCCGCGGTCATCATCGCCTTCATCTCGTAGGGAACCCCCGGCATGAAATAGAAACGGCGCCCTTCCCGCTCAAAGATGTATCCCGGCGCCGTACCCCGGTCGTTCTGGATCAAGCGCGCTGTTTCCGGAACAAGAGCCTGGTCTTCATTGACATTCGCCATCGGTAGATGGCGGCGCTGAAAAAGCTGCCGGATGTGGTCGAGGACTGCGTCATCGCGAACCAGACCCACCCCGAAATATTCGCAGGCCGCCGTGCGGGTTATGTCATCATTGGTCGGCCCCAACCCGCCGGTCACCAAAATGTAATCGGCCCTCTGTGCGGCCTCCGCCAGCGCTCCCTTGATCCGGGCGAGATCATCACCTATGGTGGTGACCCGGCTAACTTCCATCCCGGCCTCGAGCAGCTCCTGCCCCATCCAGCCCGCATTGGTATTTATCGTCTGGCCGATGAGCAGCTCGTCGCCGATGGAGATCACCTCTATTTGCATCCAGCCTCCCGCCGGCCTCTCATATCAATCCAAAATAGACGATCAGCTGCAGCACGAGATTGGCGTACACGCCGGCCATGATATCATCCGCCATGATGCCCCAGCCCTGCGGCAGCCTCTCCGCCGTGCTGACCGGCACCGGCTTGATAATGTCAAAAAAACGAAAGGCAATAAAGGCCAGCAAAAAGACCAGTGCGGTGCGGGGCAAAAAGAGCAGCGAGACCATCATACCCGCCACCTCATCCAGATTCACCCGGCCCGGATCCTTCTCCTGCCACTGCTCTTCAGCCTTTCCGGCCGCCCAGACACCAATTAGAGTGGTGAGCAGCGCCAGGCCGAGCAAAGGGAATTTCTGGTCTGCGCCTGCGAACCAGAGCGCAAGAGCAGCCACAGCCGCACCCACAGTCCCGGGGGCGAAAGGGAAATATCCGGTGTAAAACGTCGTCGCCAGAAGACGAGCCACCGCACCAGGCCACTGCCGCTTTTCGTTCACAAGCCTCCCTGAATAATGCCAAAGGCCGGAAGAGATTCCGACCTTAATTCATTTCCTACTGTAAATTACTAAAAAAGTGTCAATAAAGGCAAGCGATAAATTGCCGCGGCGGGTGAGGCCGGAGAGGGGTCATAAAAGGACCCGCCCCGCCATGGCGCGCGAAAGGGTCATCTCATCGGCATATTCAATGTCCGCCCCCACCGGAATGCCGCGGGCGATGCGCGATATCCGGAGCTGCATCGGTTTGAGAAGACGCGCCAGATAGAGAGCGGTCGCTTCCCCCTCAGTGTTGGGATTGGTGGCCAGAATGATCTCCTCGACCTCATCGGTCAACCTTCCCAGCAGCGCCTTGATCTTCAGATCATCCGGACCGATGCCATCCAGCGGGGAGAGCGCCCCCCCGAGGACGTGATAGAGCCCTTTGAACTCGCCGGTCTTTTCGAGGGCCACCACATCATTCGCCTCCTCCACAACACAGATGAGGCGGCGGTCACGCATCTCATCGCTGCAGATCGGACAGGGATCCTCTTCGGTGATATTGAAACAGCGCGAGCAGTAGCGCACCTTGTCATGCAGATCGGCAAGGGCCTGAGCCAAAGCGCGCACCTCTTCATCCGGCACCTTGAGCATAAAAAAGACCAGGCGCTGGGCCGACTTGCGCCCGATGCCCGGCAGCTTGCTCAGCTCATGGACCGCCCGTTCGACTGCTTCGGATGAGTAGTTCACCGCCCTGCCTCACGCATTGGATTTGCTCTCACATTCCGGGGAGCTTGAGGCCGCCGAGCATGCCGCCCGGATCCATACCGCCGGTGACCTTGGCCATCTCCTCTTCCGCCCGGGCGCGCCCGTTTTGCAGCGCCTGATTGACAGCGGCCAGAACAAGATCCTCCAGCATCTCGACGTCCTCCGGATCAACCACTTCCGGATTGATCTTGACCTGCAGAATCTCCTGCGCGGCGTTGGCCGTGACCGTGACCATATTGCCACCCGCTGTGCCCTCGACCTGGAGATTGGCCAGGTTGGCTTGCATTTTGGCCAGATCTTCCTGCATCTTTTGCGCCTGACGCAAAAGGCCACCCATATTTCCCTTGTTGAACATAACTCACCTCGGTCGGCTATTTGATGAATTCAGCGTCGAACTCTTGCACAATTTTTTGCATCCAGGCATCTGCCTGCAACTTTTTCTCGAATTCGCTCTTGCGGTCGGTCAGAGCCGGAATTTTTCGCACGCGCGGCAGAATTCCCTCTTCATCTTTCACGCACAGGAGGCGCAAAGGCGTCCCCAAAATTGCGGTCACGATCTCCTGCAAAACCAGCCGGTTGTTCTCGACCGCACTCATCTGGAAACTGCTCTCGCGGCCGAACATGATCTCCAGCTGCCCGCCGCCCACTTTCGTCGGCCACCCCTCCTGCAAAAAAGAGCCGAGTGCAACCTTCTGGGCGCGCACCGCATCGAGCACGCTCTGCCAGCGCGCCTCCACCATCGCCAGGGCCGGTTCTGGTGGCTTTGCCTCCACCTCTTCCTTTGCCGGCGAAGCCGGATCGGCAGGAGACGGGGGCAGGCCGGACGGCGCAGCCCCATCGGGCGCGTCCTGGGGCCGGGGTGTATGCAAGCTTGGGGTTGGGGCAACAGGGGAGGGTTTATAGCCGGAAGTGGAGGCGCTGCTCAGCGGGGCAGAATTAGACTTTTTTTTTACCTCTCCCAGCTGCTCCATGAGGGTGCTCAGCTGCACACTGCTGCTCATCCTGACCATTTTGACGAGAGCGACTTCAAAATGGAGCCGGGCATTGCTGCTGCGGCGCACCAGGTTCTCAGCATCCGCCGCCACCTTGATCAGCCGCAGAAGGTCCTCGATTGAAAAAAGCTCCTTCTGCTCCTGATAGCGCGCGATGTGCTCTTCTGAACCATCGATAAGACGAGGATCGCTGCCGCTCTTCACCACCATAAAATTCCGCAGGTGCTCCGCGAGGCCGATGAGAAACTCGTCGAAGTCAAATCCCTCCGTGAAGAGATGGTCGGCAAGCTTGATCGCACCATCGACGTCACCGGCGTGGACCAGATCCGTCACCCGGAAAAAGAGCTCCTGGTCGATGATCCCCAGCAGCGAGGCCACATCTCTGGCCTGGATGTTCTTGCCGGCGAAAGCAATGATCTGATCCAGAATACTCTGCGAATCCCGCATGCTGCCGTCGGCCTTGAGCGCGATGATGCGCAGCGATTCCGCATCGATCGCAATCTCCTCCTGGCGGCACAGCGTCTGCAGCTGCTCGACTATGGCTTGATGAGACATGCGCTTGAAATCGAAGCGCTGGCAGCGCGACAGGATCGTCGCCGGAACCTTGTGCGACTCGGTGGTGGCAAAAATAAAAAGCACCCGTGCAGGCGGCTCTTCCAGGGTCTTCAAAAGAGCGTTGAAGGCCTCGTTGGTGAGCATGTGCACTTCATCGATGATATAAATGCGGTATTTGCCGGGATGGGGAGCGTAGCGCAACCCCTCGCGCAGGTTGCGCACTTCGTCGATGCCGCGGTTGGAGGCACCGTCGATCTCAAAGACATCGAGGCTGCGGCTTTCGTTGATTTCTATGCAGGAGGTGCAGGTGTTGCAGGGGCTGATCGTAGGACCCTGGTCGCAGTTCAGGGCTTTGGCTAAAAGCCGGGCAACCGTGGTCTTGCCGATACCGCGCGGCCCGGAAAAAAGGTAGGCGTTGGCGATCCGGCTTTGCTGGATGGCATTCTGCAGAGTGTGGGTCACATGCTGCTGCCCCAACACGTCGGCAAAAAACATGGGGCGATATTTTCGGGCAAGCACCAAGTAGGACATGG
>ENA-UOWO01002395-UOWO01002395.1-activated-sludge-metagenome-genome-assembly--contig:-NODE-2395-length-23193-cov-5.172444_pt1 | contig 23193 bp, 22 predicted proteins | sample MGYA00238148_ERZ761564 | MGnify/ENA primary metagenome ERZ761564 (study PRJEB28885, sample SAMN05720194) | activated sludge metagenome | isolation source: Anaerobic digester | place: USA... | reverse complement strand
CTCTTAATGCTTGATAGAGATGTCGCTTGTGATGTGCTAAATAAAAATCCAATACATCTGCAGCACTTAATTTAATAAATCGAGAAATAGAAATAGGTACACGGGCTTTATCGGGATTAATTTGGTTACATTCCTGAATGATATTTTCTAATTCACGGAGCTGACTTTCAAATTCCTCTAGGGTTTTCGAACTGTTTGTATTAGAAATCGGTCGATGATCTTTTGGCGATTTCATTGAACTAGCAGGAAACCCTTGCGAATTGACCGACATCATTTTAGTGAATTTTCGACCAATCCAGCTACCTTTTAAGTTTTTCTCCGGTTTTATATTTTTTAGCTTGATTTGAGTGATAGCAGATTTCAGTTCAGGTAAATAATAGCGTCCATAGCTATTGAGATGTTGGATACATTCTTCAGCATTCCAGCTTGTTTCATTTGGTTTTAGCAAAAGTTGATCTGGGTTATTTTGATTGATTTTACCAAATATTTGCTTAATCTCATTATAGGATTGCTCTGTTTGATTTTTCCAATCGGAGAATGTTTGTGCCATAGGTTGAATGTATGGTGCAAAAATCTAAATCAAAAACCGAATAAATCTTGGTGTAGGTCAAGAATTTTGGAGATTCGAAAGAATTAGTAGATTAGAAATAGTCATTTTTTGGAGTGAATAGGTTATATATTAAATTTACACCGGTCTGTATGCCTTGATTATCGATCTTTTCATCTCACGCGCACGCGGGGCCGACCACTAACCACCCACCGGCTGAAAGAAACAAAATTCCCGAGACCTGATTCGTCTGTTAAACGTTTATGAAACGGCTAGTTTTTAACAGCATTGTTAATAAAATTAAAGCATAGCATTTCAGCATCGAGTAATCAGCTCAATGAGTAATCTTAATTCGTATAATTCTCAAATAGTCGAATCTAATTCCAACCTAATTTTGAGTTAATTATTTTCGATTTAATATTTCGATAAAAGTTTGCTAAAAGTAGCTGCATCCATGCCTAGATAAGAAGCCAAGTATTTATGAGGAATGAGCTGAAATACTTGAGGTGATCGTTTTAATAAAGTGCTGAATTTTTGTTCCGCATTAAAACACTGCAATTCTATTTGTCGCTCTAATGCTCCTTTTAATACTCTACTTAATGATTTTAATAAAAGTGTTTTTATTTCGGGGAATTTTTCTACCAGTTCCATAAATGTATTGTATTCGCATCGTAATAGTTTACTGCTACTAAGGGTTTCACAACTATATAAAGATGGAGTTTGTGTTAAAAATGAATCTGCAACTCCCGAAAATGAATAAGGATAAGTAAATACGATACTCACTTCTTTTCCTTCCTCTGTTACATAAAAGGCATGTTGTACACCTGCGAGAACAAAATATATATAACGTTCCGTTTCACCAGAACGAGTAATCAACATTTTACGTTTTAAATTGATTACTTCCCAATGCGATTGAAATGCATTCCATGCTTCATCACTGATCGGTTGTATTGAAAAAATAAATTGTTTGAAACTGTTTAAATCAGCAGGATTTAATTGTGAAATACTCATTGAAAATTTTGAAATTATGTGCAGCACAAGTTAAGTTATACAAGCATTCTTCATTCATTTTTTGATATTAATTATTTAGTAATTACATATGTGAATCGGTATCTTTTGCTATTCAATAGTATCCTTAAATTTTACTTGAATGTTTTTTGAATGTTCAATCATCCAATTTAGCTTACTATCTTGCAGCATGTCCGTGCACATACCATTAATAGACGTTCGCTCACCCGGGGAGTTTAAACAAGGGCATATCCCCAATGCGATTAATTTGCCGCTTTTTACTGATGCTGAACGTGCTATAATCGGTACACTATATAAGCAAAACGGTCACGATGCAGCTGTTTTAGAAGGTTTGCGAATTGTCGGACCTAAAATGGCTCCATTGGTAGAAGAAGCTACTCGAATTGCGCCCGATAAAAAATTACGAGTTCATTGTTGGCGTGGCGGAATGAGAAGCAATAGTGTCGCTTGGTTATTTCGTCAGGCTGGATTTAAGGTGGAAGTTTTAGCTGGAGGATATAAAAACTATCGTCAGCAGGTACTTTCATCATTGGCTAAACCATTGCCATTAGTGGTATTGAGCGGTTCTACAGGAAGTGGTAAAACCTATATTTTACACGAATTAAAAAACTTGGGTGAGCAGGTAATTGATTTGGAAGGATTGGCGCATCATAAGGGCTCTGCTTTTGGTGCATTAGGACAAGGACAACAGCCTAGCATAGAACAATTCGAGAACAATCTATGTGTAGAAATTGGTCAATTTGATTTGAATAAACCAATTTGGATAGAAGATGAAGCCCGTAAAATAGGTTCAGTATTTATTCAAGATCATTTATGGAATCAAATGAAGCAAGCTCCTTTGTTCAACTTAGATATTCCAATTTCTGAAAGGCTCGATTTTCTTGTTAAAGAGTACGGTCATTTTGAGAAAGAAGCATTAGGAGCATCGATTCTTAAAATCCAGAAAAGGCTAGGAGGACAGCACGTAAAAGCTTGTTTTGAAGCACTGGAGTTGGGCAATTTGCATTTTGTGGCAGAAGTTACTCTTCGCTATTATGATCAAACATATGCTTTTGGACAAAGCAAACGAGATCCCCAGAAATCGATTCATTTTCCCTGTGAAAAATTGGATATTATTGAAATTGCGCGTTCATTAAAAAACTATTTGCAAACCCATACTTTGCCTATTTATCATGATTGATTCAAGCAACGAAACCATTCGTCTTACGCAATTTGCTCATGGTTCAGGCTGTGGTTGTAAAATAGCACCCAGCGTGTTAAAAGATATTCTGCAAAAGCATCGAAATACTGCCGATTTCCCAAATTTATTAGTGGGTAATGCCGAAAGCGACGATGCCGCTGTTTGGAATATTGGGAACGATTTAGCTATTATTTCGACCACCGATTTTTTCATGCCCATTGTTGATGATGCCATCGATTTTGGTGCTATTGCCGCGACTAATGCCATTAGCGACGTATATGCCATGGGTGGAAATCCTTTTATGGCATTAGCAATCTTAGGTTGGCCAGTTGACAAACTTCCTGCAAGTCTTGCTGCGGAGGTAATGCAAGGGGCTCGTGAGGTTTGTGAACAAGCTGGAATTCCTATCGCCGGAGGACATACGATTGATTCTCCTGAACCATTTTTTGGATTAGCAGTTAGCGGACAGGCTAAATTGGCACATATTCGACGAAATAGCACCGCAAAAGCAGGCGATATTTTATACTTGAGCAAACCTTTAGGGTTGGGCATTATTAGTACAGCAGCTCGTCGTGGTTTAGCAGAGCAAGCACATATGCACGAAGCAATTCAGTGGATGAAAACCTTGAATCGCTGTGGAGCAGAATTAGCCAAGCTTTCGGGTGTTCACGCCATGACCGATGTGACAGGTTTTGGCTTGCTCGGACACTTACATGAAATGACCGAAGGAAGCGATTTAACTGCTCACATACGATTTGATTCTGTGCCACGTTTAGCATGTGTCTCCAATTATTTAGCTCGTTTCATCTATCCCGATATGACCATGAAAACTTTCTCCTGGTTGAAGGATTCCATTTCCGAATTAACAGGCGATCAATTGTTACTTCTCTGCGATCCTCAAACATCTGGAGGTCTTCTCATAGCGGTAGATCCAGCGCAACAAATTCAAGCGGAAGAAATTTTAAATCAATTTCAATGTCCTGCAAAACCAATAGGGTACTTGTCGGAACGCCGTCTTAAGTCTATATTTGTGAGTGAAAGCGTATGAAAAAAATACTTGTTACCTGTTTTCTATTTCTAAGTTTTGTCCTACATGCTCAGGTATACAATCCTAATGTGTGTAAGGACAGCACTCTTGTATCCAACAATCCTTGTTACGGGGTTTTATATGAACCCGTTTGTGGCTGCGATAATGTTACCTATCGAAATGAGTGTTTAGCCTATGCACAAGGTTTGCAGAACTTCACACAAGGCCCATGTGAGTTCATGGATTTCGATTTCACACCCAATCCAGCTTCCAATGACGGACAACTTAAATTGAAAATTATTTGCAAAGGAGTAAGCGATATTAATGTGTGGATTTTCGATACTTTTTTCCGGCAAGCTTATTATCAAGTCTCTCGACAATTTTCTGATATCGAGCTTTATCCAGATATTACTGGCTTAGGTAATGGTTTGTTTTTTATTGTGGTAGAGGCAAATGGGGTTGTAAAAGTCAAACGATTATTAATCAATCAAGCATTTTAATTTACAGGGCGGCATGCAGGCTATAGACTTCCAATCTCTTTAATAGCTGAAGCTTTAGCGAAAGCTATTATCCTTGCCGCTTACGTTAAGGAGTTAAATAGCACATTTAAACTACACTCTGCTAATCTTAATTTGATTGAGATATTTAGGTAAATGTATCTTTCGGGTAAATATTTAACGGTGTTGAAATACATCCATTCCTATTCAATCTAGATTTAAGAATTCAATCAACTAAATCCTTTTTCAAAGGTTGTTTTTTCCAATAGGTTAAACTTCTCCAAAGCCACTCAAATGGTCCCATTCGGAAATAATGAAGCCAGATTGCACTAAATAGAATTTGGAAAATCCAAATAGCTAGAACCACATAGTAAAGCTGGTATCTTTCCAATTCTCCAAATAACCCAAAGCCGTATCCAAAGAAGATTAAACTGCAAAAAATACTTTGCATGAGGTAATTAGTAAATGCCATTCTTCCGACATTTCCTAAAGCTTTAAAAATCACTTTAAATAATCCAGAATTAAATAGAAAAATGAATAATCCTATATGCCCAAATGCAAGAAATAATCTTCGAAACTGATACAATTCCAAAGGAAAATAGGAGGGAATTAATGTCAGATCAAAATGGGTAATTAATCGTAAATGTAAATAATAGTAGCTAGCAGGAATTCCAATCAAATAGCCGGTTAATGCTAGTGTCAAATAGAATTTCTGACTTCGTTTTCCCGTCAAAACATTCCATTTAAATAAAGCCATTCCGAGGAAAAAACAGGTTAAAGCATCCCAGATATAATCGAAATAAAAAGCACGTGTTTGTAATTCAAAATTAGTTTCTGCAATTCGAACAAAAACAACCGGATATCCTTTTTGCATATCTGTTTGAATTTCTTTCGATTCCATTTTTTTATGTGGAGTGCTCGATTCCATTACATATCCTTCCCATTTTTCTAAAGCTTCCGACTGCTCTTTTGTGAGCATTTTTCCTTCCTTTATTAGAATTTGTGCCTCAGTTCCGGCTTGTCGCATCTGTGTTTTATCCCAGCTGCTAAGTCCCGAATTAAATAATGAAAACATCATACACACGATCGCTGCGAATAGGAGCCCTCTTGGTTTCATGTTTCTAAAAGGAAATAAAAACAAACCACAAATGGCATACGTATATAAAATATCACCTGCCCAGGTAAATACAAAGGCATTAATCATCCCAAATAATAGCAACCAAATCAACCTTCGATAATGAATATCGGCTGGTGTTAATGGAGCGGGTAAACTACGAGATTCTAATCCATTCAGTAATAACAAGCAACTTGCTCCAAATAACATCGAAAATGTAGCTCGCATGGTACCTTCAAACAAACCATTAACTATCCACCATGTATAGTAGTTTGCTCCGGTATATTCATTTCGTACTTCTAAACTCTCAACAATTAAATGAGGTAGACCGAAATACAGAATATTCATCAACAGAATACCTAAAAGAGCCATCCCACGTAATGAATCTAGGATATCAATACGTTGTGTTTGCATCGACAGTATGTATTAAAATGGATTGTTCAGTTTAAGGTCGTGGACCTCTATTCTTACGCCACTTTTCATTTGCGAGGTCAAAGAACTTCTGTAATTCAGCTTCTTTGGCATCAACATTCACTTTAAAAACGCGCTTATCTTTTGTATGAACTTCCAAATAAGAAGCATACGTGAGCGAACTAGATAAATCTTTGGTAATTATTGTATCGATATCGGGATAAAAAGCACTTTCAACCACGTTGAGTTTAATGTCGTGGTCATCAATCCAATAAGTAGCAATTCTTTTTTCGGTGATGAAATTACCTGATGAACGTTTTCCTCCTAATGAACCTTGAGAATCGAAAAGCAAAATTGCTTCCCCATCATCCAAAATACCCATATCGTGGATGTATCGAATGTCTTCTGCTGTTAATTGATCGCCTTTTTTAATCGCATCGCCACAACTTGTAAATAGCAGAATACCAACAATTCCAGCCACAATCTTGAGGGGAAATTTTGAAAAGTGTTTCATGGATTCGAGGAAATAAGTTGTTAAGGCAGGTTCTTCAAATATAGAAAGCTAATTCCAATACATACATAGGTTTTCTGAATTATTATTTTACCAATAAGCTGAATAGAAATAAATCAAGGAAGAAATCGAAATTCGATCTGCACAATTAAAATACTTTCTTCATGTAGTGTTCTTATTTTTTGGGATGAAAATAATGCGCTAATTCCCATGTCATTCCGCTCAGTTTGTCCAATTGTTCTTTTGAAAGAAATAGCTCAAGCTTATTCGTTTGTTCGCGGTTGAGTTTGTTTAGAAGTACTTCGTATGCGGTAATAGTATTCGCATGTTTAATTACCTGAGCATCATGTGTTTTTAATTTCATTTCAGCTTCCATGCGAGTTTGTTCCACCTGAATGTTTTTTTCAAGCTGAGTTCTTAAGGAATCCGTTTCTTCCCTAACTCGATTCAATTCCGCCACTTGCCTAGGATTTAATTGTATTTCCTGAATCAAATATTTTTCGATATCAGAAATATCTCCGGTAGATGATTTAGGAGATTCCCTGTTAAACTTGTTTAACCAAATAAATCCCATTCCAACGAGCACAAGAATAACCACAAGGATGTACCATTTGCGTTTAGGTTGACCTTGTATCCTGAAGATTCCCATGTGGGCGGTTAATCGTGATGTTGGGTTCTTGATGAATTAATATACAAAACAAGTTCTTAAACCGAATGGTTTTGCGCTATACCGACTTTATTTATCCAAATGGATATTCACAAAGAACCAGCCTATAATTCTCTTGATTTCAGCTCTGCTTAACAACTCTATACTCTCTCCAATTAAAGTTGAACAATTAGTGAATGATGGCATATGCATTTTTAGGAAATCATCAGAGAATCAATCCCGAGTACATAGATAATTTTGTCAACACAGTTGTTTAAAAGTAAATCTGCCACATTTCTTTGGGATGAGTTGGGTCCTTGTTATTCTGTTTTAAATTTGTGATTCGTTCCGGTATATGCTTAATCTCATTTTTCATATACCATGCATTATTCCTGTATTGTTTTTCAATTCGAACATGTTGGCAAACCCGGATTCGGACTGAAATTTTATAAAGATTCTGTTTTTTACGAAGCTGTTCGTTCTCATCCATTAGTTCGCTGGATGATGGATGATTTATTTTGGTGGTTTCCTGATAACACAGAAAGTCGCCAATTCATTCGTGGCTTATTTAACGATAATCCGCAAGAACGCTATGCTATTCGTATTGGTAAAATATCCTACTCATTACCCGATTGGTATGGTCCAATTCCCTTATTACAATACTTGGATGTAATTGGTCCTGAAACTCGCGATGAACTCAACAAACTCAGTTACTGGATGCAACACAGGCGATACAGTCGTGTGTCGGTGAGTAATTACATCAATACGTTGCAAAGTTTCCTCCGTCGTTATCACGTTAAAAATCTATCCGAGCTCGAATATGAAACACTTATAAAATATAACCGCGAATACATCATCGAACGAGAACTTTCTTCTTCCTATCAAAACACACTTGCTAGTGCCTTAAAACTCTTACTGGGTGTGGTTGAAAATCGACCCTTTGAACCCGATCAAATTGAACGTCCTCGTAGGGAACATAAATTACCCAATGTTTTATCGAAAGAAGAAGTCAAACTCATTCTCAACGCTCTTAAAAACAGTAAACACCGACTCATGTTGCGCATCATATACGCATGTGGTTTACGGGCGGGTGAATTACTTAATTTAAAACCCGATGACATTATGCGTGATCGGGAATTACTGCACATAAAAAATGCTAAAGGAAAGAAAGATCGAATTGTCCCGATTCCTTCCGTTTTAATTGCAGAAATCGACGCCTATCGCAAGTATCAAATGGGTGATGTGTATTTATTTTCGGGTCAACACAAGCACGAACCATATAGTAGTAGAAGTCTGCAAATCATTTTTAAAGACGCTATTTTACGAGCTGGAATCACTCGCCCAGCTACTCTTCACTGGCTTAGGCATTCCTATGCAACGCATTTACTCGAACGCGGTACCGATATACGATACATTCAAGAATTACTGGGGCACAACAGCACTAAAACAACCATGATTTACACGCATGTTAGTAAGAAAGCACTCATTGAAATACGAAGTCCATTGGAAGATCTTTAATCATTGATTGGCAATGAAATCGAGAATACTCACCTCAAATTCGATTGATTTTACTAGACAATAAAAGCACGAAAAATTGGGTTATCTATATTCAATCAGCTTTTATGGGTATGAACAATAGATTGAATTTTCGGAATTTATTTTGTGCATTTCTACTCTGTTTTTCTTTTGTATTTCAAGTACATGGATCTAATGAGGAAGCAATAGATATAGCATTATGGTGCAAAAGTGGAAAGCTTCAATTAGAGTTAGTTTCATTGGGAGGACATCAAGGCGAATGTGTCCAAATGCGGGTGAAAAATCGTAGTGCTGAATTCATCCAAACACGATTGGAACCCGGACGAAAATTAGTTGCGGAAGATTCTTCAGCGCAGGATATTTTTGTTGTAAAATCGCTTGTAATTCGATTAGCAGCAGGTGAGGAAAAGCACTTTTTAGCTAACGGATTTTGTTGTCGGGCAAGTAGACATTCTCCAGCAAAGAATATGAAATTTGTTTTAGGTGAAATGATGCCATCTACTTGGGTACAAGTAGCTGAATTAATCGACAAAAATAATTTCCCTTCAAGTGCCATTCAAGCGGCTGTATGGGCATTGTCTGATAATCATGCAGTGGCGGCAATTCAGTCCGACAAACCTTTAGTTGTTGAATCGTTGAGAAGACTTGTGGCACAGGTGAAAGGAGTAGAATTGCCTTGGTATTCGGTAGCTTATGAGCAAGATACAACGCTATTGTTTTCGGGGCGTCCTCAACGTGTTTGGGGAGAGTTTACGTATTATTTACCCAATCAAGCTATGATAACTATGGTGATTCAAGATATGCGAGGTAGAGTAATGTCTGTGTTGACTCGCAGTTCAGCAGGTATGCCGGGCACTTACACGTATTATTTAGATCAAGATGTACGCAAATGGAAGCGGGGAGAATATGAATTCCGAATTTTAGAAGATGGTGCAAATTTGAACCTCAAGAAGAAGTTTATTTTGTAGATTCATTCTTTATTAATCAGCAAAATTGGAATGGTTAAGTTTTGGATACTGGTAGTTTTTTTGTTCTTGAATTCCAACATTTTCGGTCAATCTACATGGTCTCGCTTTATGCCAGATTCCTATGTGATTTTAGATTCGGTGAGTGGATATATCAATGAAGATGCTCACAAAGATTGGGTGGTTGTGTTAAAAATATCTACCGAAACACCCGATTCCTCCTCGCTACGACCTGTTTTGGTATTCTTAAGTGATGAAATGGGTGTGTTAAATTTATACGCTCGTAACGACAGTGTAGTTTTGTGTGCCGACTGTGGTGGCATGTTAGGAGATCCGTATTTAGGGGTGGAATTAGATCAACAGGTAATTTCGTTTTCTTTTTATGGAGGAGCAAACGAGCGATGGACGCGCACGATCCGTTTTCAATATTTACCAGAGAAAAAGGAAATTGTATTGAAGAATGATGAAGGCTTAGATTTTTGGGCAACCGATCCCGATAATCAACGAGCGTATACTAGCAATCCCGAAGATTTTGGAAAATTATTATTCCGTGATTTTTCGAATAGCAAAGCTTGGGAATCGGATGAGTAAATTTAGAAGAGTTTTACTCTGTTTTGATGGAATCAATCCAAGCTGGATTCGATAAATGACTTTGAATTTGGGCAATATTACCGCGAGCCGAAACAAGTGCCCCGCGCGATTTGGAATTAGGTGCTAATAAATCTTTTTGAAACCAATTTCCGCTACGATTGGCAATAGGAATTTGTGATTCAGCAGGTGGACATATAAAATCGGCTGCTGCTTCACCTATAGCTTCCATGAGTCCGAATTTGCTTACATCAGCCATATCTATTTTGGAAAGTTCTTTATCTGTTAATTGATACAACCATTCTTTGTTTTTTATTCCATGTTTACTGATGTCCTTATCCGGCATTTTATTCAGCGTATTCATATCGAGCGATAGCTGATATCTTCTAAAATCGAGATGAGGAATCAAGCCACTTCGAAGCATGTTTACCTGCATTTCACTAGCATCTTTACTCGATTCATCCATAACATAATTGAGCCAGAAAAATGCATCAATACCATCAGGATTGGCTGTTTTATTTGGATCAACGAAGCGAAGACAGGTACCAGTACCAAAGCTGAAAATAGTCGTGTTTTCGGGCGTATATTTTCCTCTCCCATCGTAATAAAATGCTTCCATCGCAGCCGCTAAAACTGGATTGTTAAAGGTTGTAGTACCACCATCGATGAACCGTTCGAAAGGCAAGAAATACGTAGGCGCCGACATGGTTGCCTCTAAAACACCCCGCATTAAAGAACTTTTGTAGGTTCCTTTTGAACCGTTGTTTTGGATAGCTGTAAAGAATACTTCTTCTCCGGCAGCCATATCTTTGGAAGTGAATAAACAGTCGATACCCGATTGCTGAGAAAGATATTCTAAGGTTTCATCGGTGAATAGTTGTCTTAATTCATCCCGATAATTTACTTTATCAAATTCGGGAGGATTTAAGGTCCTGTTCGATGTTATTGATCGTTTCTTAAATACCCGAGTGACTAATGATTTATATAGTTCTTCAATTTCGTTCGCCGATTTACCTGCGAGAATTAATCCCGAAATAATAGCACCTGTGGACGTGCCCGAAACAAAATCAACCCATTTATAGCAAGGACTTCCGGCAATCTGCTCCAATCGTTTTAGTAATTGCAGGGTAAGTATTCCACGCATTCCACCACCATCAATGCTGAGTATTATTTTTTGGTCAGGATTGCTAATTCCTAAATTGATGCGTGCCGTTTGTTTTTCTTGTTCGAACATGAAACTCAATTATATTAAACTGTTTTATTGGTTGGATTGCCTGTTTTAGCTGCTGTTGAGCTATTTCCTGGTAAACGGTTTAAGAAGCTGTTAAACTGGCTTGGATCATAGCCCATGATAAAAGCCAATAAAGATGCAATAATGGCAAATTTAAAATACGATTGTAAAGTTATGCCTCCAAAATCTGTGTCAGCTGGTGGATGAATTTTACGACGGGTTATTTCGATATCATTTTCAAGTTTAAAACGATCAACATCTGAATTGGCTTGTGAATGCTTGAATTTTAATTGTTGAACCTCTTGGATAAATATGTCGTTCGAATCTTTTGAATGATTTGTTAATTGAGCAGCTAATTGCTTTTCGAATTTTGCAACTTCATCTTTATTGATTGAATCTTTAGGTATTTTAATAATTAATTCATGCACTTCACCAGGACTGATAGAAGCTAGTTGATTTTTAGCCGGTTGAGCTTCCGATTTGGGTGCAGATAAATCGGTAAATGAAGTAGCATATTGAATGGATAATAATCCAATAAAAATAATGATTCCACGAATAGCAGAAATAGCTGGATTTTCGATTAATGAATGATGAATTCCATTTTTCAGAAGTTCTTCTCTATTTATTCTAAATCCTTGTGTATTTATTAATATACTGGTGATTCCTCCAAGTAGTCCCGACAAAAAAGCGAGTAATGCAACGTTACTTAAAGTAAAGGAAACGAATGTTCCAAGTACATCTTCCCAGTCCCAGAAATTATAATTAATTGCTACTCGATAGTAATCAGAATTTACCAATAAACCTATCAGAAATAAGGAAATCCATAATAAGGAAACGCTTATTCCTAAAGTGATATACAGGTATTTTTTACTTCTTTGTTTGGTTTTAGTTAAATCCATGATAATTTATTAAACTAAGTAATGATAGAATATCGAGTGTAAGCCTTTGCTAATTTTTCGTCGTATTTATTGGTTTTATATGCACTACCGTTATAACGTTTTGCAAAGCCTGCCCAGTCGTGGTTGCGAATGAAACTTAATAAGTTGTTTTTCTCTGCGAATTTTCCGAATACATCCAGTTGATTAGCTTCCGATTGGGATAGATAATCTACCATTTTCTTAGCCGAATCAAATCCCATATCCTGCGCATGAAATCCCATAATTTGAAATAAACCATACGAAGCCGAACGATAAGCCGCTTCTTCCTGAATACGAATAGCTTTATTTAAACGATCATATTGGTTTTCTCGGTAATAAGGATTGGGAGTAAAGTATTTAGTATAAAGGATATTCTCATTTCCAGCTTGTATTGTCGAAGGTTGAATGCCAACATTTTTTAATTCTTTCCAAAAGATATGTCCTTCGAATAATAATTTAATATGTCCTTGTACAAACCCTCGTCCGGCAGCTTCTACTTCTTGTACTGCCTTAACAGCAGCCTTCTCAACTTGATATTTAGTCGCAAATGCATCAAAGTCGGATTCAGTCAAAAACTGACTGGTGTTTAATACCGAATTATTCGATTTAGCTCTGACTTTCTCTTCCACTAATAACCAGGTTTTTGGACCAACTAAACCATCTACTTTGAGACCTAAATCTTTTTGTAGCTGGAGTACAATTTTCTCTGTTCCACTACCAAAGATTCCATCCGAAACAATGGTATTACCAAGTACATGAAGCATATCCTGAAATAAACGGACAAACTCACCTTTACTACCTTTTTTTAATACGCCTGTCATTTTTCATTTTATTATAGCTGATTTATAAATGGATTTAACTATTTACAGAACAACTTATTAGACAGAACAATACTAATTAAATTCAGGAATTAAGTTTAGGTGAAAATGCTGGAAGGAGATAGGGGTAGTTTACACGGGTAGTTTAGTTTGTTTGTCAAGCTAATTGAAAAAATCTATTTTTGAAATTCAAGGTATATGAGAAATTGACAAAACACACATAATTCAACTAATTAATTCGTGAATAAAATTAGTGTAATCCTACTGCTTGTACTCTTTTTTTCGTGCAGTTCGGAAACAAAGAAGCAGCCTGCTGATTATGGGCCTAAGGTTACAGATGCAATAGGAAAAGTAATACCAGCTGAATCAATCGAACCACCAAAGATTATCGTGCTCGATGAGAGCAAGTTGAAGCATATACCCATTGGAAAGCCCATAGCATATCCATTAGCTAACAATGTAATTCCAGTGGGTAAGCCCACTATTGTGCCATTAACTTTGCCAATTGAATTTATTCCAGGTAAGGATTCCTTAGAAGCTCCTGAGATTACTTTGGTGAAGGATAAGCCATTTGTCCCAAAAAAACGAATGCCAGTTACTGCTTTGCCATTACGCACAAAAGATGGAGCACGGTATAATTTTAATTATCTAAGTGAAGATCAGGGTATGAATTCTTCACTGGTTTTATCCATTCTTGAAGATAAAAAGGGAAACATATGGATTGGGACAGATGGAGGAGGAGTAAGCAAATATGATGGTAAATCGTTTACTCATTTTACCGAGAAAGAAGGTTTAGCTAGCAATGCTGTTTTTGACATTTTAGAAGATAGAAAAGGTAATCTTTGGTTTGGGACTAGAACAGGAGGTGTGACAAAATATGATGGGAAGTATTTTTCCAATTATTCGCTTCAGGAAGGATTGGGTAACAACGAAGTATATTCAATTTATGAGGATAAGCGAGGGGATATCTGGTTTGGACTGAAAGGTGGGATTACACGATATAATGGAAAATCATTTATATATTATTCGAAAAAACAAGGAATTTCTCCTGGATATTATTTCTCTTTTATAGAAGATAAAAAAGGAATTCTCTGGTTTGGCAATTCTGGAGAAGGAATCTATTCATTCGATGGAAAGGTATTTACTCATATCACCTCAAAATGCGGACTCCCTCAAGATCGAGTCTTGGCTTTACTTCAAGATCGAAAAGGAGATTTTTGGATTGGTACTCATGGAAGTGGTATCTGCAGATTCGATGGAAAACAATTTTATGTTTATTCTGAAAAAGAAGGATTGGTCAACAAGTATGTGAACTCATTGACAGAAGATAAAAACGGCAATATCTGGATTGGAACAAATTATGGGATAAGTGTTTACGATGGTCAATCCTTTACAAATTATACGGATAAAGATGGATTGAGCGATGGTCAGGTTAGAACAATTTTAGAAGATGAAACAGGCAATTTTTGGATTGGAACGAATGACGGTGGCCTAATTAAATATTTTGGTAGTTCTTTTACCAATTACATTGATAGTACACTTGAATGTAAACATGGAATTAGGAGTATAGTAGAAGATAAAAAAGGACAATTTTGGGTAGGCACAAATACACAAGGTCTGCTTCAATTTGATGATAAATATGTTAGGAAATACACACAAAAAGAGGGTTTAAAAAGCAATTATGTTTCTTCTTTATTGGAGGATTCATATGGTAATTTATGGATAGGTACGTTTGGACAAGGAGTTTGTAAATTCGATGGTAAATCATTCACCTATTTCACTACAGAGGAAGGACTTAGCGGCAATAATATTGTTTCGCTTGCTGAAGATCGTAGTGGTAATTTGTGGATTGGAACTTATAGTGGAGGCGTTACCAAATACGATGGAAACCGTGTGGAAGAGTTGTTAAATGGAAAGCAATTTTCAAAAAATGAAATTCGAGATATTCAAGTAATAAATGGTAAGCCAGTTAAATCGTTTTTTCATTTCACAGAGAAACAAGGATTAGGTGGAGATATTGTTTGGTCTATATTCCAAGATAAGCAGAGTAATATGTGGTTTGGCACCTTCGAAAGCGGTGTTACTCAGTATGATGGTAAAAAATTCAAACGCTATACCATTGATCCAAATACAACAAAAAATACGGTTTGGTCAATATATGAAGATAATAAAGAAAATCTGTGGTTTGGAACCTTTGGTGCAGGAGCCATTCGGTTCGATGGTAATCGAATTGATGCATTGGAGAAAGGTAAAAAAATACCACCACAGGAATTAACTGACCTTCGAAAAGAGAATGGAAAATATGTTAAATCATTTCTCTATTTAACAGATAAAGAAGGCTTAAGCGACAATTTCGTACGATCTATTTATCAAGATAAACAGCAGAATTTATGGCTAACCACTAACAAAGCGCTCCATCTAATTAAGGAGAAGAAAAGAAGCGATGCTCAATTACCTAAAACCATTAATTCACCACAACAATTTATTGAGAGTAGCCAATTAGTTCTCTTTAATAAAGAAGATGGGATGAAAGCGGGAGGTTTTTTTCAGGGTTCTGTTATGTTGGATAGTAAAAACCGATTTTGGATGACAAGTTCCAATTCATTAAGTACTTTGAATTTGAACACATTTAACATCGATAAGGTTGTTCCCGAATTGCAATTAGAAACAATATTAATCGATGAAAAATTTATTGATTATCTACTTTTAAAATCCGATAGCGCTCACATACAGGAACTGCCAGAGCAATTTGAAAATATTAAATTCTCTGATGTATCCAATTTTCATAATTACCCATTGGAATTAGAATTGCCTTATAATTTAAATCACTTAACATTTAATTTTATTGGCATTGATTGGTCTGCACCTCATAATCTCAAATACCAGTTTAAACTGGAAGGATTAGATCAGGATTGGAGTCAATTATCTACCAGCAATGAAGCTGATTATAGAAATATTCCATTTGGGAAATACACCTTTAAAATACGTGCAATTGGTAATTCGGATAAATGGAGTAAAACATTAGAATACACGTTTGTTATTCATCCTCCATGGTGGAGAACTACTTGGGCATATATTTTATACATCATAGCAACAATTTTAATTATCCTGTTAATTGTAAAATGGAATAGCAGAAAATTACGAGCAAGAGCAAAGGAACTCGGAGTAAAAATCGATGAGGCAGTTCATGAAATAAAAGAACAAAAGCAATTAATTGAAGAAAAACATAAGGAAATAAAAGATAGTATCAATTATGCTGAACGAATCCAACGCTCCTTACTCGCTAGTAAAGATTTACTCAATAAAAACCTAAATGACTATTTCATTTACTATCAACCCAAAGACGTGGTAAGTGGCGATTTTTATTGGGCTGCAGAATTAAATAATGGTGATTTTGTAATCATTTGTGGCGATAGTACAGGACATGGAGTTCCGGGTGCAATTATGAGCATTTTAAATATTGCCTGTTTAAGAGAAGCCTATTTGCAAGGCATAACAAGTCCCGATTTAATCTTAAATGAGACCCGAAGATTAGTTATTGAAAATCTGAAGAATGATGGTAGCGAAGAAGGGGGAAAAGATGGTATGGATGCCAGTTTAATATGTTTTAATCCTAGTAAAGACCGACTTACATTTTGCGGTGCTAATAATCCGGCGTGGATTTTACGCAATCAGGAATGGATTGAACTAAAGCCTGATAAAATGCCTATCGGAAAGCACGATAAAGATTCCATCAGCTTTACTTTAAAAGAAATGGAATTAATTAAAGGGGATATTATTTACCTATTTACAGATGGAATGCCCGATCAATTTGGTGGACCACTAGGTAAAAAATATAAATACAATCAATTAAAACAGTTTTTACTTTCCATTCAGCATTTGAGTATGGATGAACAACATCAGGAAATTAAAACGGAGCTAAACAACTGGAAAGGTGATTTAGAACAAGTCGATGATATTTTGGTCATTGGTTTAAGGATTTAAATTTTGCCTAGTTGAAAATAAATCCTTCACTATTTATTGGTTAGGATTTCATAAGCTAGATTTTCTTGCCACAAAAATTCAAGAAGAAATATCTATAAAAATTTGCGTAGTTAAATAACTACATATATATTTGTAGTCAAATAGCTACATAATGAATTTGAGACGAGACGTATTTCAAGCGATATCCGATCCAACACGGAGAGCAATTCTTTTATTACTTACTGCTCAGTCAATGACTGCAGGTGCAATTGCATCCAATTTTGATACAGCAAGGCCAACAGTTTCAAAACACTTGCAAATATTGACTGAATGTGAACTCCTCAAGCAGGAACAACAAGGCAGGGAGATTTATTATCATTTCAATCCTTTAAAAATGAAGGAAATAGCTGACTTTATTGAGCCATTTCGCAAAATGTGGGATGATAAGTTTAATAAACTTGAAACAGTAATGAGAAAATATAAAAATAAATAAAATGGATATGAAAACACAAATACAAGCAGAAGAAGGGAAGCAAGAATTATTTATTACGAGAGAATTTGACTTGCCATTGGATTTGTTATTCAAAGCTTATTCTGAACCTGAATTCATTGAACAATGGATGGGAACAAAGGTTATAAAACACGAGAATAAAAATCATGGTAGTTTTCAATTTGAAACTTCTCACAATGGACATGTTGTTTTTAAAGCAAATGGAACAATCCACCAATTTGAATTAAATGAAAGAATAATTCGAACGTTTGAAATGGAGAATATGCCCATGGGTGTTCAACTCGAATTTTTGGAATTTGAAAAACTCAGTGATGATTCAAGTAAACTGACCATTCAAATTATTTATAGGTCAGAAAAGCACCGAGCAGAACAACTCAAATTACCTTTTGCTTTTGGAATAAGTAAAGCTCATGACAGACTTCAAGAAATAACAAACAATTTAAAATAGAATGATATGAGAAACAAAATAATTTATTGGGTTGCTACAGCCTTATTATCATTTGGAATGTTGGGCAGTGGAATTTCTCAACTATTTCACCTCAAAGATATGAATGAGATCATTACTCATATTGGCTATCCACTCTATTTTATGTACATTATTGGTGTGTGGAAAATATTGGGTGTAATTGCTATTTTAATCCCAAACTTTAAATTATTAAAAGAATGGGCGTATGCAGGTTTTTTCTTTTTAATGACTGGAGCATTATTTTCTCACTTATTTATGGGAGATGTTGGAAATGCTATTTTAGGTCCTTTATTCCAAACACTATTTATTGTAACATCTTGGTATTTCAGGCCTGCAAACAGAAAATTAAATTCACTTTCATTTAATCAATAAGTTGAAACCTGGAGAAGATTTTTTCTAGTCTAGGTTTAAACTCACATTGTCGCATTTAACTCTATATCGTTTCAAACTAACCTTTCTCCACACACTTCCAAGCTTGTGGAAGACTGTTTATGATGTCGCTGGCGTGCATGGCGGTATAACCCAGGTTTTCGCGGGCAATGTCGCCGGCTAGTCCGTGAATGAAAACACCTGCTCGGGCTGCTTGTACGGGTGAATACCCACGTGCGAGTAATGCGGTAATAATTCCGCTGAGCACATCGCCACTTCCACCTTTTGCCATACCGGGATTTCCGGTGCTATTGAAAAATACATCACCCGAATGACTACATACTGCAGTAAATGCACCTTTAAGCACGATTACAGCACCTGTTTTACGACTCAACTCGCGTGCATTCATCAAACGATCATACGCGTTTGTAACCTTGCCACATAAACGATCGAGTTCGCCGGGATGTGGCGTTAATACGGTGCCTTTGGGCAAAAAAGCTAACCAAGTTGGATTTTCGGCTAACAGATTTAATCCATCGGCATCGATGAGTAATGGTGTTTGTACTGATTGAATGAGGTTTTTAAGAACGCGTGCTGTATCGTCGTGCTTGCCAGCACCAGGACCAAAGGCAATAGCATCAAATGCTTCGGGATTGAAGGAACCACTGAGATGAGTTAATTCTTCGGAAGTAAAAACCATGGCTTCGGGTAAAGCCGTTTGAAGAATGGAATAGGCTTCACCGGGAATGTACACACTGCACAATCCCACACCACTGCGCAAACAGGCATGTGCAGCTAATACGATTGCTCCCGTTTTTCCATGTGATGCTCCTGCTAACAATGCATGTCCATTTGTGCCTTTGTGTGCAAAAACATTGGGAGCATTAAATAGATTTTCGATATCGGGCAAAAGCGTGTATTCGAACTTATTGAACGCATCTTGCTGAAACGCTTCATCGTTGGGCATTTCCAAACCAATATCGAGCACATGCCAAGTTCCGGTGTACACTTCCGAACCGGGAAGTAAATACATCAAACGCGGAGACTGAAAACAAAGCGTATGATGAGCTCTAAACGCTTCGGCCTTATCTGGCATGGGCGAGTCGGTGAAAAAGCCGCTAGGAGCATCTAGGGCGATTTTAATGGCGGAAATGCTATTGAGTTCAGAGATGATTAGTGCGGTTGATTTTTCTAATGGACGATTTAATCCACTTCCAAAAATTCCATCAATCAATACCGAACCGGCTTGTATGCTTTCTAGTGCGGCAGAATTTAATTCGTAAACAGTTCCACCTAAAGCTTCAAATCGTGTTTTATTAATTTGATTATCGTCACTCAAACTTTCAGCAGGTAGAGCAAATGCATTGACCTTTTTTCCCGCTTCTAACAGCATTCTCGCAATCACCCAAGCGTCGCCACCATTGTTTCCCGGTCCAATTAAAAGTACATAAGATGAATCGGGGTGTGTATGTTGGATAATCCAGTCGTAACAGCTTGTTGCTGCTCGTTCCATGAGTTCGGTTGAACTAATTTGCTGCTTGGAAATAGTGTATTTATCGCAGGCGCGGATTTGAGCAGTTGACAAGATTTTCATGTCGCAAAGATGGTCAAATAGCAATCGATTTATCCGGCAAGAATTTGCGAATATATGTGCAAGACTTGCGGGATGAGTAGCTGTTTTTCGTCGTTATGAATAACCCAATCGGCCATGCGAACCAGGTTTTCTTGCGGAAATTGTTGTTGCATGCGGGCACGAACTTCGGCTTCGGTACTAGCATTCCGTTTCATCACCCGTTTTATTCTTAAATCATCGGGAGCTTCAACTACGATTACTCCATCGAGGTGTTTTTCGAGCTGATGTTCAAAAATAATAGCGGCTTCTTTGATGATAAATGCAGCATTTTGCTGTGAGCACCACTTCTCGAAATCATGCGCTACGGCTGGATGTATAATCGCATTGAGTGAATGAAGTGAATCGGGATTATTGAATACAATATTCGCCAGTGCAGCACGATTTAGCTTTCCGTCGGAGGAAAAAACTTCTGCTCCAAATTGATTGAGGATAGCAGTTTTGATGTCGGGATCAGAATCGGTGAGGATTCGAGCTTGTTCATCGGAATTGTACACAGGAATATCGAGCAGCTTAAAGATGCGGGCAACGGTTGTTTTTCCGCTACCAATTCCGCCAGTTAGCCCGATGCGTTTCATGAGGTGAAGGTACAACGGAAATGAATATTCCGATTCAATCGAAGCGAATGCACCGAATCATTAATAATCCAGAAAAGTAACTAAAATTATTTTTTACGGATGATGAATTCGACCGTTTCGGGACTCATTTGTACCTGTCGGACGTAAGGTGGCACTTTGCGCAAATACAAGCGTAGGTTGGTGGCTTGTGCATTTCTTAAATCGAATGCATCGGCAGCTATACGGAACAATTTTGGATTCACCTTATTGTAATCACGAAGTGAAACCAAGTAACGAACTTTAACCGATTGCGGAAATATATCGAGACTGTCGCTACTGAGCAGGTGATCCACATAAACAGGAACTTCTAGAACCGCTTCGGTGAATTTATCCACTTCGAGACGAGCGCCCACTTCGAGCGGAGCATAGGTAACACGATCGCTTGGTCGTTTGATTTTTACCGTGTAATTCCCCGATTTATTGAGTTTGCTTAATACAAGCGCTTCGGTTTCGATTTGTTTGATGGAATCGAGCACTTGAACTGGACCGGTGATGGTAATACTATCTGGACTAAGCTGAATGCTATCACTCAGGCTGAATTGGCGTTCGAAGTCAAGATAGGAATTGAGGTGCACAGGTACTTTTCGGAACCCACGATCAAAAAAGGAAAAGCGAATGGTATCGGGCAAGATGTTGAGTGCTTTGATATCGCCATGTTCCCGATTGAAGAAATCGATTCCCTGAAAAGTTGTGAGGAAAGCTTCACCCGCTTGAGAAGCCGGACTCATGCCAATAGATCTTCCATCGAGCAAGACAGTAGCTTGTTCGGGTTGGAGGATGTAGGACAAAAGTTGATACCCGGTTCCACTAATCTGTATATCGACCTTATGCGGCAGCTTCTCCATCAGAACGCGACTTTCGGGCATGTTGATGTAGGTAACCGGCACTTGGATGCGAGTAGAATAATGTCCGTTAAATGCAAGCAGCACCCAGAATAGGGCAGAAATCAGCAAGCAGATACCGAAAACGGTAACCTTCCGACGGTTTATGACCGAACTCAGCACCTTGGTGGTTTTGGTCCGGGCCATGGGAAATTATTTTCCAGCGATAAGCTGATCGTTCGGGCTATTAGAAACAGCCGATTTCTCCACACGGAATTTCGCTCCACTTTCGGCTTCGAGGATGAACGTAGTTTCGTTCACTTCGGTAATACGGCCATGGATTCCACCAATGGTAACAACGGTATCACCTTTTTTCAGGCTCTCACGAAAGGTTTTAGCTTCTTTAGCTTTTTTCATTTGTGGGCGAATCATGAAAAAGTAGAATACCACAATGATAAGCAACATAGGAAGGATAGAACCTAAACCGCTTTGACCTGGAGCTCCCATTAGGAGCAATGCATTATACATATCGTTTGTAATTGAAATGAGAATTATTCTTCTGAAGGATCACCTTTTACATTACCAGTAAGCAACAACAAGTTCGTTGCAGGTTCTGTATTCGCGTAAACTGTGATGGTTTTATTTGCTTTCCCAACCCGACGATCGCTGTTGAAAACGACATCAATTTTTCCTGTTTTACCTGGGCGAATTGGTTCTTTTGGCCATTCTGGAACGGTACAACCACAACTACCAATTGCTTTGGTAATGACTAGATCGTTTTTCCCTGTATTCGTGAATGTGTAGGCATGTGCTACTTTTTCGCCTTCTACCACTGTTCCAAAATTGAAGGTGTCTTGATCAAATTTTATAGCCGAAACCGGGATGTTTAATTCACCATCGGCCGAAGCTGAATTGTTGACCATGTCGGCAGTTACTTTACCGTCGGACTTTTGGTCACAAGCTGTAAAACTTACTAAGGTTGCACAAGCTGCAAAAATGCTTAATCGTACGCGATTCATTCGTTTATTATTTCGGGAGGCAAAACTACATAAAAATGAGCGGCAGAAAAATTAAAAGCGGCTCAATAGAAATGTAACATCCAAGAGCTTAGCTTGTTTTAAATCGCCTGAATTTCAGCGTTATGTTGGTATTAATGCTGAATGATAAGGGGAAGATGGCTTGTTCCGGCGTGAAGAATATACATGCCTGAAGCTAGGTTTTCAACTGGAATAGATTGAGTTGAGGATGCTTGCAGCTTGAATTGAAGCAGAATTCGTCCATTAGCATCGCTTATGAATGCTGGGATTTTCACTTCCGATTTGTTTTGGAGGAATAATTTTTCATTTGCCGGATTCGGGAAAACCTCAATTCCAGAAGTTTTTTGGATGCTTGAAATTCCTTCTGCATTGGTGACGTGTATGGATAAAGAAACAGCATCGCTCATGCAGCCGTTAGTGTCTTCAGCCATGACTTCGGCACGAATAAATCCTTCGTAATTATTCCAGAAAGCTACCACCGTATCGCGATCGGCTGTGTAGATTTCGTTTACCAATAAAGATTGACTTCCGTAAAAGTTCCAGTAGTAAAACAAACCATCAGTCCCGCTAGCATAGAGAACTCCTGAGCCATTCGGTGTTTGGATAGTATCGCCGTGAATGCTAATTATTGGTTTAGGATTAACCGTTGCGTAAAGTGTATCAAATCTGTTTTGACAACCATTTAAACTCATCCCAAGCACATACATTCCGGCACCAGCAGGTGTAATATCATCAACCTGAGCATTTCTTCCATCGGCTGTA
>ENA-UOWO01002392-UOWO01002392.1-activated-sludge-metagenome-genome-assembly--contig:-NODE-2392-length-23206-cov-6.441450_pt1 | contig 23206 bp, 20 predicted proteins | sample MGYA00238148_ERZ761564 | MGnify/ENA primary metagenome ERZ761564 (study PRJEB28885, sample SAMN05720194) | activated sludge metagenome | isolation source: Anaerobic digester | place: USA... | reverse complement strand
CTTATGGGCGGCGGCATGAAACACGATTTCGGGCTGATGGGCCTGAAACAGGTGCCCGATCTTTTCGCGGTCCTGAATGTCGGTAATGATCGGAATCAGAACCGTATTGCCAAGTTTTGTGCTGCCGAGCAGTTCCTGGTGGGTTTTAAAAATGCTGTTTTCACCATGGCCAAGCAGTAGAAGCTTTTCTGGCTGAAACGGCAGAATCTGCCGGCAGATTTCGCTGCCGATACTGCCGCCGGCGCCGGTTACCAGAACCGTTTTGTTGGTTACATAGGCGGCAATTTCGGCAAGATTGATTTCGGAAGGCGGACGGCGCAGCAGGTCTTCAATTGCGATATCACGCAGTTGCAGACTGACGAGTTTGCCACCGATGATATCCTGAAGGCCCGGCAGGGTTTTGAACCTGACGTTGGTATTCTGGCAGAGTTTGACGATTCTTCTGAGTTCTCCACCCGCCGCTGATGGAATTGCGATGATAATCTCATCTACCAGAAAATTTCTGGCGATTTCGGCGAGGTTTTCTGTGGTACCAAGCACTTTAACACCGTGAATAATCTGATCTTTCTTTTTGGGGCTGTCGTCGATAAGGCCGACCACGTCGATAGGCAGGTTGATGTTGCGTTTGATTTCACGCAGAATGCTTTCACCACCCTGGCCTGCACCAACAATAAGAACCCGTTTGGCTTTGTCGTTTGATCGGTTGAAAAGCCAGCAACGGAAAGGGCTCATCTCGACGACGTTAAGCAGAACTCTTGGCGCAATACGTGATGCTCCGATTAAAATCAGACTCAGCATCCAGTCGATGACAAAAACTGCACTCAGACTCGGAAAAGCTTCCATAAAGAAGATCGAGCAGAATTTGAGCATAGAATAACCGGTTACAGCAGTAAAAACCGCGACCATATCCGGCAGCGAGGTAAATCTGAGAGTGCGGTTATAAAGGCCCATGGACCAGAAGCAGACCATGCCAACCGGAATAAGCACCGGAATGATAAAAAGCAGATATTGAACGTGCTGTGGTTCGAGTTTGTCGAATTTCAGCCAGATGGCAGCAATGAGTGAAAACGAAATGCAGATAGTATCTGCAAGAATGAAAATCAGCTTTCTAATTGGAGTCATAGCCGCTCAGTGTACCCCTTCCAGACCCGTAACCTGTTAATTTAGGCAAAATTCTAGCACGGTATTATCAGATTGTCGACTTTTTTGTACCGATTTTGACTGTCACAATGATGAAAAAAAATATCATCTGCCAGGTGAATTATGTCGATTTCTGGTATATGGAGACAACGTCTGAACAGATGAGTGCTTGTCAGCAGACAATGATTGTCAGAAGGCAATGCGGCACCTGTGGTGCGGCAAACATTTCTGCCGCAAGGTTTTGTGGCAGTTGTGGTGCAAAAATGCTGCCGGCAGTAACTGGCCGTCGCAAAAGGTCACGGCGCCGCATGTATTTCCGGGCGGTTCTTGCACTGGCCGGAATTCTGATTGCCGCTTCAGCGGTCATGAGTTACCAGCTTTTCAACAGAACCGATGGCGTAAAAGTTTCGCCAATGCCGTTTGCCGATGTGCCTGTTGACCATCCGGTTTACCGTACATGCCGAAATCTGCTCGAAATTCAGGCTGTGAGCTATAGAAAGATTCTCGAATTTGCTCCACATGAAACAATTTCACCGGCTGAATGGAATCATGCCCTGAACTCGGCTGCGGCCCACATGAAAACACCTGTGCCCGCCGAAGCAATACTGGCTGAAAACTCAACTGTTACGGTTGATTCTTTGCGCCGTCGGGTCGAAATACTTGATGGCGACCCTGAGTGGGTAAGTGACGTCTCACGCATCAAGGCATATTTTTGTCTTGAGCAGATATTCTTTGGTGCGAAAGGCAGAAAATGAAGCGACTGATTTATCTTTTCTATTTCTGCGTTCTGCTCACAGCAGTTTCGTGGCGCCTTGCAAATGCCAGTTCTGAACTGCCGGAACTGATGTCTGTAAAACTTCAGGAAAATCAGGCCGGAACCGACCTGATTTTAACATTTAACCGTCTGGTCAGGCCAACAACAAGGTTTTCTGGGCCAGCAAACTGTCTGACACTCGATTTTATTGACGTCTCCATATCTGATAATCTTACTGACCGGGCTTTTGCCGGCAGAGATCTTAAGATCGGCTGGGTGGCCATTTCCCCGTTAAAGGAAAATCTTATTCGAGCCAGGCTGTACATTCAGCCGCATTGCCTTGCCGCAGTTCGCTATTCAGATCAGGATGTGGTTGTCAGGTTGACAGAGAAAACCCAGATTAAGCCAGACCAGAATGGCGAAAGTCGTAACCTGCTTAATCCACACGAAGACAAAAATTCTCCGGCGGTAATCAGCCTGCAGGAAGCCCCATTCAGGCCGGCAGTCGAAGAGCTTGCCGCACAGGCTGGTATTGAACTCAAACTTTCAGGCAAGTTGCCAGAATTATTCAGCCTGGAATTCGAAGCTTCGAGCCCTGTCGAGGCTCTGCAGGCAATTGCCGATATCTGCAGCCTCAGATTTTATCGTAAAGGTAAAATCTGGTTTATGACCGGAGTCTGATTATGATCAAAGCTGTTAAATCATTTCTTGCACTGGTCTGTCTGCTCAGCTGTCTGGTAATTTTTTCGGCTTTTGGCTTTCAGAAAAATGACGAAATGCTGACCCGTCTTGATCTTGCACTGATTTTTGAAAGCATTCTTGAAAAGCGCGAAATAACGGCTCAAGGGCAGTCGGTTCCGTCTTTTTTCGATCTCAGGGATGACCGTCTGCTGGCAGTTTTTCGTACTCTTTCTTTGAAACTTATTGAAGGATATCCAGACGGAAGCTTCAGGCCCGAAGAAAAGCTGAGAAATCTGGAAACCATCTGTTATCTTCAGAAACTGGCCAGATGTCTGCGGAAAAATCAACCAGAAGCTTACGAAACCAGACAGTTGATGCGTCTTTTTGCCTACCAGAGCCAGCCGGAAGTCATTCTTTCAGGCAACCTGCCAGCGGGGACCTTCCCTTCAGAGCTGGGTGAGCCCGACGGGTTTGTTTCGCGAAAAGCTTTCCAGGAGTTGATGACAGCACTGTTGAGCGAAAATGGCCGGCTGAATTTTCAGCTTTCAGGCAGAGTCATTCATGCTGTGACCGGTCATGCCGTGGCCGGGGCCTGTATTGCTGCCGGCAGTAAAGCCGTAGTTGCAGATCAGGCCGGTAATTTCGCTATCGATCTTGGCGAAATCAGCCGTTCTGATGTCACGCTCTTTGCTGCAGCAGAGGGGTTCAGACCCTGTGAAATGAAAAAAGATCTCAGACTGAGTTCGAATGTTGTATTCCGGCTGAAACCTGAGAAAGCCCGCGCCTCGTTCTGACGTATTTTCAGCGATTCTGGCTGTAGTCGGTAAGAGCCCAGCAGTCATTGGGTTCTTTGCTTATCAGTCCCTGTTTTTCAAGCTCTGAGAGCAGTGCAATTATTTTTTCGGGCGCTGATCCGAGAACTTTTTCCAGCTGGTCCTGGCTGCAGGGGTGGCGCAGCAGCAGTTTGAGTATGTCAGATGACGCGGCCGGTCTGCTCCAGCTGCTCACTTTTGGCGGTATCAGACTGTGTTCAAAAGCTGTCGAAACCGGAACTTTCAGCTGCAGAAGGTCTCTGAAACGGTTAAGGCGACTCTGATCGGCGGTTTTTATTTCGCTGGCAAGCGGTACCCGAACTGCAGTATTGAGGTAGACAGATTCAAGTTTTTCAATGCTGTTCAGGTATTCGCTCAAAGCCATGATTTCCGCTTCTGAATCGTTGATTCCGGGGCAGACAAATATTTCAATCTCCACTTTACCCGAAAAAGCCGCCGTAAAAAGTCTCAGCCCGTCAAGAATTGCCGGCAGCAACAGGTCGCTGGTTGGCCGGTGAATTTTTTTGAAAGTTTCTGGATTGACTGAGGTCAGGGTTGGCAGCAGCCGGTCAGCCAGCAGCAGCTCGTTGCGGACTTCGGGCATGTATAGGAGCGAAGAGTTGGTGATGACGCAGGTCGGCGCGCTTCCCAGCTTTTTGATTTCGGCAAGGATATAACCCAGTCCAGAATGCAGAGTTGGTTCGCCTGTGCCTGAAATTGTTATCCAGTCAGGTACGGCGATTTCCTTGAGTGTTTCGCGAAGTTCTGCGAGCACTTCGTCAGGATTGCAGAATTCGCGCCGCTCCGAGGTGTGAAAAGTGGTTTTAGAAAGTTGGCAGTAAAGGCAGTCAAAAGAGCAGGTTTTCGTCGGCGTCAGATCGACCCCGAGAGAAATGCCCAGCCGGCGCGAAGGCACCGGCCCGAAGATGTAGGTTCTCATTTTCTGTCAGCACATTTTCCGGCGTGTAGAAAGTAGTAGGCGCCGATCATGGCGAAAATTGCCACAAACGGAATGATGACGACATAAAGTGATGAAAACGGCCGCGTCGGATTCATCTTTTCGCGGGCTTTCATAAGGTTTTTCAGGGTTTTTTCGAGTTCCTTGCGGACTTCGGCGTCAGTAACGTTTTTAATTGAGGTACGCAGTTCAGTAATAGCCTCATCGAGGCTTGCGAGTGAAGTTTCCCTGGTCATTGATTTTCCTCCTTCTGTGGTGCAGCCAGACTGGTGCCCAGCCGTTCATCAAGTTTCTTCAACTGATCGTTGTTGAGGTTCATGCCTTTGATGCGACCTAAGACTGTTTTTGCATCAGATTCTCGACCCATCTGGCGGTAACGGTCAGAAATCACGAACATACTGTCGGGGTCGATAAAGCTGGTTTTTAATGCTTTCTGGTATTCTTCAGCGGCAGCGGACCCCTGTCCTGAAGCCAGAAACAGGTCGCCGATTCTTATAAATGGCGCCGGACTCTGGGCGTCGTGGTTCATGGCGGTTTTATAGGCTTCGAGTGCCTGTTGATGCTGTCCCATTTTCTTCAGGACATCACCCTGCAACAGATACAGGACAGGCATGTCTGTCTGCTGGACCAGACCATTCTGCACTACAGCCAGTGCTTCAGAAGTCAGGCCTTCTTCGAGCAGTGCAGTGGCAAGAGGTTCGATGCCACGCGGATCATTTCTCAGGCTCTTCTGACTGTAGCGCGGGAAACCTTCGAGCTGGTCCGGGTTGCTGGCGCTGACCTGTTCGGTTATCTGGGCGGCCAGATTGTGCATGCCGACGTCGGAATAGCTGTTGGCAAGGGCTTTGAGTGCATAGATATTCCGAGGATCGAGCTTGAGGGCTTTAAGATACCATACCGCCGCTGATTGATGTCTGCCGGTCGCGGTATAGACCTTGCCGAGATTCATCAGAGCGTTGAAATTAGCCGGATTATGTGCCAGAACCGTTTTGAATGACTGGATTGCCTCGTTGTAGAAGCCGCCTCTGGCGTATTCAAGTGCCCGTTCATAGTCAGGATCAACCGGACTTTCAGTAATTACACTGTTCGGAACGATAATGGTTTCTGCCTGACCAGTTGACGGCTCGACCTGAATACTGAGTGGCGGTGGTGGGGCTGCAAGCGATACGGTTGCCGGAACTGCCGCAGATTCTTCGCCCAGAGCCTTGAGAATTCTGGCGGCGTATGGGTCCTGGGGGTTGAGGGATGCTTTTGAGGCTTCCCATAGGGCGCTGGCGCGATCTTTGGCTCCATTCTGAATTAGATTCAGGCCGGCGAAATAGCGAAATTTATTGTTGAAAGGCTCTTTGCGTATCGCCTTTTCAAAATATGTTGCAGCTTCGTCATGGTTTCCTGATTCCATTTCGAGTTGCCCGAAATTGAACAGTGTAGTCGCGTGATCGGGGTTTTTTGTCAGAATCTGGTTCCAGAAAACTCTTGCCTGGGCAAAATTGCCCATGCGTGCCATGACCTGGCCGCGTTCGCTGAGCAGTTCAAACTTGTCTGGATAGGTTGTTTCAAGCTGGTCCAGTATTTTAAGAGCTTCTGCATGGCTGCCTTTCTGATACAGGCAGCGGGCATGATGCAGTTGCCCCTTCGCCGATTCTGGTTCAGCTTTTAAAAAGGTTTCGATGGTTGCCAATGCTTCATCGACCTGCCCAAGCTTTTCACTGGCAACGCTGAGTTTATACAGGGCCCAGGTTTCACCCGGAAAGCTCTGCGAGATCGAAGATAAGACCGCTTTCTGTTCGGTCAGATTGCCGGTTTTTTCGTGCAGTTTGAGTTTTTCGAGCCATGCTTCAAGATTAAGATCGGTTTCAGGCATTCTCGCTACGGTTACTGCCGGAACATCCTGGCTGAGAGAGGTCTTGAGGGCAGCGGCTTCCGCATCGCCAGGGTTGTCGGTGAGAATCTGGTCGAGAATCAGACCGGCTTTATCTGGTTCGCCCATCCGATGCAACAGTTTGGCCTGGGCAATCATGCCAGGGACAAAGTCCGGGCTGGTTTCCTGAAGCGACTTGACCAGGCGTTCCGCTTCCATCAGCCGGTCATTGCTTATTAATATTTCAGCAAGTCCGGTTTTAATCTGCGGTTTGTCAGGAAGTACATTCATGGCTTCTCTGAGAATAGTTTCAGCCTCGGTGAGGTTGCCGCTTTCGATAAGTTTTCTGCTGGTTTTGTCATAAACATCTGCGAGTTTCTGCTCGACTGCTACAGGCTGGTAGTTTTCTTTCAGCAGTTTCTTCAACAGTTCAACCGCTTCGCTGGGAATATCGAGCTCGATGGCCGAATCGGCCATGGCCATCATACAGCGATGCAGCTCATCGGAAAAATCGCGGTTTTCCGGGGCGAGCTTGACAGCTGCTTCAAGGCTCTTTTTGGCCTTGATCAGTTCGCCCTTTTCTAGCAGGGCCCGACCAAGAAGAAAGTGGGCTCTGGCATCGCCAGGGTTATCGTCAATTCTCGATGATGCGAGTGAAATTGCTGTGGCGAAGTCTTTGCTGTCAATTGCGGCTCTGACTTTGGTATTCTCTTTCCAGTTTGAATACTGAGTTTCTTTTTCTGATTCGATAACGGTTTCGGTCTTACTGGCTACCGGGTTTGATTTTTTCCTGCCGCCGCAGCCGCTCATGCCGGTAGCGACCAGCGCACCGGCAACTGCCAGTGACAAAGCTTTTTGATAATATCGCATCTGATACTCCTCGATTAAAGGAACAGTTCGCTGACCGAACGTTTCTCAAAGATTCTTCTGATGGCTTCGCCGACCAGGGGGGCGAGCGAAAGCACATTGATATTGCATTTTTCGATCTTTTCGCGGCTTATCGGCACTGAGTTGGTGCAGACAATTTCTCTGACCGGAGAATTCGGCAGTCTGTCTGAGGCAGGGTTAGACAGCAGAGCATGTGTGCAACAGGCCACAACTGATTTCGCGCCTTTTTCCATGAGGCTTTCGGCAACATTAACCAGGGTGCCGGCGGTGTCGATGATATCATCGATAACAATCGCGTGTTTTCCGGCCACATCACCGATTACGTTCATGACGACGGCCTTGTTGCTTTCGGGGCGGCGCTTGTCGATAATCGCCATCGGCAGGTTGAGCTTTTTACCAAACTGGCGGGCGCGCAAAACACCGCCGGTATCGGGTGACACGACGACATGGTCGGTCAGATCGCGCTTAAGAAAGTGTTCTGCCAGCAGGCGACTGGCTGACAGGTGATCGACCGGAATATCGAAGAAGCCCTGCAGTGCCGGATCATGCATGTCGATGGTCATCATGCGGTTGGCGCCTGAGATGGTGATGATGTTGGCTACGAGTTTTGCGGTAACCGGCTCACGGCCGGTGGTTTTCTTTTCCTGACGGGAATAGCCGAAATAGGGCACTACCGCGGTTACGCTTGCGGCTGAAGCACGTCGCAGCGCGTCCATGGTGATCAGGAGTTTCATCAGGTTTTCGTTTACCGGCGGACAGGTTGGCTGAATGATGAAGGTGTCGCAGCCGCGCACCGACTCTTCGATTCGGCAATAAAGCTCGCCATCAGCGAAAGAGGTGTGCATGATTTTGCCTTCGGGAATATTGAGATAGCGGCAGACTTCAGAAAACAGGGCAGAGTTGCCTTCGCCCGAAAAAACCTTGACTCTTGAATTGTGCATTTTACCCTCCTGATGGGTGTCGGTCCGGCATTCAACTATCGCCTTCAATTACCGAGAACGGAGTGATTTTCATGTTGTCAGCAACAGTGGTGTTACTGATGACGCAGTGCTCAATCTTGTTGTTTCTGCCGATTATCGCGTCAGTGATGTGGCAGGCCGGCCCGATGACACTGTCACGGCCGATGCGACATTTTCCGGAAAGCATGCAGCCCGGGTGAATTGTCGTATCTGGTTCGATTTCAACTTCGGGGCCGATAAAGGTGTTTTCAGGGCTGGTTATGGTTACGCCGCTTTCCATGAGGCGGATCAGAATCTGTTTCTGCAGAATGGCACTGACTTCGGCAAGATGCTGGCGACTGTTAATGCCAAGGGTCGATGATTCGTCTTTTTCGATGCAGGCAATGACTGGTAAACCTTTTTTAACAGCTGTCTCGACAAGATCGGTCAGGTAATATTCCTTTTGCCGGTTATTGGGAGTCAGTGAAAAGATGTTGTCGAAAAGAAAGGCTGAGTCAAAAAGGTAAACGGCGAGGTTCACTTCTTTAACCCCGAGTTCTTCGGGGGAACAGTCTTTGGCTTCACGAATGGCCTTGACCATGTTGTTCTGCCGCAGGACCCGGCCATAATTACCGGGTTCGCTCATCATCAGAGTCATCATCGTGATCGCAGGTTTCTGCTGCCGATGAATCTCGACCATCTTCTGCAGTGTTTCAACCGAGATCAGCGGTGTGTCGCCGCAGACAACCAGCAGATTGTCGGGACGATCGTTGCAGGCTTTGGCATAGCACTGAACCGCATGGCCGGTTCCGAGTTGTTCGGTCTGTTCGACGAAATTCAAATTGTCGGCCTTGAGTGATTGCCTTACCAGATCGCTTTTGTAGCCGGTAACCAGAATGGTTTTTTCGCAACCGACCGCTTTGACTGCATCGATAACGTAGGCAACCATTGGCCGGCCAAGAATGGGGTGTACGACTTTGGGCAACTCCGATTTCATGCGCGTGCCTTTGCCGGCAGCAAGAATCAGAGCGTGTAGTTTCTGCGACATATGCAAACCTCGGTTCAAGTTTTCAGCGGTCATTATACACAGTTTTGCCTTTTTGTAACACCCGCCAGAAAAACTGCATGGCTACGGGCGGCAGCGTTTTCGAAGCCGCGGGTATAAAGAAAAAACCCCGCAACCGCGGGGTGATAATTTAAACAGGGGTGGGAGGATTCGAACCTACGAAATGCCTGCTCCAAAGGCAGGTGCCTTACCACTTGGCTACACCCCTATACCTGTAAATCCAGGTTCTCGAAAGATATCATAACTGAGCCCGTGGCGCAACCGGGCAAATTCATCATCGGTCAGGCTGGCCCGGAATGCCGGGAGCGTTAAGCTCGTCTTCGAAAGCCCGCAGTATTGTGCCGGTCAGATATTCAGAAAACTCTGTGCTCAGCGAAAATACCTGCTCGCGCCAGGTGCCGTCGGGCATTTTCCGGCTCGGCATACCGACGAAGTGCCCACGCGCCGAAGAAAAAATCTGAAAATCCTTGATTACCAGAGTTTCGTCGATTGTGACGGAGGCAAAGCCGAGAAGTTTGCTTTTTGGCGCTTTGAGGATCTGAATTCGCACATCGGTAATTTTCATGATCTTGAAAAAAACCGCCAGGTCAGAATTTCAGTATGAATTCGGTCCAGACTTTGGTGTCTTTATTGGATCTGGGTTCTGTGACCTCAGGTCGGACTTCGTTGTCAAAACCCGCTTTAATCTGAACATTGCTGGTAGCATCGACTATACCTTCGACCTGAAGCTTCTCTTCAGATTCAAAGGTGTCAATCATTGAACGTTTAAAAGAAACCTTACCCTTCAGGGTGGGTTTAAAGCTGTATATTGCCTCAAGATAATATCGAGAAGCAAGTGCTGCCGCCTTTTCGTGTGATTCTGGCTGATCCGGGGTGCCGGGAACAGGTGTTACGGAAGAACCCCGCAAAGCGCCTGCACCAGAGTTGCTTTTTGAAAATGTTATCTGCGGCGTATGCTTTTGCTCGTATTCGCCATAAATCTGAAGCCGGCCGTTGGTTCCGGCAATTGTCAATCCTGAAGACGCCGAGTCATTAAAGCCGATCGCATTGCTTTCGTATGAGTTGTTAAGAGTAATGACCGGGGAGAGTTTTTTTTGCCCGTTTCTTGAAGACTTGATGCGAAGACCGGCCCGGTCAACAAATGTGACTGCCTGATTGTTCTGATAACCCGAGAACGAAATTGCCTCAGAAAACCGGTTTTCTGATCTCGTCTGAGAAGAGGGGGTATTATTTTCGCTGAACATCTGGCTGCCGAGTGAGAGGCGAAATTCGTTGCCAGCCAGAGTACCCGAATGTCTGAGTCCCTTGCTGCGGTTAAGACTGATAAGCCGGTTGCCTTCACTTTGTGTGTAACAAGGCGCCGTCAGCAGTATTGCAGCTGACAGTATGAGCAAAACCCGGTTTTTAAGAGCCTTAAACACATTAACTCCCTGAATTGGCTACCCCAACTTAAAAATATACCACATTTCCGCATTTCAGCAACTAAAAACATGCACGTTTACGGGCAATTGCATTAATCTTCCAGATTCCGGGTTTATGCCCGAATGATGCAGTTGCATCGGTCATTTCGGCTTGAAAGTTGTCTGTTTATCCGTATTTTTAACGTTTCTCTATTCGAAACCGATGGGGCGGTCGAGGCTGGAATACCTTGGAAACAGGTTTTCAGCAAGCTGCTTTTCGGTTTCATTCAGTTCAGATTCTGATAAATTACATCCCAGAGCGGTGGCATAATGCCCGGCAGTCGCTGCTGGAAGTTTTTGAATGTTCTGATCACTTATGAATTCATTCAGTGACGCCATTTTCACTGTCAGATCGCGACGATTTTCAGAAAGAAAGACTTTTTCCGGTGGACTGACAATGCTTATCGGAATCGAACCGTGAATTATCAGGCAGTCGTTGCGAAAAACTCCAGCGGCGCCAATCAGTTTGTGTTGCCCTGCGAAAACCGAATGCCCGGCCGCGGCGGCATAGCAGTGCAGATGGTTGCCGCGCCCTGAACTCATTTCACGCGCCGATGAAAAGCGAGCCGGCACCCCAAGATCGACCAGTGAGTGAACCAGGGGTTCGATGGCAAATCTGAACATATCGAGAAAGGTTCTGGCTTCGGGGCATTTATCTTTGATAAGTTCAAGGGTTAATACCAGCGAAAACGTGTGTTCGTCAGCATGAAAGACCATTTTGCCGCCAGACATGCGTCTGACGATTCCCAGGCCTGAGTCTGAAACTGCGTTAAGATCGACAAGCTTTTCGAGTGATTGATTATACCCGAAAGAGAGCGCATACGGCCGCCAGCGATAAAACCTCAGACAGGCAAAATCACGGTTCTGGCCGGCAGATATGGCGAGGGCCTCGTCGACAGCCATGTTTTCGACCGCCGACCTGGGCCCGGAATCGATAAAGCGCAGCACAAAGTTTTGCATGCCGGTGATTATACAGAAAATTGTTAAATATCGTTAAGGAAACTTCAACTGTTGACGACATGGGTCATGGATTTGTTTGCCTCCTTATTTTTTGGGCCGGGAATAACCCCGGTCTTTTTTTTTGCCAGAATTGTGTTATTCAGTTATAAATATCTGCATCCGACAGCAGGAGTTTAAGTTCTATGAATCTTGAATGCAGCAATCTCGACAAGGTTTTTCATGATTTTCTCACCCTCAAAAAGATTCGCAGAACCGGTTGGCAGCTGCGTGGCATCAGAAACGGCGAGTCGCTTGCCGACCATTGCTTTGGCGTCACCCTGCTGACCTTTATGCTTGCTGACGTTGTTCAGGCCGACATCAATCGTGACCGGGCCGTGGCGATTGCAATCGTTCACGAACTCGGCGAGTGCAGGGTCGGCGACATACCTTACACCGCCCTGAAATACTTTCCTGATAAAAGCAAAATTGAGACCGAAGCGGTCGAAGATATTCTCGGCCCGCTTGGCGAAAAAATAACCAGCGCCAATCTCGAACTGTTCAAAGAATTTGAAGATGGCAGTTCGCTCGAAGCACGCTTCGTTAAGGCGATCGACAAACTCGATATGCTGATCACCGCGGCGGAATACGAAAAAACCGGATTTGCCAGTCTCTCCGATTTCTGGGCCAATGAATCAACCTTCAGGCCCTTTGTCGAATTCCCGGAACTGGCGACTTATGCTGAACATTTGCGCCGTAGTCGTGAGCAGCGCCTGAAAGGTTCGGCATGATCAAGATCACTGGTCTGACACGCAAATTCAACGGGTTCACTGCGGTCGACAACCTTAATCTTGAGATTCCGCCCGGTGCCGTGTATGGTTTTCTCGGCCCGAACGGTGCCGGCAAGACTACAACCCTGAGAATGCTTATGGGGCTCCTGCAGCCGACCGCAGGCTTTGTCGAAATCGACGGTCTGACTGTGGCGGCAGATCCGGTGGCGGTCAGAGCAAGGGTTGGTTATCTTCCTGATGAGATTTTTCTTTACGATTATCTGACAGGCTACCAGTTTCTTGAGTTTGTTGCCGATATTCACAAACTGCCCGATTCAGTCAGAGAGCCCAGGATAAAAGAACTGCTCGACGTGTTCGGGCTTGCTGATGCCGCCGGCGATTACACTGCCAATTACAGTTATGGTATGAAAAAAAAGATCGCTCTGGCTGGCATCGTCATTCACTCGCCGTCGTTGCTGATTCTCGATGAGCCTTTCAATGGTCTCGATCCGCAATCGACCCGTGATTTTCGCACGCTTCTCGAACGCATGGTCAAAGCGGGTACAACCGTGATTTTCTCAAGCCATGTGCTTGAGGTCGTCGAAAAGCTGGTGACTCATGTCGGCATCATCTGTCGCGGAAAAATGCAGATGTCTGACACCATAGGCAATGTGGTTGCCAGGCATGGCAGTCTCGAAAAGGCCTTTTTCAGTCTGACTGAGGCGGCGGAGGCGTAAGCGGTTTGCGCTTGCGCAGTCTTACCCTGGTAGCCTGTTCGAATGTGTCATCTGCCAGACCTGTAATAGTGCGTGTTTCTACGAGCACGTCGAGGTCGGGTTTGAGGTTTTCGAGAGTTTCTTCGGTCAGAGCGGAAAAGGCGAAGAAGATTTCGCGGCCGTCGTGGGTTCTGATCATGCCGACCTTTTTTTCGATATCGTATTTTTCGATTTTTCCGGGTGAGGCGTCTGAAGATTCTGACTCACCGATTTTTTCGACCTGAACCGCGATCGGGCTCATCGCATCTTTGACAATTCCGAATCTGACGGCATCGCCTTTTTTCAGTCCGGCTTCCTGCTCGGGCTTTATTGCTGAATAATGCAGTAATACTTCAGGGTATTCGGCGCAGCTGAGAACGCCCATGCCGGTTTCGGCGTTATACCATTTGACAACCCCTTCTACAAAAGCATCTGGTGCCGGGTCAAAAACAATCTCTTCGACGGTGCGCCCGATTTCGCCGCGAATGGTCTCGATCTGGGCAATAAGCTGAATTACCTCGGGCTGGTCGGGCGAACTCTTCAGACTGTCGCGCAATGTCTGTACCGCCAGACCGAGAAGCCGGCGTTTGAAGTAGACCAGCCCAAGAAAAAGCAGGGCTGCAGAATCGCCCGGTGCTATTCGCAGTGCTTCTAGCAGGTGTGTCTCGGCTTCTTCAACCATGTCGAGTTCATACATCACACCGCCGGCTTCGCGATGATATGACGCATTGTATGGAAACCGTTTCAGCAGCTGCTGATACAGGTCCAGTGCTTCATCGTAGAATTTCATGCGGCTGTAGATATCGGCAAGCTGTTCCATCGCGTCGACATTGCGGGGGTCGACCTGCATCACCGCTTTGAAAGCCTCTGCTGCTTCAAGGTAATGCGTGTCAGAATTGTCGTCATCATGCCTGAGCCGGTAAATATCGCCCATATAGCGATGAAAAAACGCTTTGCGCTGGCCTGTGCTCAACCCCTGTCGATAGCTGCGCAGAGCGCTGTCTAAATCGCCGCCGAGGCGGTAGGCGAGACCGACGGTTTCGTAATAGTCTGGTTCGCCAGGGTTTTTGCCAATGCACCAGTTGATTTTGTCAATCGCCTGCTGCAGTTCACCTTTTTCAAGATGGGCGACCGCCTCTTCGAATTTTTCGTTGAGATCTTCGAGAAAATCGGCGAGCTTTTCGTCGTAGTCTTCACGGCGTTCGTCATCTGAGAGCAGGTCGAAAGCATCTTTCAGTTCGCGTAGTTTGGGAATATTGGCAAGCGGCGAATCGGATGAGAAAAGCTCGGCATGTTTCTGCTTGTAGGCAGCGGCAATTTCTTCGAGAGACGCGAAGTTGGAAACCCCGAACAGCTGATAAAAATTTTGCATGCTGAGCCTTTGATTCAGTTGGTTTTGCTTAAATTTTGTGATGCGACGATTTTAACCGCTTTTCGCCACTTTTGGCAAGATCAAATGCCAACCGGTCTGTGTTAAAAATATTGAAAAATGTATACTCTCTGGGGTAGAGTGTCTGATTGATTTATGGCCATATCTATAAAAACAGTTGACCGCTATGTACTGAAAGAGCTGCTCGAGCCGTTTCTTTTTGGCATGGCGTTTTTCGTCGCCATCTGGTTGATCGACCTGATGATGGAACTGATCAACCTTATTTTCGCCAAAGGGGTTCCGGTATCGGTTGTCGGGTTGTTTTTCGTCTACAGCCTGCCGCCAACCCTTGTTATCAGCTTTCCGATGGCCCTGCTGCTGTCAAATCTCGTTGCCTTCGGGCGCATGTCGTCAGACTCAGAGATCACCGCTCTCAAGGCTGGCGGATACAGCTTTTCGCGCATTGTCACTCCGGCGGTTATCGCCGGTATTTTCATTACCGGTCTGACTTTTCTGTTTAACGAAAAGCTTGTGCCGGTCGCCAACGAAAAGTTTACCCGGCTGTTCAGGCGCGAGGTGACGCTGAAACGCCCGCTGCCGATTATCGCCGAAAATCGTTTCTTCGAGGCTGGTCCGGGTCGCAAATTCTTTGTGCGCAAATTCGACCAGAAAACCAAAGATATGTTCGGCGTCGTCATGTATGAGGGGCAACCAAACGGTTTCCCACGCGTTATCGAAGCTGACCGGGCCCGCATCGAGGGCGGCGTCTGCTATTTCTGGAAAGGCCGGGTTTCTGATATTCATATGAGCGGCGAAGACCGCAATTATACCTATTTCGACAACATGGAATACCCGATCGACACCCATTACGTCAACCCCGACCATGTGCCAGATTCGAAGAATTCCCGCACGATGAACCTTCAGGAACTCTATGCCTTCATTCAGGATGCCGAAGCAAAAGGCATGTCGGCCAATATCATCACTCAGCACTGGATCGAATTCTGGTCGAAGACTTCGATTCCTTTCGCAGGGCTGATTTTTGTGCTGATCGGTGCGCCGCTCGGCTCACAGACTACCCGTTCAGGTACCGGTATCGGTATCGGCATGTCGGTGGTGATCATCTTTCTCTATTACGTTCTGTTTGCCGCCGGAAAAGCCTTTGCCAAGGGTGCATATCTGCCACCCTTTGTCGGGGTATGGTTTCCGAATTTTATTATCGGCGCCATCGGCGCCTGGCTGATCGTTAAGTCAAAGGCCTGATTTAGAACAAAAGGACACACAAACCAGATGAAAAAGCAGCTTATCAACCTGATTCACAACAGGCTTGCCGGTATGTTCAAACGCTATGGCATCGAAGATTACAGTTTTATCGATGTACAGGTGCCGCCTGACCGTACCAATGGTGATTTTTCGATGAATGCCGCAATGAAACTGTCAAAGGCCGCAAAATGTGCTCCCAGACAGCTGGCAGAAGAAATAAAAGCAATTCTTGAAGCAGAAAAAGACTGGTTCTGCCGTGTCGATATCGCCGGCCCCGGTTTTATCAACATGTATATTGCTGACGGTATGATCGAAAAATGCTTTAACGACAAAGCTGTCGGCAGTGCAATTCTGGCTGGCGAGGCTCAAAAGGCCGAAAAGACCGTTGTCGATTATTCAAGCGTCAATATTGCCAAACAGATGCATGTCGGGCACCTGCGCTCGACCATTATCGGCGATGTGCTTGCCAGAGTGGTTGAAGCCCTCGGAAACCCGGTTGTCAGGCAAAACCACCTCGGTGACTGGGGTCTGCCGATGGCCATGGTTATTTATAAAGCCGAGCCCGAGATTGCCGCCGCCGAAAAGACCGGTGTTTCTCTCGAAAAAGCTTTGCCGCTGGCCCGGCTCGAAGAGCTCTACAAGGCTGCCACTGCTGAGTGCAAAGAAAGTCCAGAAGTTGCTGAAGCCTGTCATCAGTATCTGGTGAGACTGCAGCAGGGTGATAAGGGATTGCTCGATCTCTGGCACAAGATTACCCGCGTTTCGATGGCCGAAGTTTATCGCATTTATCGCCTGCTCGATGTAAAACTTACCGAAGAACACGAATGCGGCGAAAGTTTTTATCGCGATATGCTTGCTGAAACAGTCGAAGCGATTCGCAGATCAGGCTCGCTGGTCGAGTCTGAGGGCGCTCAATGCCTGTTTCTCGACGAATTCAAGTCAAAAGAGGGTAATCCGCTGCCGGTGATCGTGCAGAAATCAGATGGTGGCTACAATTACGCCACCTTCGATCTGGCTGCTGTCAGATACAGAACCGCCAAACTCGGAGCCGAACGCATCGTCTATGTTACCGATGCCCGTCAGGCTCTGCATTTTAAACAGTTTTTTGCCGCTGCCCGTCATGCCGGTATTCTCGCTAATCCTGACGTAAAGCTTGAGCATGTAACTTTTGGTGCCATTCTCGGTGAAGATGGCAAGCCTCTGAAAACCCGCAGTGGCGAAAACGTCAAACTGGCAGAACTTCTTTCTGAGGCGATCGACAAGGCCTATGCCGTGGTTAACGAAAAGAATCCCGGCCTGTCAGAAGAGCGCAAACAGGAAGTAGCACGCCAGGTCGGCGTTGGTGCGATAAAATACGCCGATCTGGCGCAGAACCGCAATAACGATTATGTTTTCTCGTTCGACCGCATGCTGGCTCTGAACGGCAATACCGCTCCGTATCTGCAGTATGCGCATGCACGTATCTGCTCAATTTTCCGGCGGGCTGGTTCTGACCCCGATACTTTCACTGCCCCGATGCGGATCAGCCAGATCGAAGAGCGCGATCTGATGATAAAACTCATGGAATTCGGTCAAACCGTCGTGGCTGTGGCTGCCGACCTGCGCCCACATATTCTCTGCAATTATCTGTATGAACTTGCTACCTGCTTTTCATCCTTTTATGACAAATGCCCGGTGATGAGCTGCGAAGACCAGGGTCTCAAAGCTTCGCGCCTGGCAGTCTGTAACTATACCCGCAGAGTTCTGGCCTTTGGCCTGGATCTGTTGGGTATAGCAGCACCACGGGAGATGTAACGATGGCAATCTGCCCGAAATGTTCTTTTGCTTCTGTTGCCGGCCGCTTTTGCGGTAAATGCGGCGCTGTCGTATTGTCTGCCGGATCGACCGAAGGCCCGACGGCCTCTGTTGTTCAGCCAGTGACTGCGGTTCCGACAAAAGAAGACCTTGCCGGCCTCGAACAGGCTCTTAAGAAGAACCCGGGCGAAATCATGAATTTTATCAACCTGGCCGAGGCCCTTGCGAGCATGGGGCGATTCGATCAGGCCTACTCGACTTTCAGGGCGGCAAAAGCCATCGCGCCTGAACACGCCGGGGTTTTGAAAACCGGGGCCCGCGTTTTTGAGCTGATGAACCGTCGGGAAGAAGCCATAGACTGCCTTAAAAAGGCAATCAAAAGCAACAATAAAGACAGTGATGCTATTTTTCGTCTTGCCGGGCTGCTGTATGACAGCGGCAAGAAAGAAGAGGCCCTTGAATGGCTTCAGGAACTGTTCGAGCGTTCTGATGATCAGCCAGAAATACTTATCCGTATCGCTCAGATTCACCTGAGCCTGGGCAACGCCCCCGATGCGCAGGAATACCTGGCCCGCTACAAGGAAGTCGCCGGTTCGACCAGCGAAATGTATCTGCTGCTCGGCCAGACGATGCTGACGCGCAAATTCTATGATGGCGCCGTCAAAAATTTCCGTGAGGCGATCAGAAATTTTCCTAATGATGCGCAGATGCGTCTTGGGCTTGGTCGCGCCTATCTTGGTATGAACGAGAAGGGGCAGGCGCTTCTTGAGTTTGAGCAGGCTCTTAATAAAAGCCCTGATAACATCGATATTCTCATCGAACTTGGCAAGCTCCAGAACTCGATGGGCATGGAAGACCAGGCCGATCTGACCTTCGCAAAGATCGAAAAGGCGAAACCTGCAAATGGTGAATGTTACCTGGCTATCGCCCTTCATTTTATCGAGCGCAGTAATCTCACCCGGGCAACAAAATACCTTGAGATGGCGCATGAACTGAGCCCTTATCACCCCGAAATTCAGCAGATTCTTGGTCAGACCTATGCCCGCCAGAAACGGCACGCCGATGCCCTGAAAATTTTTCGGCATGCGATCGAGACCTACCCCGAATGCCAGTGGGGCCATGAAGGCATTGTTGTCAGCGCTCACGAAAGCAAAAACTTCGAGCTCAAGGCCGCGTCTCAGAAACGCCTGCTGCAGATTCGCAAATCATCAGCCGAAGACTGGTGCGATTATGGGGAAACCCTCATCAGGCTTGGGCAATTCGATGCAGCCCAGGATGCCTTCGAAGCTGCCTCGCGTCTTGATCCGACCTGCGTCAGGGCCTATCAGGCCCCAGAACTGATCAAAATAGAAAAAGCCAGGGCCGAAGGCGAAAAACTGGCAATGCAGGGCAATGAAGCTCTGCAGAAAAAGTTCTTTCTTACCGCAGCCGAACGTCTTGAAAAAGCTCTTGATCTGGTACCGAATCAGCCCGAATGGGTGAGAATGCTGGCCGAAGTGTCGCTTAAAACTGCCGAAATTGAACGGGCCTCGTCACTTTTGCTCAAGGCCAGATCTTTTGATGCATCTGACTATCTGACAACCTTCAATCTGGCGAGGGTTTATGAATTCGAAAACAAGATTCAGATGGCAATTGAACTGCTTTCAACGCTTACCCGTGATCATCCGACTCAGCTTGAAGCTCATCTGATGCTGCTGCGACTCAAACGCAGTCAGATCAGAGGTAATCGTGTCGAGCCGGAAATGCTCGATGCGCTGGTGCGCAATCTCGAACTCGAGCTGGCTCATATTCGCCGTGATTCTCCGGTGCCACTGCTGGTTAAGGGTTACGCCCATTTTCTGTTTGGCATGCGTTCGAAGCTTCAGACCGAGGCTCTTGCCTCGGCCGAAAAAACTTTTAACGAGACTCTCGCGCGCTTCGGCGAGAATGAAAGCGCGATTCGTGGCCTGGCCCTGTGTGAAAGGGCGCGTGGTAACGTCGAAAAGGCGGTCGAGCATACCCGCTTTCTGGTTAAACTTTCGTCAGATCCGCAGCGTCTTTTTGAACTGGGGCGGCTGCACGAGAACTTTCAGCAGTTTGGTGAAGCCAGGAAATGCTACGCGTCATTGCGCAGCCTTTTCCCTGAGAATGGGCATTATCGCCGAAAAATGCTCGAGGTTACCGCTGAAGTATCGAAGATCAGCAGCAAAAACGAACTGATGAATCTTCTTTCTGAACACCATCAGGCACTTCAGGCAAAGCCAGACCAGATATGGCTGTTGTACGAATCGGCGATTGGTCAGGAACTGGTGGCCGAGTTCAATGCCCAGAAAGAAGAGTGGGTCAAGCGATCGCTTCTCAACTGGCATAAGGCTATCAACCACTCTTCGACCAATCACTGGATGCGTTGGGCGATGCAGCGTTGTCAGTATAAACACCTGAAAGGCCCGGATCGACAGCGGGCGGCGACAACTAATCTCAAGGCCTGTGAGAAGATTCTGCGTGAGATGCCTGACAGTGCTATGGCCTACCAGGCTATGGGCAGGTGCTATCTGGCAATGGGTGACCTTACCAATACCGACAAAGCGCTTGGTTACCTCGAAAAGTCGTGGTTCCTTGGGCCAGACAACTCAGAGACTGGCGAATTGCTTGCCAGAACCGCTAAGGAACTGGGTAAATCTGTTATAGTAGACTCAGTTGGTTATAACATGCTACTATTAGAACCCGAGCTGGCGAATGGTATTTTCCAGCTCTGATTTTGCTGTTTCAGAGAGAAAGGTTTGCTTGCATAACGATATTCAGATGCTGATCAATCAGATGCCTGCCAGTTCCACGCAGATGAAAATGCATGTTAGAGGCAGCTCAGAGACCCTGGCGTTGATTCGCCGGGTCATTGTCGCGTGTGTGCAGCATCTTAATCTCGGAGCCTCGCTTCTAAACGACATAAAGCTTGCTACCACCGAGGCCTGTACCAATGTAATAAAGCATGCCTATAAGTTCAACGACTCGATGTCGTTCGATCTCGAAATTAAAACGAGTGAAGAGGTTTTTGTTGTTGAAGTTTTTTATGAAGACCCTGACTTTGTGCCCGAAAAGATCCCGGTTCCAAATCTTAAAGAAATTAAAGAGGGTGGGCTGGGCGTCTTCATTATCAGAAGCATCATGGATCACGTGAATTATATTACCGACTCCCGCAGTGGCCGCGTCAGGCTGCAGATGGTTAAGTTATTGAACTCGAAAGAGAGTATTGGAGGCCAGAGTGAAGATTGACAGCCAGATTGACAAAGAAAAGAAAATTAAGGTCTTCCATGTTGAAGGGGAAGTGGACATTCACCACCTGAAAAACCTGAAGGCGGAAATCATGGATTCTATCGAGTCCAACGGCTGGACTTATGAAATCAACATGGAAAAGGTTACTTATCTTGACAGCTCAGGTCTTGGCCTGCTTGTCTACATCAAAAAAGAAATTACCCGCCATAATGGCAAGTTAAGAATTCTCAACGTCAGCGAGCAGGTTCTCAATGTTTTCAAGGTTACCAAGCTCGACGAATTTTTTGAAATAGCCTGAAAGGACAGGATCAGAACCGGATGAAAGGCTTGTTTATTACATTTGAAGGCCCCGAAGGCAGCGGCAAATCGACTCAGATCAAGCTGCTGCGCCAGTTCCTGGCAGAGCGCGGCCATGATGTCGTAACAACCCGGGAGCCCGGCGGAACCTCAGCAGGCGACCGTATCAGATCGGTTCTTCTCGATAAGGATTGTGGCAGTCTCGAGCCAGAGACTGAGCTCTTTCTGATGCTGGCTCAGCGCAGCGAGCACCTCAAAAAAGTTATTCTGCCGGCCCTGAGAGCCGGAAAAACGGTTCTTTGTGATCGCTACTTCGATTCAAGCATGGCTTATCAGGGCTATGCCCGTGGGCTTGGAATCGAACGGGTGCGCAGCGTACACGAAGCTTTTCTGCCCGGCTTTCTGCCGGATCTCACCGTGCTGCTGCGTATTGCACCAGAAGTAGGTCTTGAGCGCGCCCGCCATGGCGGTGCCAAGCAGCTTGACCGCATGGAATCGGAAACTCTTGACTTTCATCGAAAGGTTCTGGCAGGTTATGACCTTGTTGCATCCGAAGAATCAGAAAGATTTGTGGTGGTAGAGGCTGACGGGGAGCCTGAAAAAATTGCTGACCGTATTGTCGCTGAAATAATCAGACGCTTTGAGGAGCTGAGTTGAGTTGTACAGCGAAAATGTCGAAGTGGTAGAAACCGGAGAACCGGTTGAGGTAACTGGCTTTTTTATGAATAAGATGAAAATGAGCATTGCGGTCAAACTGGATCTGCTGCTGGCATGCTTCTGGGCCGCAGTCTATCTTGCCGCAGTGATTTTTGATCTGCCTGTCAGCCCTCTGGTATTTCTGGTAGCGGGTGTCGGTACGATTCTTTTTGTTCATCTGGGTATTACCCGCAAGGTTCTGATACCTCTGCAGAAATTTATCGAAATTGCCGACAAGGTTGCCGACGGCGATGTTAATGAAGGCCTCGAAGATCTTCGTCTCAGCGATCTCGAAGAAGTGCAGGGGTCATTTACCAAGATTGTAGGCAGTCTGATTGAATCACGTGTGGCAATAGAAGATTACATGCGGACAATCAGCGAAATTAACAAAGAGCTTGAACAGAAGGTTGATTCGCTTTCTGCTTTGTATTACGGCAGTCAGGCCATGGGTGGCAGCCTCAACGTCGATACTCTCGTTCGCAACTTCATCACCATTTTTACCGATCGCCTGACGGTTAATGGCGCTGGCGTGATGCTCTATAACGAAAAAACAGACCTTGTTTCGGTAAAAGATCTGATCGGCATCTCGCCTGAACTGTTCGCCAAATTCAGATTTTATTCAGACAACCAGATTCTTGCCCGCATCTTTTCTGATGATGGCTACTGGCGCCCAACTGAGCAGGAAACCAACCTGCTGGTTGCCGAATTCGAATCTGACGAAATGCGGCGTATCAAACTGATGTTTCCGATGCGCATCAAAGATCACTTTGTCGGTTTGCTGCTTCTGACTGATAAAAAGAATGGGGCTCAGTTTGCCAGCGGCGATTTTCAGTTGATTCAGGCGATTGTGGGTCTTGCAAGTACTTCTATCAACAATGCAATGCTGTTCGAAAATTCTGAGACCACCAAAAACGAGCTTGACCACAAGGTTTTCAACCTGATGACCCTGCAGCAGTCGAGCAAGGTTCTCAGTTCGACTCTTGATCTTAATGAGCTGATAAATATTTCAATAGATATGTTCCTTGAGACCGTCTGGGCTAACAAAGGGGTATTGATGCTCTTTTCTGATGAACGCCCTGAGCTTGAAGTCAAGGCTTTCAAGGGTATGTCCAAGGCCGATGTCGATGCACTCAAGAAGGATCCGGCCGAAGCCTGGGCAATGACCACGATCGAAAAAGAGAAAAAACCGATTTTTTCCCAGGAAATCTCAGGCCGCAGTTACCAGGCCTATACGACGGTCAACCGCGACCTGCCGTTTGCCGTTTATGTGCCGATGCTTAAAGAGGGCGAACTTTATGGTGTCGTGAAAGTCGGCGCCAAAATCAATGGCCAGACTTTTTCTGAAAACGACCTTGAATTTTTTGCTACTCTAGCGTCACAGGCCGTTATCGCCTTCGAAAATGCCCGTCTTTACTCGCTGGCGATTACCGACTCGATCACCAAACTTTACGTGCACAGGTATTTCCAGATGCGCCTCGACGAAGAGGTCGCGAGAAGCCGACGTTATAATTCGACCATTTCT
>ENA-UOWO01002390-UOWO01002390.1-activated-sludge-metagenome-genome-assembly--contig:-NODE-2390-length-23241-cov-8.506383_pt1 | contig 23241 bp, 20 predicted proteins | sample MGYA00238148_ERZ761564 | MGnify/ENA primary metagenome ERZ761564 (study PRJEB28885, sample SAMN05720194) | activated sludge metagenome | isolation source: Anaerobic digester | place: USA... | reverse complement strand
GTTTTCATGATTTCCGCAGCATGCAGCCGGCAAAGCCATTGCCAAAAACGGAGCTGGCGATCTTGATGGCACGGCAATTGCCGTCTCTCACGCCATGCTCCACGAAGCCCCCAGCAGCACACTGATAGTCCTGCGCCACAACACGCCGATCAGCCGGCACAATGTCAAAGAGGCCGTCATGAAGATCGGCCGCGAGGCCGACAACCACATCGTGCTCCCCGACTCCTCGGTATCGCGCTATCATGCCGAACTGCGCACCGGACCGGAGGGCGCAAGCATCCACGACCTGCAAAGCCGCAATGGAATCAAGGTCAACGGAGCCCCGCGCGCCCAGGCCCAACTTTTCGACGGCGACATGATCGAGGTCGGAGCGTTTGCGCTGCAATACCGCACCCAGTACGTGCCCGCGCCCGCCCCGCTGCGCCCTGAGTTGAAAAACGCGCTGGCACAGACTCCCGCCAACGCGCTGCACCAAACGATTGTCCAGCGACCTGCGCTGCCGGACATCCGCGATGCGCGACATCTGGCCACCCTCTATCACACGTGCTTCTGGGCCACCGAGGGGATGGACGAACCGACGACCAACGCACGCATGCTGCCGCTCCTGCTCGAAGGGTTTCGCGCCTGTGAAGTGCAGTTGTACGGAGAAAATGGGAAGCTGGAGGCCAGTGAACGTGCAGGCGGCGGGAGCAAGCCCGGCATGAAATTCGCCCCCTACCTCGCGGAACGCTGCGCCCAGCTCACCGAGGCAACGCCCTACTCCGCCGCCGAGCTGGCCCGCTACCAACAACGCTCCGGCAGGTTTCATTATCTGGTCGCGCCGCTGCGCGATCCGCGCCAGGCCCCCGGCGAGAAGGCTCCCTTTGTCGCCATCCTACGGACGGAAGAGTGCGAGCCATTTAGCCGGGAAGACCGGGTGTTGATCCAAGCGGTCAGCCAATTGTGGGCCCGCGGCACACACCGGGGCCGCCAAATGGGAGCCCTGCGCCACGAAAACGCGCAACTACGGGCCAAGGCCAGCGCCGCAGCCAACGCCACCACGCCCTTGGTCGGGACCAGCGCGGCGATCAATCAACTCCGCACCCGGCTGCAACGCGTGGCAGGGACCCAGGCCCCCGTGCTGCTGCTCGGTGAAACCGGAAGCGGCAAAGAGGTGGCCGCGCAATTCGTCCACCAGAACAGCCCCCGCAGCGACGAAGCGTTTATCAAGGTCAACTGTGCCGCGATCCCCGAGGGACTGATCGAAAGCGAACTATTCGGGCATGTGCGAGGCGCCTTCACCGACGCCAAAGCTGATCGCGCCGGAAAATTCCAGCAGGCCAATGGGGGCACCCTTTTTCTGGACGAGGTGGGCGAACTTCCGCCTGGGGTGCAAAGCAAGCTGTTGCGGGCGCTCGAAACGGGCGAAATCCAACCGCTCGGCAGCGAGAAATCGATACACGTCAATGTGCGGATCGTGGCGGCGACCAATCGGGATCTCGCGGCACTGGTGCAGGGAAAACAATTTCGAGAAGACCTCTACTACCGGCTAAACGTCTTTGCCGTGCGCGTGCCCCCGCTGCGCGAACATCTGGACGACCTCCCCGCCCTGGCAGAAGGATTCTTAAACCGGTTTTGCAAAGAAAACGGCCTGGCCGCCCTGCGTTTCTCGGCAAAGGCCCATGCCACACTGGCCACCCATGGGTGGCCAGGAAATGTCCGTGAGCTCCGCAATATCGTGCAACGATGTGCACTGGAGTGCGACGGAAGCGAGATAGGTCCCAAGGAAGTCACCGCCGTCCTGCCTGCATCCGTGTAAGACAGGCCTGGCCGGAGACAATAAAGCCGTCAGCGACAGTCAGGCCTCACGCTTGGGAGGACTGTGGGCAGATGTGCGCGTAAGCACCCTCGAATGCTGACTTAACAGTCAGCCGTGTCACAAGAAACACGGGAGACGCGGCATCTGCGATATGGCAGACTGTGCCACGCTCCGCGTTTTGTGCAGCCAACCATGAGTCGGAAACGTACCTGACCATGCAAGAAGGCCGCCTCACTCGGTGCACGCACTTATCTCACCAAGCTATGAAACCTAAACACTATCTCGCCGCAGCCAGCATGCTGCTCGCCCTCATCCCGCCCGCCAAGGCCGTCGATACGGTCTTTACAGGCACGCTCACCAACGAGCAGACCTACATCAGGCCGGAACTCCCTCTACCGTACAACAACACCTATCTGGTACGCGACTGGAAGGCCGGCGATACGTCTTACAACTACCTCACGCGCACATTCATCCCTGGCGGGAGTGGCACGTATGCGATCACAGTGACCGATACGGAAATCGGCGATCCGATGCTCTTTGTCTATTCACCGACATTCGATTCGTCATCGCCTCTTACCAATGGCCTTATCGCCAATGACGATATTGCGGTCCAGACGGGGGACCTCCGGGCGCGTATAAACGGCGCGGAGCTGATCGGTGGACAAACCTATATCATCGTCGTCACCAGCTTTCAGCCTGGATTGACCGGCAATTTCACATTCGTCATTTCGGGCGATTACGGTGCGAGGCTCGTCCACCTCACGACACTTTCGACCGATCTTAGCCTCAGTACAGGACAAGTGCTCGATGGCATCTGTGGCGGCGATGCTAGTACCGAGATGAAAGATACGGTAAACCGCCTGCTGATGATGAGCGACGGCAAGATCTCGACGATCATGCCTCGCCTGACTCCGCAGACCGGACTCGCCCTCCGCGAGCTCGCGTTTGGCAATTTCGACATCGTGAGCGATGCGGTGGACGCACGGCTCGGCACCATTTCATCTGACACCACGGTGGATGGCGCCGCCACCCCAGCCCCACGTGAAAATCTGTGGATCAAGGGGCTCGGACGGTTCTCGCATCACGAAGCACGTGCCGGCTATGTGGGCTACCACATCAATGGCGGAGGCATCGCAGTCGGCGGTGACCACGCAATACAAAAGGACTGGATCATCGGCGGGGCACTCTCTTTTGCAGAGGCAAAGGCAAGTTTCCGCGACTACCGGAATGGAGACACCCTCCAAGATAAGACCTATCAGGCGACCCTCTATACGCTGAAGGACTTTGGCCGGTGGTTTGTACAGGGCAGTCTGGCCGGCGCACTTCACGACTTCGACTCCAAGCGGGATACCCAACTGACCGGCATTGCCCAAGGCAACTTCCACGGTCGCCAGCTCGGCTCTCAGATCAAGGCCGGGATGCCCTTCAAATTCGGACGCTTCACCGCGACGCCATCCGCAGCGTTCAACTGCTCACGGCTTTGGACAAACGCTTACACGGAGTCCGAAGCAGGCTCGATGTCCCTGATCGTGCACGCCACCAACCAGACCAAGGCGCAAACCGCGCTCGGTGGACGCATCTCGACCGACCTCAGCTACGCCGGCATGACGATTCGCCCGTTCGCACAAGCCTACTGGCTACATCAATTCAACTCCAGCACTTGTGACGTAACGGCCGAGTTCTTCGGTGGCGGCGGAGAGTTCATCACTTCGGGTCAACACCTGCTCCGCAACAGCGCCAAAGGCGGCCTCGGCGTCAACGTGAGCAAGGGCGCTTTCTATGGAGAGCTGAGCTACGATACCGAAATCGCCTGTGCCTCGACCAAGCACATCGTGCAGGCGTTCGCAGGCCTGCGCTTCTAAACCGAATCTGCATCGAAGTCTATTGGACGGTTAACAGCAGGGCGGCCTCAAGCCGCCCTGCTTTATTTATTGGCAGTCGAGGCACGACCACCTACCAGCTCGAAAGAATCCAAGTCTGCCTTTCGGATACGCTTCATAGTCTTCCCACGCCTTCCTGCTTTTCCCGGCAGGTTCTGGTGCCGGAGCTGAGCCCGTCCATCCCGGCCAGGGGTTGTGACGTCACGGATGTAATCCGAGCTGACCCGCAAATAAGCTGCGGCCTCGTCAACGGACAGGATTCCAGGCCACTGCTCGGGCGTCGGCCACCGAGCCCACAACATGTCTTCAATCAGCTGAGCCTTCGCCGACTTTTTCCGGACTCCGGGAATAGGCTTCTGAGCTACGATCGCGGCCGGACTCATCAACGCCCGCTCAATGGGCGAGAGAGTCGGTGCGAGCATAGTAGAAATTGTGCCGGAAGTGTTCAGCTTGCATTCCGGTTTGCGTTGTAGAAAGCTGCTGGCAAGTTTGTGCTGAAATCAGCAAATAATAACGTAAATTGCTTTACAGTAGCGGCGTAAAGAACGCTAAAGATGTGGCTGAAAACACTGAGACGGATGAAAAATCAAAACGCATGCGGGCGTAACGTGCACCACCTTCGGTTCGGCCTAGGAATCGGGCAGGATGAACTCGGGAAGCGTGTCGGTCTTGGTCGCGATGCCATCGCCAAGATCGAGGGCGGCAGCCGGTGCGTGACCGACATTGAACTGCTGCGGCTGTCGGAGGCTTTAGGATGCAGTCTGGACACTCTGCTCGGCCCCGTTGCACCGCCTGAGAAACATCACGGCGCACGGACATCAGAAGTCTGGTCCAAGGGTGCAATGCCTTCGATAACGCTCATTTTTTCAAGTGGTGCTCCAGAATCGGTACCGGAGGCGATCCTCGCGGACCTACTCAACTCACCTGTCTGGGGCAAAGGCTCCTCCCGTCGTCCCTGGAGCCATGCGCTCAAGAAGATTGGGGCAATGCCGGCCCACATTGGTGCCCTTCGGATTCTGGCCCTCCCGGATGGCGAGGGGAACATTCCTCTGGTCGTCCTCGGAGCGGAGCGTTTGTCGGCGGAGATTCATGGGGACGGCGAGGTTCGAGTGGATGTGGACGGAGTCGACCTCGCTCAGGATCTCGCTGGCACGTGGCTACTGAATGGCGCAGGCCTCGCCTTTCGGGGCGTACGTGCCGCCATCCAGCGGATTCGAAGTTCTTAGTATTCTTGGGTGAGGAAGGACCGCTAAAGAATGCGATCCCCAATTTCGGGTCCCTCGATGTGCCCGAGATCCATTGCAGCCACGATGGCGTCCTCCGGCACCCCTCGGCGCTTCAGTTCCATCAACAGCTGTTGCTGTTCGATGATGTCGTACCTGCTGACGCCGGCGAAGCACATGAAGCCAACGTTTAGCCGGAGGCGGTCGAGAACAACATCGTCGGTCAGGGGATAGAGTTCGGGATCGGGAGGGAGGTTGTTGAAGTCTGGAAGTGCAAACATATGCGTATGGTTTCAGGGAGCAGTATGGAATTTTCGCTCTCATCGCCAAATGACCGCCCTCTGCCGATCGACTGAGTGCCTGAAAATGGACGGGCCCTTGACAGTGTCGGACAAATGTCCGACACTGTTGGCATGGTATCCTTCGTCACCACTCGTGAGCTTTCCAAGCAGCCGGGACGCGTTATGCGCCAACTGCGCGCCAAGGGTCCGCAGGTGATCACGCAGAACGGTGAGCCAGCCGCCTATCTGGTGCCGACAAGCGGCATGGGTGTTGAGGCCGACCTCGATGCCTTGCGGCGGCTGCTCTTGGGGCGTGCGCTGGATGCAGTCCAAGGCGAAGCAGCCAAGTCCGGTGCCAGCGAACTGACCGAAGCTGAGATCGAAGCCGAGATCGCTTCCACTCGTAAGGAACGCAAACAACGACGCACCACCAAGACATGAGCGCCAGGCCTCAAACCTGGGTGATCGACACCAATGTCTTGGTCTCGGCTGTGCTCACACCAGGAGGCACCTGTGACCGAATCCTCCGCGCCGCTGTCGACGGGAAGATCCGGCTCGCATGGAATGCCCCAATGGTCGCGGAGTACCGGGCGGTCCTCGTTCGTCCCAAGTTTGGACTCTCCACTGCCACAGTTTCAGCCTTGCTCGCGGCCTTTGGCCCCGCTGACCAAGTCTCCCTGCGAGACGTCCCTCCTTTGTCGGACCCGAATGATGAGGTCTTCCTTGCCGCAGCTCTAGCCACTGCGGACAGAGTACTTGTCACTGGCAACCGGGCGCATTTCCCGGCTGCCAGCTGTTCTCCTGTCCGAGTGCTGAGCCCAGCAGAGGCCGTTCAGGAACTGGAGAAATCCTGAAACGGCGGAACGGATTGCTTCGTCGCCGACAGGATGAACTCGGCCGTCCACCATTGGGCAACGATACGGTGGTAGTCGTCGATGCCGGTCTGAGCAAAGACCAGACAACTCCAGAGTGCTTTGGCGACGTCGACGTCCATCTTTCCAATTTGCTCTGCTACGACATTTACCTCCTTTTGCACGGAGAGGGCATCGGCGATGGGGTGGCACTCGATGCGATCAAGCGCCTCGGGGTCCTCTAGGATCTCCGCCAATTCATCTCGCGGATCGAACGTTGGATCCGCTAGCAGACAGAGCCGATAGTCGGCGGCAGGCAAAAGAACTTGAAGCGCATGCGCCGGGAGAGGCTGCGCGATGGCTTCGAAGTCTTCCGGGTGTAACCGGGCCAATTGCCCGACAACCACCGCGGGATGAAGGCGTGTTAGAAAACCAACGACGATGTCATAGTCGTGTAGCCCCGAAGGGCCGACAAATACTGCCGATTCCTCCAGGTTGAGTGAATAGTATTTAGGATGATTTTTCATGTGATTCGTTGGAGTGGGATGAGCGATTCGCCGCGAAGGGATTGCTTGCCGGTGTCGCGCCGATTTCAGGCAGCGGAGATGACAGAACGGACGGGGTGCCTCGGTAGAGCGTTGGGCCAAAAACGAGATGACTCCCCCTGTTTTCAAACCAGCGAGAATCCAGGATGACCGTCCGATCTCGATCACAGTAGTAGATGCGAAGCCCACTCGACACGGTGAACTCGAGCACGAGATCTTCAGGCGAGACTGACGGCGGCCGATTGTCTCGCTCCTCTTTGAATGAAGCGCCGGCGTGCAGAAGGACTTCGATTGTGGCGACGGCGACTGCCCCGTTGATCAAGCCAGTCCTTCTGGCGGTCTTTGGGGCAAGGGAAGAATAGGTCCGTTGTTCGGCGGGCCCAGAAACAAAAAAGACCGGGTAGCCCGGTCTCTGGAAGTAGAGTGCTTCGCCATTTATTCCGGCGAGCACGCGGGGATAGGTAGGTGTCTTTATAGGCACGGATTGATGAGCGCGGACTGAACCATTCAGCCAGAACTCACCCCCGGTGACTGAGGCAGAGACGACGGACAGCGAAGCCGACGAAGTCTCGTTTGCGGATCGAAAGAATCAGGCCGCAGCAAACATGCTCTAGAAGCTACAGAGCCGTGCCCCCCTGGGCTCGGCATTCGATGCGAACATCCAGATCCCTGAGCGGCTGATGCCAGGGAGCCCGTTTGGCTTTCTCTTCCTTCGAAGTAGGAGGTAGAGGCTCCGCCTCGCTGATCTCGCTTACGACGTCGGACAGGTATGCCTGAAGCAGCAGAGCAGCCTCCGTAGGAGGCAATGTTGCACAGAGTCGCCCGACTAGCACGGGAGTGGCTCGCCTCTTTTTGTCCGCGTCCTTGCTGAGGATGTGATGGAGCAGCGAACGGTCTACACCCGTATGCTGCGCAAAAGCCCGCTGATTCCCTAGAAATGGAGGGTGGCTGATGAGGATCGAGAGAGTCTTTCGGAACAATTTCACAGGCCGGATTATTCGACCCGTAGTCAATTCGTCAACACGCAGTGTTGATAAAGCATCAACATAGAATGTTGACAGAAAGCCAACAAATAATGTTGACAAAATATCAACACATATGAGCCTAATCACTGCAACGGGTAATCCCTCAAACAAGACAAAACATGCAATCCATCACTCGCCTTACCCGCTCCCTCGACCGCAATAGCCTCGCCGGAGCGTTTACCAAACTGAAGCCAGACCACAGTCTGACCTCTTCCATTCGCTGGGCAAAAAATCAGCACCTCCTAGCAACCACTCCCCTAGATGCCGGAGTTCAATTCCACGGCGCGCTGGGACTTCTCTTCGATTTCGACGCTCAGCCGACTCAGACACAACGGGCATATCTGGGCTGGGTGTCGGCCCTTCGTCGTGGCCTTGTTGCACTGGGAGTCGAGGAAATCACCACGAACGCCGACCTCGCGATTCCCGGCAAATCCTACCGCGGCACCAGCGACATCATTCTCCATGGGGGGCCTGCTGCACGCGGCGTGGTCGAGTGCAAAGTCATCTTGAAGGGAGATCAGACAGAAGCGCGCCCCAAAGACACGATGCAACTCGCCGCTTACTGCCAACTCCTCGCCGGACGTGGCAGCTATGACGACATCTGGGCTGCGTTGGCGTACGTGGAAATTGAGACCCGCCTCGTGCGGCTGTTGGTGTGGGACTCGGCCCGCCCTCTGATCCTGTGCGCCGCGCCGCTCCTGCGTGCGGCATGACCAGCATTGGGATCACCATCATGGACCTCGACGAGTACCACGACCACCTTCAAGCGGCGTTTGATGCCCAGAAGCAAAAGGCCATCGACTACGTCCAGCGTTTTAACGCCGCTTTGCCCTTGGACTGCCCTTGGTGTCACGGCCCGCACGTACCGGGCCTTCCTTGCCCGGAGCCGGGCTGCGGCTACTGCCATCCTGTCAGCTACCTGCTGGTGGTCCCCGGCGAGTTCGGAGTCGAAGTGCGGCCGATCAATAATCAACGGCGGGTGGTGTGCCGATTTGACGTCGAGGGCGTGTGAGCCGTTCTCGACCCATTGATGCCCTCACACCAACGCAGACCGACACTGGCTCAGATTCACGACATGTCTCCGGCACAGCGCACCGAGCGCGTGCTGGAGCTTTTGGCGAAGTCCGTTGCGCTGCGCTTGTACCAGACTCGTATCGAGGGGCAGAAGGGCTCCATCGGTCAAACGTCATCCTTGGACTCGTCTTCTTCTCCGGTGAAGACCTCCAGCAATTCGGCGTCCTCAGGGTCCAGATCGCCCGCCTTGAGGTCAGGGACCGCAACACCGGCCTGAAGTAGCGCCGTCGTTAGGACATCCACTCTCTCTCGGAGCAGCTTGTTGCGCAGGTGAAGAGAGCGGAAATTCTTGGGAAGGCGAGTCGAGCCGAAGACAACATTGGCGGCCGCTTGTAGCTCATCGGCCCACGTGTACACCGACTGCGGGCTCACCTTGTACTTTCTGGCCAGCTCGCGGATTGGGATTTTGGGCCCCCGTTGGAGGGCTTGGACCGCTATTTCGAGTTTCTGCTGAGGCTGAGATTTCTTCATTTTCCTTAAAAATCGTCCTTGTCAGCAGAGAAATCTCTTCACGCCAAGACTGGACGTTTTTTCGTAGCTCTTCCTATGAAGTGTTACAAAAAGTGTCCAATCTTTCTGGCGTCTCAAGATCTTTGAGGCATCAAGGCCATCTATCTGACGGCTGATCTGAGTGTCTTGATGAGGCCTAGAAATGCCTGCAATGCCCCATCGGATTTCAACGGTTCCGAATACAGGTCAAAGGCTGCGGAAGAAACAGCCAGTTACCCCAGCCAATGTTCTCGCCGCCGCATTTGGTGTTTTCTCCGGTAAATCGCATTGGAGGAAGGACCATGAACACAAAACATCTCGCGCTCGTCCGAGCCTTGTCGGTAGATCTTCTACCCGCGCTTAGGGCGCGTGCCCTCAATCCTCATACCACCGAGAATACTCGCCCTTTCGGAAGGAATCCGAGTGGCGGCCATCTGTACATTGGCCGGCGCATACGATCTCCCGGAGGCGAGCGGAAGTGGGAAACATATGGTCCTCCCGCTGAAGTCCTGGAAATCCTTGACCTCTTGGACGGAGAAAAAAAGAAGGCGGATATCGATTCCAGCACGGCGATCCCTGACGTCGTGGCCGTCACTCCTCCGTTTCCGCGACTGGTCAATGTCCACGCTCCCGCGGACGTGGGAGGCCTAACACCTACTGCACCAGATGAGTCATTTGACCAGGCCACGCGCCCTTTGACCACCCCATGGGCCGTGGCCATGATGCTGGTGGTGCTGGCTCCTTGTTTACTGTATTTGACCGCCATCCTGAGCAGCGCGATCAAAACGTCTGGGCGCCCTGCGATGATCGCTCCCCCGGCACGATCTTCCGGATCTCTTGACCAGCCATACCTTCGTCAAAAACTCGGTGCACAGGTTTCTGAGACACCCCTGGTCAAAACGGTCAAAGACACCGGGGGTGTCGAGTCCAACAAGGAGCCAGTCACGAACACCACGTCCCACGGTGGTGACCTTCGCCCATCAGATAAGCTGGCGGAGATCGGGCGCGATATGCAGGCACTTGAAACTAAAGGTAGCCGCATCCATCGCCTCGGCTTGTTCTTCAAGGCAGTCGAAGCCTCTGCAGGCGTCGATGGTCGCAAACTCCGGTTCAGCGATGACGTGCCGCTCGCCAGTGGTCAAATTGTGGAAGTTTCAGGTCAAAAACTGTTTGACCAGCTTGGTCAAATTCCTGCGGCCCTGCCGAGAGCGTTCCGGCTGGTGTGGGAATCCCCAACGAACTCTGCCGTCGCCGCTGAGCTGCGCGACTCGCTCACATCTTGCGTTACAGCCGTGGCGATCCAACGCGACCTATTAAACGATCAGCTGGTCCTGAGGACCCAGTCCCAGCGACTGGCCGACGCCTTTCGTGCCGCTTATGGTGTACCTGCAGGTGTCACGACGTGGCGCGATCCAGGTTCAGGCTGGATCTTCACCATCGTAGGCACGTGTCTTGTCATTCGTGAATGACGCTCGGGGTGTCGCATTAGAGCCTAGAGGGGATGGTCAAGCGAATGTCCGCTTGGGCAGGTGCACCAAGGCCCCTGCCATGGGGAGGCGAGGAACGATGTCCTCCAAGTTGTTTTCCTCCGACGCAAGTGGAGGGGAAAGCAACGAACACGCCTGCGCAGCAGGTGCCGTTAGGCATCGGCATGGTGAACGCGCTAACGCGATTCTCCGTGCGGACCGTGTTCTCCACAACACGAAGGGGATTTATCCCCATCAGTGTTGTTGGAGGAGACGGTGAGGTCTCCGTGCGTGGCAGGACTCTCCCATGTCCTGCTGAAACGAGCCATCATGCCGCGTTCGATTGGGCATGATGAGTCTCGATTCGAGGGCCCCGTTAAGGTGGCCGAAAGTCCCTTCGCTCAGAAGGGACGACACTGTTCGGGTAGACACTGATAAATGGAAACAACGACAGGCGTCCGGCTTTGCCGGATCGCCAGCGAGTGCGAAAGATTTCTGCAAAGAACACTACCGGCGGGTCCCATTTTTCCCAACTAGGAAAGATGGCAAAGCACTCTTCACGCAATCGCGGCAACCGCTGGAACGGCGCCTACACGCCACGGAACTTTCGGTCGTCACGTCATGGCGACGGACGCAAGCGAGATTACGGCCACGACAATCTCCAGCAGTACCTCCAGCGTAAAAACGCCCGACAACTAAGACTCGACCATTTCGTCGGCCGTGAAGAAGAGCACTGGAAGGCTCTGCTCGAAGGCGTAGAAGAGGTCCTGAACGACATCGTCATCGACCGCGATGGTCGATACCTGAGCGTCGCTGCCCGCGAGGCTCTTATGCAGGAGCGCCTCGAAAGTCGCGGCTGGTACCGTCGCACGGACGGCAAACCCCAGCGCCTCCGGAGCCAGCCCTTTGCCCGCGATCCTGTGACAGGGATCGTGCTCTTGGACGAGGCCGGGAAAAAGATCCGTCGCGAACTTCCGGCCGCGGACGTTCCCGTGGTCTACCACGAAGCAATCATGGTGGACCCGCGCCTTTCCTTGTTGGCCGTTGTAGCCACTCGCGCCGGACTCGGACAGCAGGTCAAAGACTATCTCTTCGCCGGTGCCAAGGATGTGGTCGAAATTTTCGAGCGCCTCACCGGACTCGAAATCGTGGACGTTCCGTACCACGCCAAAGTTCTTGGCGGGCACTTCCAGCCGGAATTTGTCTTGGTGAACGCTGATCACAAGAAGCTCGGATCCGCCGATTCCATGGTCCATCTCGGACGTCCCATGCTTGGAGTCCTCCGCTGGCGCCAAATGGGAATTGCTGGCAAGGACCTCGACCGACTCACCGGAGTGAAGGATTCCGATGCTGGTCTCGACGATGCTCTCACCGACCGCGGCGACCGTGCCATCGACAAGAAGATCATGGAGGAACTCGACGTGCGGATGTGGGCGCGCCTGAAGGAGGATGATGCCTTCCGCGACCTACTGCCCTTCCTCACGGAGGCGGAGCAACAATACTCCGACTACCGCCAGCGTAAGGCCGATGCGATCTCCAGACCTGACGAGGAAGCTCAGCGGAAAATCGAGCAATTGGCAGAGGCCGTAGCTCAGAAGGCCGCGATGATCGCATCCCAAGCCGAGGCGCTCGAGCTTGCAAAAGCTCAGGAGGTCGAAGCCACGAAAGACAAAGCGAAGGCGCTAGCCGAAAAAGAACGACTCGCCAGTGAGCTGGAGTCTGCCCGGCTCGCTAACCAGACCGCGAAACTCCAAGCCGACTCCGCCGAAATGGATCTCGATGCCTTCTTCCATCAGACCGCGGCCGACTTTGAGCCCGACTTCCAAGACGCTCTCGAAGGACTTTATGCGGTTCTTGCGGAAAGGTCGGTGCCTTCAGAAACTCAGAAATATCTGACCAAAGATCCGGATGCCCGCCAAGGCCACCTGGCACTGGCGCCCCGGTGGCAAGCGAGGGCAGACCGCTTCCAGGGGGCACCGTCGTCACCCTCTGCCAAACTTCTCGTCGATCTGGCGGAGCTGACTTACATGCCTTGGGAACGCTTCCGCGAGCAGTGGCCCCAGCTCCGAAAGAAGGTCAATGAGCACCTGGCTTCCCTTGCCGAAGTGAAGAAGCTGAATGCCGCGGCCAATCACCCGACGCTGAAACGTTCAGTTGGCTAATAACTCCGCCACTACCAGCTTGCATTGGGCATGGATTTCTATAAGGTTGTTTCAACCTTTCCGACCATGCCCAACCAACTCTCGAAGTCCAAGAAGCGGCAAAGCCTCGCGGAGCACGAGGCGGTGTTGGCTGCGCTAGGCGAGATAGCCAAACAGGAGGGAAGGACGCTGATGGACCTGCTTAGGGAGGCCACCCGCGACCTCGTACGGCGCAAGGCCGCCACTCCAGTATCCGCAGAACGCCTACGCAGGGCGGTTCTGAAGAAGGCACCTGCGATGCCCGCGCATTTCAAAACGCCCGCCCAGGTGGCTCGCTTCAAACGAGCTCAGAGAGAATTTGACCAGGTGCTCCTGGACCTCGCTTTGACCAGTCCGCAGGAAATTCAGGTACGGAACTCCATCGTGTCGCCGAAGCGGAGCCTCCGCATCCTCAACTTTGACCAAGCCCATGCCTCCGCTTCCCTCTGATGCCAAAGCCAGGCCTCCCGAGGATTTCGCGGACATGCTGGCCACGCCGGAGCCCGTGCTGCTGGTGGGCGGTCAAGCAGTGAATCTCTGGGCGCTCTACTACGAATCGCGCACCGCAGACCTTGCGCCATTCGTGTCCCGTGATGTCGATGTGCTCGGTGATCGCGAAACCTTGGAGCTGCTCGGCAAGATTGCAGGAAAGAAGCCTCAGGTCTTTCCGCTGAAGCCGCCGTCGAATGAAGTCGGCGTGGTCGTCGCGCAAGCCCCCGACGGCAGCCCCCTGCTCGTCGAGGTACTGCGTTCCGTGCATGGCGTAACAAAGGAGGAACTACACACCCCGAGCTACACCATGGCCATCGGAGCGGCTCAGGTGAAACTGCCGAGCCCGATAGCCCTTCTTCAGGCCAAGCTCGCCAACGTCGCTGACCTTTCCCAGTCCGGCCGCCAAGATGCGAGGCATGTCCTGATCCTGGTGCAGCTGATGCCAGCCTATCTGCTCGACATTCAGGCGGCGGTGTTGGCCGGGCGTTTGGACGAGCGGAAATTCATCGAGATCTTGGAGCGGCTGCTGGCTGTGATCACTCCAATGCGAGCGAGAAAGGTACTCCATCACCTTGATCGGCCTGTCCCCGATCTCTTCTCCGGGCTCGGCCACGAAAAGCTGGCCAAGGTGCAGGCCTTTATAGATAAACGCCTTTCTCGTGTGAGGTAGGCTGCTACGAATATCAAATCAGCAAAGCCCGTGTATACCGACTACCATGCCAAGTATTTCGCCTACGAGCTGACAAAACGCAGCTCGTCAGACAGCGTGGATAAGCTCGCTGGAGCTGTGGCTGGGGCGCAGGTGGACCTTAATCCCCATCAGGTAGACGCCGCCCTATTCGCCTTCAGCTCCCCGCTTTCAAAGGGTGCATTGCTTGCGGATGAGGTCGGTCTCGGCAAAACCATCGAAGCCGGTCTCGTCCTCTCCCAGAAGTGGGCGGAGCGCAAACGCCGCATCCTGATCATCGTTCCCTCCAACCTCCGCAAGCAGTGGCATCAGGAACTCGCGGAGAAATTCTTCCTCCCTTCGCGCATCCTCGAAGCGAAATCTTACAACGCCGCTATCCGCGCAGGCCGCTTCCGTCCCTTCGAGGTCGATGAGATCGTCATCTGCTCCTACCAGTTCGCCCGCAACAAGGCCTCCGATGTCGCCAACACCCCGTGGGACCTCGTGGTGATCGATGAGGCGCACCGTCTGCGCAACGTCTACAAGCCCTCCAATCTCATCGCGAACACGCTCAAGCTCGCCTTGGCCAGCAAACCCAAGCTTCTCCTCACAGCCACGCCCCTCCAGAACTCGCTCCTCGAACTCTACGGTCTCGTAAGTTTCATCGACGAGCACACGTTCGGCGATCTCAAGAGCTTCCGCGAACAGTTCGCCAATCTCAGCCAGGAGCAGGTGTTTCAGACGCTGAAGGCCCGCCTCAAGCCCATCTGCCACCGCACCCTTCGCCGTCAGGTCACCCAATACATCCCGTTCACCAAGCGCCTGCCCTTGGTCGAGGAATTTACCCCAGAGGAGGGCGAAGACCGCCTCTACACACTCGTTTCTGAATACCTCCAGCGCGATAATTTGCAGGCCCTGCCTGCGAGCCAGCGCATGCTCATGACGCTTGTGCTGCGAAAGCTCCTCGCTTCGTCAACCTACGCAATTGCCGGCGCGCTCGAGTCCATCTCCAATCGCCTTAAAGACAGACTTGGCAAGAAGGAGCCTGATCAGTCGATTGAGGAACAACTCGACGAGGACTACGAGGCGCTAGATGAAACCGCTGAGGAATGGACAGAGGAATCGACTGCTGAGTCGATTTCGGACACTGATCGAGCTGCCATCGAAGCAGAAATCGCCGATCTAGACTCATTTGCAAAACTTGCTACCTCGATCACTCACAACGCCAAGGGCAAGGCGCTTATAAAGGCCCTCGGTGTCGCCTTTGCCAAGGCTCGCGAAATGGGTAGCGAAGAAAAGGCCATCATCTTCACCGAATCCCGCAAGACGCAGAGCTACCTGCTCCGCGTGCTCGCCGACAGCCCGTTTGCCGAGGGCATCGTCCTCTTCAACGGCTCCAACACCGACGAGCAGTCCAAGCTCATCTACGCCGCCTGGCTGGAGCGACACGCCGGCTCCGACCGCGTCACCGGCTCCAAGTCCGCCGACATGCGCTCCGCCCTCGTGGATTACTTCCGCGAAAAGGGCCGCATCATGATCGCCACCGAGGCCGGCGCCGAGGGCATCAACCTCCAGTTCTGCTCCCTGATCGTGAACTACGATCTACCGTGGAATCCCCAGCGCATCGAACAGCGCATCGGCCGCTGCCATCGCTACGGCCAAAAACACGACGTCGTCGTGGTCAATTTCCTCAACCGCAAGAACGAGGCCGACCGCCGCGTCTTTGAACTGCTCTCCGAAAAGTTCCAGCTCTTCGAGGGCGTCTTCGGTGCCAGCGACGAGGTGCTCGGTGCCATCGAGAGCGGCGTGGACTTCGAGAAACGCATCGCCGGAATCTACCAGGGCTGCCGCCGTCACGAGGAAATCAAAGCCGCCTTCGATCAGCTCCAGCTTGAGCTCAGCCTTGAGATCAACGAGGCCATGACCCAGACGCGCCGCAAGCTGCTCGAAAACTTCGACGACGAGGTCCGCGAAAAGCTCCGCGTCCGCGCCACCGACACCGAGGCCTCGCTCAACCGCATCGAGCGCTTCCTCATGCGCCTTACCGCGCACGAACTCCGTGACCATGCCGACTTCCCCAACGACGTCTCGTTCACGCTTCGTGCCGCGCCCTTTGACGGAGACATCCCGCTCGGCCGCTACGAACTCCCGCGCCGCCCCGGCGAGGCGCACACCTACCGGCTCACGCATCCGCTCGCCGAGGGCCTCATCCAGCAGGCCAAATCCCGCGAACTGCCCGTGGCCGAGATCGCCTTCGACTACGACTCGCACGAAGGCCGCATCAGCAGTCTGAAACCCTACATCGGCAAGTCCGGTTGGCTCACCCTTTCTGCCCTCACCGTCGATTCACTCGATCAGTCGGAAGACCACCTCATCTTTGGCGCCGTCACCGACGACGGCACTCCGCTCGATGACGAATGCCTTTCTCGCCTCTTCACCCTCCCGGGACGAAACCTCGGCGAGTGCTTCAACGTGGCGCCTGGCACCGTCGCGGACGCCATTCGTCAGAAACAAGCCGCCATCCAGCGCGACATCTCCGAGCGCAACGCCAGCTTCTTCGAGGCCGAGGCCGAGAAGCTCGAAGGCTGGGCCGACGACCTAAAGCTCGGCCTCGAACGTGAAATCAGGGAAATCGACCGCCAGATCAAAGAAGCCCGGCGCGCCGCCACCACCGCCCTGACTCTTGAGGAAAAGCTCGCCGGCCAGAAGCGGATCAAAGCCCTCGAATCACAGCGCAACGACAAGCGTCGCTCCCTCTTCGAGGCGCAGGATAAGGTGGATCAGCAGCGGGCAGACCTGATCGCCAACATCGAAGGCAAACTCACCCAGCAGACCGGCCTGCAGCAGCTTTTCACTATCCGCTGGAAACTGATCTGAAAATGCCAACTCGAGACGAAAAGGTTGCACAGATTGAAGCCGCACTCAGGCGGCGATTCTTCCCGCTTGTCCCCAAAGTCGTCACTCCCGAGCGGCAGGGATGGTCAGAGGAGCAACATGATACAGATAGGCTCACTCGAGCTCTAGCGGCATATAACTTGGTCGGATTGTGCGACCTCGACGACACTACCGCCGCCGGAGCAATCACGGATGGAAAGAACGACGGCGGCATTGACGCCATTTTCTTCGACCGAGCCGGAAATCGGCTGATCTTTGTTCAATCGAAATTCAAACGGACCGGCACTGCTCCTTCACAGGAGGAGAACCTGAAAACCATTAATGGTATCAAGGCGCTCCAGGCTCGCCGCTTCAATGAATTCAACGAAACCGTCCGAAATCGCCTCGACGAGATTGAGGCCGCTTTAGACACGGCCGGTGTTAAAATGGTGCTTAGCCTGACGTTTCTGGGCGATGCCGTCGGGCCGCACGTCACTAACGATCTGAACGCGCTTAAGGCCGAACTAAACCGCCTCAGTCCACGCATGGACTGGCAAGTAGCGGGTTTGGGAGAGGTCTACGGATGGTTGGTTGCCGAGCAAACTCCGCAGGCCGTCAGCACTAACATTGTTCTGCAAAATTGGGCATGTATCACTGCACCACGCAAGGCGGTCTATGGACAGATTTCCGCTGCCGCCCTCGCCGACATCGTTGTGGACAAGGGCAAGGCACTTTTCGAACGCAACATCCGGCACTATCTCGGCAGTGTTGGCGTGAACACTTCCATAGAGGAAACTGTTAGACGCAAACCGGGGGATTTTTTCTATCTCAACAACGGCATCACCGCAGTTGCCGAAGTCTTGACGCAGGCGGGCGGAAATGAAGTCCAGTGCACGTTTGGACTGACAAACGTATCCATCGTCAACGGCGCCCAAACCGCCGGCGCCATCGCAAACGCTGCCATCGCAGGGACTATTTCCGCCGAGGCTAAAGTGCTCATTACGATCATAGAAATCGGAGCAGGAACCGATGATATCGGGCTTCGCATCACGCGTGCGCGTAACCATCAAAACGTGGTGCGTGGCGTGGACTTCGCCGCGCTCGACCCCAACCAGGAACGGCTCCGTCAGGAAATGGCGCTTGCCGGGATTACCTACCATTATCGCCCATCCGCCGAAGCGCGGGCACGTCGTGATGATGCCTTCACTCTGGAGGAAGCTGCGGTGGCGCTTGCGTGTCTTTCGATGCCGGTGAGAACCACCGCCGAACTCCACCAACTTAGAACCCATCGGCAGCCATCAGAGAATGCCGTCGATTTTGTGGTCACGGCCAAGAAGGAGATTGGGCGTCTCTGGGAGCAGGATGGCACGCTCTACGGGCACCTCTTTCCACAAACTGTGACCGGCCTCAGAGTCTGTCGAATCGTCCGTATCTATCGCTTCATAGACCAGATTCTTGCTGCAACCGAACGATCTGAGACCGGCTACTATAGGCGTATGTTTTTCCGCCACGGACGGTATTTCATCATGGCAATTGTGGGACATCGATCCGCAGACGTCATCAGCAGGGCCGAATTCGCCCTTTCGCCCGCCGACCAGACGTTGCTCTCGCAGAGAATAAACGAGATTGCTGAAGTTATCTACGCTCAGTCGCAACCGCTTCAGGCCATCAAAGGCTATCTGTCTATTTTCCGCAATTTAACCGACTCGCAGCCACTTGCTGATGGCGTCCTGCAGCGTCTAGCACAGCAAAATCAACCTCCACAAGCGGCGGCACAGCCTCCAGCAACTCCTGCCGTGCCTGCAATCCAACCGGAGGCAAACCCAAGCTCGCCGAACCCGCAACCACCGGCCACATCTTAAACATCGTGACGAAGAAGCAGAAACTGGAACTCACTTGGATCGGGAAGGAAAACCGGCCGCGGCTGGAGCCGCGCATCTTGCTCGAAGACCCGTCGAAATCGTATCACGCGCCGCATCGGGTGACCGACAACGACCTGTTCGATAACCGGCTCATCTTTGGCGACAATCTCCTTGCTCTCAAAGCGCTCGAACAGGAGTTCGCCGGAAAGGTGAAATGTGTCTTTATCGATCCGCCGTATAATACGGGCAGCGCGTTCGAACACTACGATGACGGCGTCGAGCATTCGCTTTGGTTGTCGTTGATGCGCGATAGGCTAGAAATTTTACACAACCTCCTGCGTGTCGACGGGAGCTTATGGGTAGCCCTAGATGACAATGAAGCCCATTACTTTAAAGTTTTGGCTGACGAATGCTTTGGACGGACGAATTTCGTGGGCAACATTGTTTGGCAGTCAAAAGACACGCCAGGTAACAACAGCTCCGGAATCGCCCAGACCCACAACCATCTTCTGTCCTACCGAAAAACCGATGCCTTCAAGCCGAACCTTTTGACTCGGAGTGAAAAACAAATCGCGAACTATACTAACCCGGATAAAGACCCGCGAGGGCCGTGGCTGGGCACACCATTGACGCGCGCCGAACACCGTGATCGTGATTATTATCCTTTGAAAAACATGCAGGGGCGCGAGGTGTTACCACCTAAAGGTAGTAGTTGGAGACGTCCTGCTGAAAAAATCAAAGAATTATACGCCGAGAATCGGATTTATTGGGGTAAAGACGGTAACGCGGAATTCCCTGTAGAAAAAAAGTTTCTTTCAGAAGTAAAAGAGGGGATCGTAAACCAAACTTGGTGGCCTTATGATTTTGCAGGTAGCACTAGGAATGCTAGTGCAGAAATGAAGGGGATATTTGAAGGCACCAAAGCTTTTGATACACCAAAACCTGAAAAACTAATCCAGCGAGTTCTCGATCTATCGACCAACGCTGGCGACCTCGTCCTTGATTCCTTCCTCGGCTCCGGCACCACTGCTGCCGTTGCTCACAAAATGGGCCGCCGCTGGATCGGCATCGAACTCGGCGAACACTGCCACACCCATTGCATTCCCCGTCTCCGCAAGGTCATCGACGGCGAAGATGCGGGCGGCATCACCGATGCCGTCGGGTGGAAAGGCGGCGGCGGGTTCCGTTACTACAAACTCGCGCCATCCTTGCTCGAAAAGGACAAGTGGGGTCAATGGGTCATCAGCAAGGAATTCAACGCTTCTATGCTGGCCGAGGCCGCTTGCAAGCTGGAGGGCTTCACGTACGCGCCGAGCGACACGCTCTACTGGCAGCATGGCCACTCCACCGAACGCGATTTCATTTACGTCACCACCCAGCACCTCAGCGCCGACCAACTCGCGCAGTTGAGCGACGAAGTCGGGCCGGATCGCACCCTCCTTGTGCTCTGCGCCGCCTTCCGCGCCACCAAGTCCGGCAACGAACACTTCCCCAACATCACGGTGAAGAAAATTCCAAAGCAGGTCCTCTCCCGCTGCGAGTGGGGTCACGACGACTACAGCCTCAAGGTCGAAAACTTGCCCAAGGCCCCGGCGCCCGCACCCAAGGTGGACGCCAAGACCGGCCAGCAATCGCTCTTCGGCGAGGAGGGCGGACTATGAATCCCAAGGTCAACGCCATCTCCGGCCGCCTGAGTCTCCGCGCTCCGCAGCGTCGTTCGTTGGAAATCCTCGACCGTCTCACCGAGATCGTCCCACCGAAAAAGAGCGCCGACATCACCGCCGCTCTGGAGATCATCCGCAGCGAGTTCCCCACGGTGCAGGATTTCGAGCGCGAGTTCCCCTCCCTCTGCTTCGCCCTAGCCACCGGCGTCGGCAAGACGCGGCTCATGGGCGCCTTCATCAGCTACCTGCACCTCGCCCACGGCCTGAACAACTTCTTCGTCCTGGCCCCCAATCTCACGATCTACAACAAGCTCATCGCGGACTTCACCCCCAACACTCCCAAGTATGTGTTCAAGGGCATCGCGGAGTTCGCCATCGACGCTCCCGACATCATCACGGGTGACAACTACGAGGCCAAGGCCGGCACGCTTTTCGACCAGGTGCTGCGCTGCAAGGTGAACATCTTTAACATCTCGAAGATCAACTCCGAGGTGCGCGGCGGCAAATCGCCCCGCATCAAGCGACTCTCCGAATACATCGGAGAAAGCTATTTTGAGTATCTTGCCGGCCTGCCCGACCTCGTATTGCTCATGGACGAGTCGCACCGCTACCGCGCCAGCGCGGGCGTGCGGGCGATCAACGAACTCAAGCCGGTGATGGGTCTCGAACTCACCGCCACGCCCTTCGTCGAGACAGCCAAGGGAGCCGTGCCGTTCAAAAACGTCATCCTCGACTACCCGCTAGGCAAAGCCATGGCTGACGGCTTCGTAAAAGAGCCCGCCGTGGTCACGCGGAAGAACTTCAACCCCGCCGGCATGGCGCCCGAAGCCATCGAGTTGATGAAGCTCCAAGACGGCGTACGTCTGCACGAACAGGTGAAAGTCGAGCTGGAGACCTACGCCCGCGAAAGCGGCAACCGCATCGTCAAACCCTTCGTGCTCGTGATCGCCCGCGACACCACGCACGCGAAGCAGTTGGGAGACTTGATCCAGTCCGACGCGTTTTTTGAAGGCCGCTACAAGACCAAGGTCATTCAGGTCGATTCCAGCAAGACCGGCGCCGAGGAAGACGAAATGGTCGAGCGCCTGCTCAAGGTCGAAAACGCAGACGAGCCGACCGAGATCGTCATCCATGTCAACATGCTCAAAGAGGGCTGGGACGTCACCAACCTCTACACCATCGTCCCGCTGCGCGCCGCCAACGCCCGCATCCTCATCGAGCAATCCATCGGCCGAGGCCTGCGCCTGCCCTACGGCAAACGCACCGGCGTCAACTCGGTGGATCGGCTCAATATCGTTGCCCACGACAAGTTTCAGGAGATCGTGGACGAGGCCAAGAAGTCGGACTCCCCCATTCGCCTGCAACAGGTGATCCTCGAACCCGAGAAGCTCGGCGAAAAGACCGTCACCGTCGTCTCGCAATCACAGCTGGCCACCAAGCTGGGTTTCCAGCCCGAGCAGACCACTACGAGTACGTTGGTCCCCAAGCCCGCCGAGGCGTCACCCTTCAAAACCGCTGAAGAGCAAAGGGTCGCGCAGATCACCTATCAGGTTATCCGCAAGCTCGAGAACCAGCCCCAGCAACTACCCACCGTCGCCCACCTCGCTAAAGAGGAGATTCAAGCCGCAGTTCTGGAGGAAGTGAAGGCCCAATACCGCCCCTCACAGCTCGAGATGGGAGAAGTCGTCGCGCAGCCCGACATCAAGGCCATCGTCGCAAAAACCACCGAGATAGTCATCCAGCAAACCATCGACATCCCGCGCATTCTCGTGGTGCCAAAAGGCGAGGTCCAGTCCGGCTTCCATCCCTTCACGCTCAAAGTCTCCACACTCCACTTCCAGCCCGTCTCCGAGGAGCTTTGGATTAAACACCTCCGCACCGATCAGGTTGACGTGGTCAGCACCGGTAACGGCGGGGTTCAAGAGTCACGGCTGGAGGACTACGTTGTCCGCGGCCTCGTGGACTTCGACGACATCTCTTACGACGCCCACGCCGATCTGCTCTACGACCTCGCCGGCCAAATCGTCGCTCACCTGAAGAGCTACCTATCCGACGAACATGAAATCCGCAAAGTTCTCGCCACGCACCAGCGTGAAATCGCCCGCTTCGTCCACGTCCAAATGCAGGAGCACTACTGGGAAAAGGCGACAGGGTATGAGGTGAAGATCAGCAAAGGCTTCAGCGAACTAAAACCCAGCGCCTACACCGCGTCAGCCGCCGAGCCGGTGCTCGATTACCGTCAGCCTCCCGCCGACAAGAGCAACATGGCGAAATACCTGTTCGGAGGTTTTTCCAAGTGCCTCTATCCTGTGCAGAAATTCCAGTCCGACACGGAGCGTAAACTCTCGATCATCCTGGAGCGCGAGACACTGAAGTGGTTCAAACCCGCGAAGGGCCAGTTCCAGCTCTACTACAAGTCGGGCTCCGATCACCTGGAATACCAACCCGACTTCGTCGCCGAGACGGCTGCGCAAATCTACATGCTGGAGCCCAAGGCCCGTAACGAATTGGAGGCGCCCGACGTGATCGCCAAGCGCGATGCCGCGGTGAAGTGGTGTAAATATGCCAGCGCTCATGCCGAGACTTGTGGCGGCAAGCCCTGGAGCTATGTCCTGATCCCTCACGACGTGATTGCAGATAATAGAACTCTCGGATCACTCACGCACGAATTCAAAGTTATCGAGGTCGGATAATATAGGAACTAATCTAGTGGGTAAAAATTCGCATATAGAGTGGACTCATCATACGTTTAATCCATGGTGGGGCTGCGTTAAAGTTTCGCCAGCGTGCGAGCACTGCTATGCCGAAACATGGGCCATGAGGTGGCCCCCGAAAGTTGGACAGCGGGGATGGTTAAGAGCAGAAACACG